>Ga0182024_10007108_pt1 | contig 24268 bp, 17 predicted proteins | sample P32metaG_FD_120480 | JGI IMG/M metagenome (GOLD analysis project Ga0182024, IMG submission 120480) | Permafrost microbial communities from Stordalen Mire, Sweden - P3-2 metaG (Illumina Assembly) | ecosystem: Environmental > Terrestrial > Soil > Wetlands > Permafrost | place: Sweden: Stordalen...
CAAGCCTTCCATCACCACAGCCACGCCCTCGCCAACATCAGCATTTACGAGCAGCGCCTCGCCCGCCTGTTCGACCGCACGCTTAAGCAGCTCCGCGAGATCCAAGCCGAGCGCCGTGAACACGAACGGAGCCAGATGGTGGACGCCGCCGAGATTCTCCAGATGCACGAAGAGCGCGAAATCCCTTACGATCCCGCTCAGGATGGGTTCGTTTTTTCGACCACTGAAATCCAGACCTTCATCCAGCGCCGCGACCGCCTCGATCAGGCCAACTCCGAACCGGAACACCACCTCGCTGCCGCTTCCTAGAAAATTAGGGACAGTACACTCAAATACCGATTTTCGAGTCGCGTAAATCGGTATTTGAGTGTACTGTCCCTAATTTCGGAGGGCTTCCATGGGATCGATCGAAGACGCCCGGCGCGTCGGGATCAGAGCGGCCAGGCCGGATACCAGAACCAATAGCAAAGTGACCGCCGCGAAGGCCAGCGGATCATGCGCGCTACCTTCGGCCCACTTAGCCAGTACGCCGCTTAACATCACACTCAGCAACGCCCCGCATGCAACTCCGCCGATGACATTGCGCGCGGTCGACGCGAACACTAGCCTGAGCACCTGACCTGGTGTCGCACCAAGGGCCATGCGAATGCCAAACTCGTTGGTCCGCTGGGCGACGCCGTACGATACGACGCTGAACAGTCCACTCGCGGCCAGCGCCAGCGCCAGCAGCGAGAACGCACTGAACAAGGCGGCCACCAAACGTCCGTAGGCATAACTCGCTCTGCATGTGAATCCAATACTCCAGGTCACGAGTCTGGCCGGCCACCTGCTGATCGGGATCGACGGCTTTCACTTCGGCGCGAACACGATTCAGGATGGAAAGCGGCGCGGCATGGGTCCGGATCAGGATTTGCGTCCATACGTGCATTTGAAGCGTGAACGGTACATAAACCCCTGGCTTGATGCGCTTGCGCAGGCCGTCATCCCGGGCGTCGGCCACAATGCCGATGGTCTGCATCCAGCTATTGCTGTCCGGCACCGCCTGCGTGAGGGGCGGCTCGCTCTTGAGGTCGGGGATCCGCAGTTGCTTTCCCAGCGCGTCGCCACGCGGCCAATATTGCCGCGCCATGGTCTGATTTATGACGGCCAGCCGCGCCCCCCGCGCGATTTCAGTGTGGTCCCACAGGCGCCCTTCGAGGAGTGGAATACGCAGGACCGGGAAATACTCGGAGCTGACAAAGTTGGTACGCACCTGTTCCTGCTGGGCCGCCGGATGCCCGAAGATCTCGACGTAAGTTTCCCAGCCGTTGGAGGGCGGCGTGGCGTTGGTGGAGATTCCGGCTGCGGCCACTTCCGGCATCGCGGCGACGCGGGCGAGAAGCTGCTGGAAGTAGTTCGCGCGGTCCTGCCAACCGACATGCGCGTTCTGGTGCACCGGGATGCCGACCGACATCGTATTGTGCGGGTCGTAGCCGAGATCCGTGCGGATAAGCCGCAAAAATCCGTTGGTGGCGGCAGCGGCGGAGGTAAGCAGCAGCAGCGTTAATGCGATCTGGCCGGCCACCAGTACGGCATGCGTACGTTTGCTCCGCGCGCCGCCGGTGGTTCGCCGCGACCCGGACTGCATGAGCTGGGCGACCTGTGGACTGGAAAATTGAAAAGCTGGAGCGAGGCCGGACAAAACACCGGTGAGGATGGCGATCGAGACACAGAATCCCAGCACGGGAAGATTGATGCCGATAGCGGCTTCGTGCGGAAAGGAATATTCCGGCAGCCAGCGCTTCAACAGCGGGAGCATGCGATAGGCCAACAGGACCCCGCCCAACGCGCCGAGAACAGACAAAGCCAGAGCTTCGGTAAGAAGCTGGCGCTGAATCCGCCAGCGGCTGGCGCCGATAGCGCTCCGGACGGCGAGTTCATTCTGACGAGCCGTGCCGCGGGCCAGCAAGAGGATAGATACGTTGGCGCATCCGATGAGCAGCAGCAGCGCAACCGCGCCGAACAGCAGGAACAGCGAACGCCCGAGATGCTCGACATACCGTTCGTTGTAGCCTCTGACGTGAACGCGAAACTTCCTGGGGAAATGGCTGGGAGTTTCTTTGGCGAACTGTTCGAGCAGAGGTTGCAATTCGGCGTTAGCCGCGGCCTGAGTAACTCCCGGTTTGAGTCTCACCAGCGGGCCGTAAGTGGTGTTTGCGTCGTTGTTGATCTTAAGCGGAATATACACGTCGGCGTCGTCCAAAGTGAAGCGCGCATGCAAGACTCCGATGATGGTGTAGTTCTTGTGGACCAGTTGCAGGGTGCGGCCGATCACGGTTGGGTCGGCATTGTAATGACGTTGCCAGAAAAGATAGCTGAGCAGGATAACTGGCTGCGGATCCTGGCCGTCGGGGGCATCGGAAGGGAGCAAAGTGCGGCCCAGCAGCGCCGGGACGCCGAAATAGCTGCCCGAGTTGGCGCTGAGTTGGACAGAAGGGATATCCTCGGGGAGGTCTTCGCCCGTGGTGGTGAGATTCCACGTCCCCCAAGCGGCCGCGACACTTTCGATGCTCCTGACTTGCTCAAGCGCCTTGAGCTGGGGGCCGGTCACACCGACAAATCGGTCGTCACCGCTCTCGTTCACAACCAGCAGGCGGATCATCCGCTCGGCGCCCTGGTAGGGGAACGGATTGGCTAGCAGTCCGTAAATAACGCTGAAAACGGCGGTGGTGGCGCCGATGCCCAGGGCGAGCGAAATGATGGCCGTAAGAGCGAAGTCGGGTTTCTTACGCAGTTCGCGGAAAGAAAAGCGAAGATCCTGCAGCATGTCTCTCATTGCTGTCAAGCGCCTCAGGGGTTACGACGAATTAGATCGGGTGTCGGTTAGCAAGGCAGTGTAGACCGGGCCGTCGATGTGACACTATGAAACCGTGAATGCTGCGAGAAATCGCAAAACCGGCGTCCTGATCGCCGGCGCGGGGCCCACCGGCTTGGTATTAGCGCTTTGGCTGGCACGGCTGAAGGTGCATGTGAGGATCATCGACAAAACGGCGGAACCGGGCACCACATCGCGCGCCCTGGCAGTACAGGCCCGTACGCTCGAGCTGTATAACCAAGTCGGTATTGCTGACGTGGTCGTAGAGCGCGGGCGGAAGGCCCCGGCCGTGAATCTCTGGGTGGCCGGCAAGCAGCTGGCACATGCCGCCTTAGGCGACATAGGCGACGACCTCAGCCCTTACCCCTACGCGCTTATCTTTCCCCAGGATGAGCACGAGCGCTTGCTGGTCGACCGGTTGGCCCAGGCCGGCGTCGAGGTCGAGCGCCGGACGGAGCTGCTGGGCTTCGAAGAGACGCCCGATGCTGTTATCGCGCGCCTGAAACGCCAGGATGGAACCGAGGAGACCTGCGAGGCGGCCTATATTGCCGGGTGCGACGGCGCGCATTCCACCGTGCGCGAGACGCTAAAGATCGGTTTTCCGGGTGGGGAGTATGCCCACCTCTTTTACGTGGCCGACGTGGAAGCGAGCGGCGCTGCGATGAATGGGGAGATACACATCGGTCTGGACGTCGCTGATTTTCTCGCCGTGTTCCCCTTGAAAGCCGACGGCCGGGCACGGTTGGTCGGCACGGTCCGCGACGAAGCCGAAAAGCAAAACGAGAGCCTCGGGTGGGACGACGTGAGCAAACGCGTGGTCGAGTGGATGAGTATCGATGTCGAGCGAGTGAACTGGTTCTCCACTTACCGGGTACATCATCGGGTGGCCGATCATTTCCGCAAAGGTCGCGCGTTCTTGCTCGGAGACGCAGCGCACATCCACAGTCCGGTAGGCGGGCAGGGCATGAACACCGGCATCGGCGACGCGGTGAATCTGGCCTGGAAGCTTGCAGCCGTCTTGAATGGGCGAGCCAACGCATCTTTGCTCGACACCTACCAGCCGGAGCGAATCGCCTTCGCGCGGCGCCTGGTCAAGACCACCGATCAGGCTTTCACGGGGGTGACCAGCCCGGGAACAATCGCCCGGCGGGTGCGGTTGAATATCGTGCCGCTGTTGATCCCACTGCTTTTCTCGTCTATGACAGTGCGGCGCTTGCTGTTTCGGACGGTCTCGCAGACGGCGCTGAATTACCGTGGCAGCAGCTTGAGCGAGGGGCGCGCGGGTCCGGTTCACGGTGGGGACCGTCTGCCGTGGATCAAGGCCAACTTGACCGGCACCGGCCAGGACAACTTTAGTTCGCTGACGTCGCTCGATTGGCAGGTCCACGTCTATGGCGACGCCGCGCCCGAGCTCAAAGCGGTATGTGACGAGCGAAAATTGCCGCTGCACGTCTTTCCGTGGCGGGCTGAGATGCATCCATCCGGCCTGCGGCGCAATGCCATCTACATGGTGCGCCCTGATGGCTACATTGGGCTGGTGGACCCCCACGGCAAAGCGACGGCGATCACCTCTTATTTAGACGCGAGGCACTGCGGTCCCTAATTCAGGGGGGCGAGACGTGGCGGCCGAAAATCGGGTTCGAGAAGCCAGGCGCTGCGGTCGGGATAGTACGCGCGAAGCTTCTGGTTTTCTTCCGGGCCCAGATCGCGGGCCCAAACGATCCGCGAGGCATCGATATTCGCCAGGTTGTGGACCCACTCGCGAAATTCGTGCGGAGGGTAATAACGAACGAAGACTAATTGCTTTCCCGGAGATTGCGCAAGCCGTTTGTTGATCGCGATTCTGCCGTCGGGATCGTCGTGATTGATGGCGTCCCAGGTTTCGTAGGGTGTCATCGCGGAGTACAGCGGCTGATTTCCGGAAAGATGGAGACCGTACCAGAAGACGAAATGCGCTGCGCAGAGGAACAGGATGAGGCGGGCAACATTGAAGCGGCTAAGGCGTTCGAGCGCCGTAACACTGACAAGTATAAACAGGCAGGTGGCGGCGGCGACGTAGTGAGTGTAGAAGTACGGATAGAAATTAGCGCCGAGGCTGAAAATGAGTAGTGTGAGGATTACCCACGCGTACCGGCGCTCTCGGAGCACGAGCAGGAAGGCCGGCAACGCCAGGTAAAGAGGCGCGAGAAAGAAGAAGCGATAGAAACGGATGCGGCTGGCGAAACGGTCAAAGAACGTCCGTAAGGTGTCGGTGGCGGGACCGTGGGTCTGCGCCTGGATTTCATAGTCAAGCTGCTGTTCGCGCGTGAGCTGACGTTGCGGGACAGGGTTCGGCTGAACAGTGAAGGTTGCCGGTACGCCGTATTGATACTGGCTGAGCTTGTAAGGGAGAGTGGTCCAACTGCCGGTGACTTGGTTGTTCTGGAGCAAGACCAGGGCGGCGGCGGGAAGCAAAACCAGGAGCGCGGGCGTGAGCTTGAGCGCTTTGCGAAACGAAAGTAGAACAAACAGAGCTACGCTCGCGAGCAGGAAGATGAACTCGTAGGGGCGCGTGAGAAGCTGAAGCGCGAGGCCGAGGCCCACCAGGACGGCGTTGCGAAAGCTTGGGGATTCCCGCAACCTCGGCAGCGCGCCGAATACCAGGCAGCCCGCGCAGGCCGAGACGGCCCCGCCCCAGAAGCTATTCATCCATTGATTGAGCGGGCCGAATTGTATGACTGCCAGCAAGCCTCCGGCCAGCGCCCATCCGGGAGTGGTCCAGGCGCGGAGCATCCAGTAACATAGCGCGCACATTGCGCCGATGGAGAGAGCTACGCCGGCCCAGGGATGTCCGAAGATGGTCCAGCCAAGCGCGAGGACGATGCCTTGGCCGAGTGGAAAGATCGAACTATAGGTTGGTTCCTGGAGGACAAAGAATGTTTCAAAGAATTGGTGGAGCGGATGGGGTGGATTGGCGAGGCGGAAGTGCCGCAGTGTATCGGCCAGGAGAAGATAGCTGAAGTCATCGGTCACGTTCGGTGACGGGATGGGATATTGCGGAAGCAGCGCAAGCCGGAGCGCGATGGGGAGCAGGGCCAGCAGCAACATCGACCAGCCGGTGTGTTCGGCCAGCTTTCGAGCGTAGGGCTCGAGGAGAGGACGGGAACCGAGCGCGAGCGAGACCAGGAGAATCGCTAAGATCAACTCGACGAAATCGGCCGCGCCAAATCCAATAGGATTGCGAAGCGGTAGAAAGAAGCGCAAAAAATCCATGACCTAGCGCACCTGCTCGAGCCGGAGTGGCGAAGGTTGGGGCGTGGGAGCCGGCGACTCCGGCACGTAGCGGCTGAGCTTGGGCGGGACGACGTCGGGCTCGAGCAGCCAGACGGCGCGGTCGCCGTAGTAATGTTGCAGCTTTTCGTCCTCGGTTGTCCCGAGATCGCGCGCCCAGACGATGCGGGCCCGATCGATATCGGCTTGGTTGTAAACCCACTCGTCCTGAAAAATGTGCCGCGGCGAGTAACGCACAAAGACGAGCACCTTGCCCGGGATTTTCGAGAGCTGCCGGTTGACCTCGATCCGGCGTTCGGGGTTGGTGTGGTTGATGGCGTCCCAGGTTTCGTAGCGCCGCATCGCGAGCGAGAAATCGGTCGTGTCGAAAATGTGGACGCTGTACCAGAAGATGAAATGGACGGCGCAAAGATAGACGATCAGCCGCGCGGCCAGGTGGCCGGCGGGGAATCCTCGAATGGTCAGGCGGTTAAGTTGCTGAAGCCCGGTAATGCTCGCGAGAATGAAGAGGCAGGTGACCGCTGCGATGTAGTGAAACTGGAAAGCCGGGAAAAAATTCACCCCGAGCGCGAAAATGACTAGGGTCAGAGCAACCCATGCGAATCGAAACTCGCGCAGGGTGAAGAGGAAGGCGATAAGAGCGAGGTAAAGCGGCGGGAGAAAGAAGAAGCGGTAGAAGCGCACGCGGTAGGCCACGCGCGTCAGGTAGGTTGCGATTGTCTCGGGGCCGCTCGGCCCGAACGTAAGCTGCATCTTGTAATCGAGCTGCTGTTGCGGCGTGAGATCGTTGTGTGGAACCGGGTTCGATTGAAAGGTGAGCGCGGCGGGGACGCCGTATTGATACTGGCTCAGCGTATAGGGCAGGGTCGTCCAACTTCCGGTGACCTGTTTGTTTTGGACCAGACTTAGCGCGATGGCGGGAAGCAGGACCAGAAACGCTGGTGCGAGCTTGGGGATTTTCCGGAAGGACGGCAGCAGAAAAAGAACTACGCTTGCAAGCAGGAAGATAAATTCGTAGGGTCGCGCAAGAAGCTGAAGCGCGAGGCCTAAGCCCAGGAGCGCCGCGTCGCGAGTGCGAGCGGTCTCACGAAATCTCGGAAGCGCGCCAAAGACCAGGCAGCCTGCGGTGGCCGAGAATGCGCCGCCCCAATAGCAGTTCATCCACAGGTTGAGCGGGCCAAATTCGACGACCGCCAGGAGCCCGCCGAGAAGCGCCCAGGTAGACGTGGTCCAGCCGCGCAGCATCCAGTAGCACAGCGCGCAGAAGGCCGCCGTGGATAGCAAAACGCCGGCCCAGGGAAGGCCGAAGAGCATGCGCCCGAGCGCCAATGACAGGCCTTGGCCAAGCGGGTAAATGGAGCTATAAGTGGGCTGCTGCAGCACGAAGAATGTTTCGAAGAATTGATGCAGCGGGTGCGGCGGATTGGCGAGGCGGAAATGCCGGAGCGTGTCGGCCACCAGCAGATGGCCGAACTCGTCGTAGAGGTCAGGGGAGGGAACGGGATGATGAGGCAGAAGGGCGAGCCGAAGCGCAACCGGCAATATCGCCAGGAGCAACATGCACCAGCCTGTTTTCGGAGCCAGGCGGCGTGCGTAGGGCTCGATCCAGCGGCGCGAAGTCAGGGCCAGCAGAACCAGCGACGCCGTGATTATGAGCTCGATGAAATCGCTCGCACCGAAGCCGATCGGGTTGCGAAGAGGCAGAAAGGAGCGCACCAGGCCGGCGAAATCCATGAAGGTTCCATTTTCCCAGGACATTCAGCTTGCCGCGGCTGGTACGATAACGCTGATGATCGTACCCGGCAGTCCGGAAGATCTGGCCGAAGCACTGGCCCAGGCGCAAGGCAAGCTGCAGACTATCCAATTGTGTGGCAATTCGACCAAGGATCGCATGGGCGGCGCGATCGCCCCGGCGGATGTACAGATTTCGACCGCCAAGCTGAACCGCGTGTTGCAGTACGAGCCGAACGATCTTACCATCAGCGTCGAAGCCGGGATCACATATCGCGAGCTGAGCCGGGTGTTGGCCGAGCACCGGCAGATGGTTCCTTTGGATCCGCCGTTTTCAGAAAACGCGACCGTGGGCGGGATCGTGGCGGCGAATGCCAGCGGTCCACGCCGGCGCCTGTATGGGACCGCGCGGGACATGGTGATCGGAATGACGTTCGCGACGCTGGAGGGCAAACTGATCCGGTCTGGCGGGATGGTGGTGAAGAACGTCGCAGGCTTAGACATGGGCAAGCTGATGATCGGATCGTTCGGCACCCTGGCAGCCGTGGCCGTGATCAACTTCCGCTTGCATCCCATGCCGGCGGGGACCCGGACTTTCGTGCGCGAGTTCATTCGGGCGCCAGAAGCGATCGCGGCGCGTGACAAGGTCTTGAAGAGTCCACTGCAACCGGCGTCCGTGGATATCGTGAAATCGGCGGCCGGGTACGATCTGATGATTCAGGCGGGCGGAAGCCCCGCGGTGCTGGATCGCTATGCGCGCGAATTGCCGGAAGCGCGCGTGGTGGAGGGCGCTGAGGAGCAGGCTGCGTGGGAAAGGATTCGCGAGTTCACGCCGCGCTTCTTGCGAGAGCATGAAAACGGAGTGGTGGTGCGCGTTTCATGCACGCTTACTGAAGTCGGGCGGGTCTTGGAGACGTTGCCGGCCCCGGCGCTGGCGAGGGCTGGATCGGGGGTATGTTACGGATATTATCCGCAGGCCGGAGACTTGCGCCACATCGGAGAACAGCAGCACATGAAGAAGAGCGTCGTGGAATTCGCGCCGCAGAGCGTTCGTGAAACAGCCGAGCTTTGGCCCGCGCCAGGAAGCGACTTTGCGATGATGAAAAAGGTAAAGGAAATGTTCGACCCGCGGTATCTTCTCAACCGCGGCAGACTGTATGGCCGTATCTGACCTGATTAATTTCGACAAACCGCAACAGTCCGATCTGGACCGCTGCGTGCACTGCGGCTTGTGCCTGAACGCCTGCCCCACCTACCGCGAGCTGCGCGTGGAAATGGATTCGCCGCGCGGGCGGATCTATCAAATGGCGCAGGTATCGAGCGGAGCCGCGGAGATCAACTCGTCGTACATCGAGCACATCGAGCTGTGCCTGGCCTGCCGCGGCTGCGAAACGGCCTGTCCATCGGGCGTGCAATATGGGCGCCTGGTGGAAGCGGCGCGAGCGGAGATCGAGAACACCATCCAGCGGCCATGGCAGGTTCGATTGCTGCGCTGGTTCGTATTCGAAAAACTATTGCCGTCCAAGCTCAATCTTGGGATATTCGGAACGCTCCTCTATTTTTATCAGGCCAGCGGCTTGAAGAAACTGGTTCGGATGCTGGGCTTCCTGCCGGCCCGGATGCGTGAGGTGGAGAGCCTGGCGCCTGAAATCGAGTCGCCATTCTTTTTCGGTTATTACGGGCGTGTCCTGGCGCCCGAAGGCGCGCAGCGATATCGGGTGGCATTCCTGGGAGGTTGTATCGCCAACGTTAGTTTCGCGCGTCTCAATGAGGCGACGGTGCGGGTGCTGCAGAAGAACGGTTGCGAGGTGTCGATTCCCCGCACGCAGACCTGTTGCGGCGCGCTGCACGTACACGCGGGCATTCGCGAGAAGGCGCGGGAGCTGGCCCGGCAAAATATCGACGCGCTCCTCGAAGGCGAATACGACGCCATTATCACCAATGCCGGCGGCTGCGGATCGACGCTGAAAGAATACGGAGAGCTGCTGGAGCATGACCCCGCGTACGCCGAGAAGGCGCGTCGTTTTTCGGCGCTGATGAAAGACGTGAACGAGTTTCTGGCGTCGGTCGAGCTAAACGTGCTGGACATGAAAACGCAGTCGATGACGATCACCTATCAAGATTCGTGCCACCTGGCGCATGGGCAAAAAATCCGTTCAGCGCCCCGGAAACTGCTGAATGCAGTTCCGGGCCTGCAGCTTCGCGAGATGCCGCTATCGGATTTGTGCTGCGGCAGCGCGGGGATTTATAACGTCGTGCATACGGGCATGGCGATGGCGCTGCTCCGCAAGAAAATGGATTTCGTAAATGCGACTGGAGCGCAAATGATCGTTACGGCGAATCCAGGATGCATGCTGCAACTGGCCGCCGGAGTACAAAAATTCGGGCAGGGACAGAGAGTGGCGCACGTGGTGCAGGTTCTGGATGAGGCTTATGGGAAGCCTTATCGCTGAGAGCGTCCGCATGCGCTACGGCCGAATTACATAATCCGGCCAACAGGTGTCCAACGACGGATCGAACTGGTCGCCGAAAATACGGATCACCCCGGCGCCCAGGCCTGACGGCGGCGCGAACTTCGGATCCAGGATCTTGACGATCTGATCGCGCGTGGCTTCGAGATGCGCTCGAGTCTCCTGGTCCGGCGTTTTTGCAAGTGCCGCGCCGATGGCGGAGTTCAGGGTCTTCAATTCCGCGCGATAGAACGGTTTCTCGTCGCCGCTCGAAGCAAAGAAGCCGGCCGGAAATCCCGGGGGCAGGTTCGCGGGCAGCGCTGGAGCCGCAGCGTTCAGTTTGTTATTGATCGCATCCAGATAAGCCCGCTGCAAATTCCGGCGATAAGCGTCGATTTTGATCCTAGGGGAATCCAGTTCCTTCCAGATTCCTTTGCGCACATCCGCCAGAAATTCGGTCGGCCCGTAGGCCGACGCGCCATCGATGGCTTCCTGCTCCACCAACCTCGCGAAGCGGGCGCTGCTCAATAAATTGTTCAATACGCTGCTTTGCGCATTGCGGATCCGGCTCAGCACTCCAATCGGCTCGATGCGTCTCAGAACCTGCGGATCGATGGCCCAGACCGGCGTCGCGAACGCATTTTCGCTCAGAAATTTTACCGCAGCTTCCTGACGCGCTTTAGGCACCGGGCTATAGACGACGCCCTCTTGGCCGACATATTTTTCCTGCGCGTTGAGTCCGCCGACGATGGCCGCCACGTGATTCAGCTCCAACGTCCATTGCCCGAGCATCCGGCCGTACAGCTCCGCCAGATCCTCGTAAGGCTCTCCCGGCTTGGCCGTGGTGGCGGGTAACAGCATCTTCGAAACCCTCTGCAGATTCTTAATTCCCAGCGCCGTCGACTTCAGCGCGTCCGCATCGCCTACGGCTTCGGTGAGGTCGCCCGGGTCGGATCCGGCGGATGCCGACGCCGAGAAGCGGTACCAGGGAGTCTGGTCCTGCTCGCGCGCCCACTGATCGAGTGTGGGCTTCTCATCGTCGGTGCTCTTGGCGGCGGATATGGGCGTGTAACCCCACTTGGTCGCCCAGATGTCGTAGGGGCCAATTCGCGGGACTAAGTCGTCCACCGGGATCTTGTCTTCCGGCTGGGCTACATAGTTGAAGCGCGAGTAATCCATGATAGAAGGCGTATGGCCCATGGTCTTCAACCACTGCGGGTCGCGAACTTTGTCCTGCGGATAGGTTGAGCTGGCTTTCATGTTGTGCTGGAAGCCTAGCGTGTGGCCGACTTCATGCGCCAGCACGAACTCGATGAGCCGTCCCATGAGTTCGTCCGGCAGCGGGAGCTTCCGCGCGCGCGGGTCGAGCGGGCCCACCTGCAGGAAGTACCAGTCACGCTGCAGATTCATCACGTTGTGATAGAACTGAATGTCCGCGTTTAGAATCTCACCGGTGCGTGGATCGCTGATGTGCGGGCCCACGGCGTTCTCGATGGTGGATGGCAGCCAGCGCACGACCGAATTACGAATGTCCTCCGGACTGAAGTCGGGATCCTCGTCGGGAGTGGGTGCGACTTTGGCTACTATTGCGTTCTTGAATCCGGCGGCTTCGAAGGCCGGCTGCCAATCCTCGATACCGCGCTTCATCCAAGGGACCCATTTGGTCGGCGTGGCCGAATCGATCCAATAGACGATCGGCGTCACGGGCTCGGAGAGCTGGGCCGTGGGATCTTTCTTTTCCAAGCGCCAGCGGCTGATGTAGCGGCGATGCGGGGCGCGCTGTTCATCGCGGCTGTAGTCGATTTGACTTACTGAAAAGTACCCGACGCGCTCGTCGAATAGTCGCGGCGCCATGGGGTTCTCCGGCAGTTTCACCATGCTGTGATGCACTACGATGGTCGCGCTTCCGGGACGCATTCCCGCGCCCGTAAAGGGATTCACGGGGGTATTCTGTTGTCCGGGCAGAGCGGCGCTTCTGGTATAGGTGATGGAGGCCTCAACTTCGATGTTCCGCGGATATGGCGAGATGCGCTCGACGTAGGACCGGGATGAGTCCATAGCCGTCGCGTTGAGCCGCTGCCGGGCGCTGAATTCGGATATGTCGGTGGTGAAAAGACGCGTCACTTCGATGACCGCCGAATTCTTGTCCGGCCCGAACGCCGCCACCGGGAAGGACATCAGAATGGCGTCGTTGTTGGCCGCTTTCACGGCTTGCGAGATCGGAGTTGACGGATCGGCAACTACGTCATAACTGACCGTGCGCAGATATACCTTATTGCCGTTAAGTTGCCAGTACACGACCCGGCTGGCCAATTCCTGACCACCGTAGCCGACGCCCAAGGTGGTCTTGGCAATCTGCGTATTCCAGAGGAACTGCTCTTCAAATTCACGATAAGGAATCTCGTAGTAATACTTATCTTTGACCTGGTGGACGGTGAAGATGCCCTTGGCCGATTGGGCGTCCTTGGTGATGACTTTCTCGTAAGGCCGCGGTTCCTGCGAGGGCGGAGTGAATCCGGGGCGCTCCGGCGCGGTGGCAGCCGGGGAGGGTTGAGGCGGTTCGGGGGACGGCGGCTCCTGGGCGGCCGCTAGAGCGATCGCACACAATACCAGTAACGCGGCTGCAAGGCTTCGGTCCATGATGTTTCAAACTCCTTCGCGGGGAATTGCCAACTATTTTACCAGCAGCTGATCGGGCTATAGTAAAAGTAACGATATTCTCGGCGTGCCATCCCGGGGATCGGGTCCCCTGACTTGAGGGTCTCTTGAATTAGATCAGTACTCGACAAAATGGCATCATCGGAATCGGCAAAGGACGCGCCCCAGACGAATCAGGTCGCCTGGCGCTCAATATTCGAAGGTTCCACCCTAGGCATCGCGCGCTTGGATTTAGAGGGCAGGTTCGTCGAAGCCAATCGCGCCTATTGCAAAATGATGGGTTATTCCAGCGAGGAACTGTGCGCACGCACTCTTCTGGAACTGGCGGCGGAGGAAGATCGCCACTCCAACGCCGGGCTTTTACAACAATTGCGTTGCGGGGAGCGTAACGATTTTCAGATTGAAGCGCGCTATTGCCGGAAAGACGGGCAGATAATCTGGGTTCACAATACGGGTTTACTGATTCCCAGCATGGCCGGGGCCTCAAGTTTCATCATGACCATCGCCACAGAAGTCACTGCGCGCATAAACACCGACGATATTCTTAGAAAGCAAAATGAAGCTTTGCAGAAGATATTCGATCATGTACCGTTAATGGTCAGCGTAGCCACCAAGGAGGGACGTATCAAGCTGGTCAACGGAGAATGGGAACGCACCTTAGGTTGGTCCCTGAAAGAGATATTAAAGGATAAGCTCGACATATTTTCCTTGTGCTATCCCGACCCGGACTATCGGCAGAAAGTTCTGAGGTTCGTAGCCGAGGCGGACTCGCAGTGGGTCGAGTTTAAGGTCAGAACCAGAGATGGCCGGATCGTCGATACCAGTTGGGCTCGGGTTAAACTCTCCGACGGGACGTCGGTGGGAATTGGGCTGGACATCACCGCGCGGAAACGAGACGAAGAACGGCTGAAGCGCAGCGAGGCCTATTTGGCCGCGGGGCAAAGGCTCAGCCATACCGGAAGTTGGGCCTGGAATCTGTTATCGGGGGAGCTGTTCTGGTCGCAGGAGACCTTCCGCATCTTTGGCATCGATCCCAACACGCCGAGCGCGTCTTTGTGCGAAATATTTCTGAAGCGGATTCACCCGGAAGATCGGCCGGACATTGCGGAAGGACTAAAGACAGCACCAATGCAGACCGGCGACTATTCGGCGGATTACCGCATCGTTCTTCCGGACGGCTCGATCAGGCATATCCATGACGTGGTCTACCCGGTAAAGAACGAGACCGGGCAGGTGGTCGAACGATTTGGCGTGGTGATGGACGTAACCGACCGCAAGGACGCTGAAGCGGAACTACGACGTTCCTTCGATCAACTCCGGGCCCTGACGGCGCGGGTGCAAGATACCCGGGAAGAAGAAAGAAAGCGGGTGGCTCGTGAAATTCATGACGAGCTTGGTCAGGCTTTGACGGCTATTAAAATTGATTTAAGCTCATTGTCGCGGGACTTTCCGTCCGAGACGCAGCAGGCGAAGAGGATCGCATCGATCGCGAACGTGGTGGACCAGACCATTAAATCGGTACGCAGAATCTCAACCGAGCTCAGGCCCGGGATCTTGGACGACCTCGGTCTGATTGCCGCGGTGGAATGGGCGGCGGAGGAATTCGAAACGCGCACCGGCACCAAGTGCCGTTTGGACCTCCTAGAGAGCGATAGCGCTATCGATCCGGATCGAGCCACCGCGATTTTCCGAATTCTTCAGGAGACTTTAACCAATGTGGCGCGGCACGCCAACGCGACTCATGTGGACGTGCGGCTGCTCAAAGAATCCGGAAGCGTCATTCTGGAAGTGCGCGATAACGGCCGAGGCGCGACTGAGGAGCAACTCTGCGCGCCAGGATCGCTCGGAATCCGTGGAATGCGGGAGAGGGCGCTGCTGCTCAAGGGCGAGCTGACCATACAGGGTCTTGCAGGCGATGGCACCACCGTGCGGCTGCGCATTCCTCTAGCCGAATTCACAGCTCAGGAAGCTTTGACCATTCCGTGATAAAAGTTCTCATAGCCGACGATCATGCCATCCTGCGCCGAGGTTTGAAGGAGATTCTGGTGCGGGCATTAGACGGTGTAATCTGCGGCGAAGCCGAGGATGCGCAGCAGGCGCTCACCGAGGTTCAGAAGCAGACCTGGGATCTGGTGATTCTGGACATCAGCATGCCCGGGCGAAGCGGTCTGGATCTTCTCAACGACCTTCAGCGGACCCAACCCAAGGTTCCGGTGCTGGTCTTGAGCATGCACGCCGAGGATCAATACGGCAAGCGGGTGCTGAAGGCCGGCGCGGCCGGCTACATGAACAAAGGAGGCGCACCGGAGGAATTGATTAAGGCCATGCAGAAGGTGCTTGCGGGAGGCCGCTACGTAAGCCCGGCCTTGGCGGAAGATCTGGCTGGGACGCTGCGCGATGATGCCGAGCGGCCCCTGCATGAGACTCTATCCATGCGCGAATTCGAAATCCTGAGGATGATAGCCTCGGGCAAGACGGTGAGCCAGATCGCGCGCGAGCTGCACTTGAGCGCGACCACGGTCAGCACGTATCGCACGCGGATTTTGGGAAAATTGAAGATGGCGACCAGCGCGGAACTAATCCGCTACGCCCTGCGGAACCATCTGGTGGATTAAATCAGGCTGCACCGTGAGCTTGTCCTAGTTTGGTCTTTTTTGCAAAAAGAAGCAGACCCAGCGCCAGCAGAAAAAATGTGCCGAGTATCCAGAAGAACCATGTCGGCAAGGGTAAACACTTGCGACATACGTTGTGGGGCCGTTCAATTACTTCGCCGCCCGGGCAAACTTCTCCGAAAGTCTCAGCGCCCAGTCTTTGTCCCTCACGCTTCAGGATGCGATCAACCGCGGAGTTCAATATCAGGTGCCCATCCCAGGTTTTACATTCCCCACCGGACGGGTTCGGCGTATTCACCGAATTCGATCCGCCGGTGGGCGCGGCGGTTTCCGACGGCGCGACGGTCCCATTCTGCTGTTTGCCTGAGAGCGGGAGCTGCTGGGCTTTAGACGCCTGCTGGCCAGCCGATGGAGGCGGACCGATGTTGCCGTCCAGAGAAGCCAGCTTAAGCTACAGATTAGCCGAAAGAGACGATTTTTCATCGACGCGCCCATTAGACGCGCTTTGACGGCCAAGACTTTCAGCCCGTCTGTGTAGGCTACGCAGGCAGCGGGTCGATGTTAGGAGATGTCACAAGCTAGAACGCGGTGTAGCCTAAGGCTTCGCGAGAACGTATTTTACGAGCTTCTGTGCCCCGACTTCGGCTGCGTAGATATTCCGCTTGGTGTCCGCAGCTAAGCCTTCGGCGCCGCTGGTCGTCGACATCGCGAATGCGGGGTTGTTGGGGTAATGTTCGTCGCTTTCCGGAGTCGGCAAAGTATCCGGAATAAACGCCATCACCTTGCCATTCTTGCCGTCTTTCACTTTGCCCACGCGGATGCCGCGTTTAAAGCCCGGATTGTTCTTGGCATTGGACTGCGAATCGGCCACATAGATATTGTCTTTAGCGTCGATGAAAATCCCGCTGGGCGCGCCGTACTGCTTCCATTCTTCGATGTACTTTCCGTCGTGATCGAATATTTGAAGCCGGTTGTTGTTGCGGTCACCCACAAACAGGCGTCCTTTGGAATCGAAGGCCAGCGCGTGAGGAGTGTCGAAATCGCCCGGACCACTGCCTTTCTTTCCCCAAGTCTTAATGAACTTTCCGTCGCTTGAAAATTTGACGATACGGGCGTTGGTGTCTCCACCATGTCCGTCGGCAACGAAGATGTCGCCATTCGGCGCGACAATTACGTCAGACGGGCTGTTAAAGGTGTCGTTACCGGAACCGGCCACACCGGCCTTGCCGAGCGTTAGCAGAACCTTGCCGTCCTGGTTCAATTTGAAAACCTGGAAGCCCTTCCCATCTTTAATGGCTTGGTCGACGATCCAAATATTTCCATCCTTGTCGACGCACATGCCATGGGGCGTCACGAACATTCCGCCGCCGAAATTCTTCAGCAGCTTTCCAGAGGGATCGAATTCGAAAATTGGATCCAATGTACTGCCGCCGCAGGTAGCGGCGCCACATCGATCGGCGACCCAAATGTTCCCGGTCTTGCGGTCGATATCGATCGCGCTAACCGATCCCAGTTTTCTGCCGTTGGGGAGCTGCGCCCAGTGATCGAGGGGGCGATAAGGGTTCGGCTGGCAATACAGGCCGCCCGCGGAAAATAGAAGGAGGCACAACGAAGTGGTTTTCATTGAAGGTCCAAAATTGTTTGTATCACATCTCTTCATCGTCTGACGAACGAGAGCGGGCAAATATATACTGACATCCCTTCTGAGGGCCGGAATAACCGGATCGGCAGTTAGGGGAAATGACGATAGCGGCGTTTCAAGTAAGCCGCTGGCGCGGCGGACGCTACGTGCGGCTCAGTTCAGCGATGCGGAAATCAGAGTAGTGACAATCGCAGTCCGGTCTGAACGGCGGTTAAGTCGGGTCACAGGAACCTCCTTTCTCTGTGACCCACAAGCGGTTGGAGTTCGGTCGGTAACCAGCAGATGCAAAGCCTCCGAGATTCGCAGACCGGTCGCCGCTAACCGACTGATCGGGCCGCATAGGTCCCGGGAGGTAACGGGGCAGACGATGAAAGCCTCGTGGTGGCGAGGACAGGGCCGTCGATCTCGCCACGCGAATAGATATGCGGAACACGACGCGTCTTCCTATAGCCAAAGTGGTTCAGAGGTGGCGATTCGTGCCGCGGTCCTCCACGCGAAAATACTGAGCAAAGTGGCAAATGGTCTGGTAGCGGGTGTGTCGTTGTGCGACCGATCCCGCTTGGCTGGCCCAGTCGATTCGCCCTGTCCCGAAAGCGCCGATGATCTGTGCCATCACAGGCGACGACCCGCCGGCCTACTTCCTCCGCTGACAGACAACGTGGCAGCCTCGCGAGATGCCAGTGGGCCAGGGCGGGTATGGCGAGGGCGAGGTCATCGCGGGTTTGTCCGAGGAAGTTGAGAAACCGCAGAAAGGTCCGGACCGCTCGACTCGGACACGGAATGGCAATGTCTGAATACCACGAATAGGGTATGTTTCTTCCAGCTAAACTAGTTATTCAAAAAACCCTCCATCTCGTGATTCCGTTGGCTCGTTAATCGGGCATAAATTGAGGAGGTTCCGTTGACAGAAGGCTCAATCACCATCAAAGGAGCAAGACATGTCCCAAACGACAGCTACACAACGAGGCACCGAGCAGGCCTCTGACAAGAATGCCATTCGTCCGTTTCACGTAAATGTTCCGGAAGCGGAACTTACTGAATTGCGCAGGCGCATCAACGCGACAAAGTGGCCTGAACGAGAAACGGTTACGGATGCGTCGCAAGGAGTACAGCTCGCGACGATCCAGGCGCTGGCGCGCTATTGGGCGACAGATTATGACTGGCGCAAGATCGAGGCAAAAATAAACGCCCTGCCGCAGTTCGTGACCGAGATCGACGGGCTGGATATTCACTTCATCCATGTCCGTTCGAAACACGAAAATGCGCTGCCGCTGATCGTTACGCATGGATGGCCCGGCTCGATCACCGAACAGATGAAGATCATCGATCCGCTGGTCAATCCCACCTCACACGGCGGAAATGCATCCGACGCGTTCCACGTCGTAATTCCGTCGATACCCGGCTACGGTTTTTCCGGCAGGCCGACCACGACCGGGTGGGACCCCGCCCACATTGCACGCGCCTGGACCGTGCTGATGAAGCGCCTCGGATACACGAAATTCGTCGCGCAGGGCGGCGATTGGGGTGCAATCATCACCGAGCTGATGGGCGTGCAGGCGCCACCGGAATTGCTGGGCATTCACACCAACATGGCTAACGTGATTCCACTCGACATCGACAAGCTGGCTTTTTCCGGCGCGCCGGCGCCGGCGAATCTCTCGTCCGACGAGAAGCTCGCTTACGAGCGGCTGAGCTTCGTCTATGCGAAGGGGATCGGCTACGGCTTCCAGATGGGGTTGAGACCGCAGACATTATACGGAATCGCGGACTCACCCGTCGGCCTGGCGGCTTATTTCCTCGATCACGACGCACGCAGCTACGAGCTGATCGCACGTGTCTTTGCCGGAGGCAGCGAAGGCCTCACACGAGACGACGTCCTCGACAACATCACGCTCACATGGTTGACGAATACGGCACTCTCAGGAGCCCGTCTCTATTGGGAGAACAAGGGGGCGTCGTTCTTCGCCGTCAAAGGCGTGGTGGTCCCGACGGCCGTGAGCGTCTTCCCTGACGAACTGTATCCAGCCCCGCGGAGCTGGGCAGAGCGGGCGTATCCCAAACTCATCCATTACAAGAAGGTCGAGAAGGGAGGACACTTTGCGGCCTGGGAACAGCCGCAGCTGTTTTCAGAAGAGGTTCGCGCGGGCTTCAGAACACTGCGCCAATAGTCGCGGGGGCTATCGCTTGAGTAAATGATGGCCGGCAACCTATCTTTTGCTTGCCATTTATCGTAATTTAGCCATGTAGTCTTCCTGAAGGAGGAACCATGATGAAAAGGGTCACTTTGCTGCTGGTTGCCGTTGTAATACTGGCAGGTATTGTCGCGTTTATGGCGCCCGCGTCTCTACACGCCGCCGACCCGGCCGCCCCGATCTTCGTAACAAAAATCCCCCCCGGATACCGGGACTGGAGGTTGATCTCCGTCTCCCACGAAGCAGGCAACCTGAACAGTATTGGCGCCGTTTTGGGCAACGATGCGGCGATCAAGGCCTACCGCGAGGGGAAGCTCCCATTCCCGGACGGCACGATCATTGCCGCTTTGCACTACGGTCACGTCCCGTCGGCGGAAAACAACAAAGTCTTTGGCCAAGCCCAGTCTTTCGTCCCTGGCCCCCCCACGAACATTCAGTTTATGGTCAAGGACTCCACGAAGTACGCCGCGACGGGCGGCTGGGGGTTCGCTACCTTCATAAACGGCAAACCCGCCGCCGCGGCGTCAATGAAAAGCTGCTTCCCCTGCCACAATCAGGCCCAGGCTAGCGACCTCGTCTTCACGCGTTACGCACCTTAGATAACGACAACCCCTTTTAGTGGCTCATCAACGAAAGAGAGGCCGTTGCCGGCAAAGCCATCGAACGTTTACGCTTAGGGCGAAAGTGCGGTAGGGGCATGACCGCGGGGACCGAGCGCATTTGGGCGCAAAACGCACTAACCGGGGATGTGCGTCACCGAGGCGCACGCGGAGTCCTTAGGCTTGAACGGAAGTGCTCCGGCGAGGAAATGTGCGGGACTGGCCGAACGGTGAACGCCGGAGCATTTCTGGTAAGACGATTTGAGCGAAGCGACGACAGGCTGGATACCGTGGGGCTTTATTTTAACCCGCCCGATCACGCGCTGGCGCTGTGTGTTGACGAAAAGAGCCAGATTCAGGCGCTTAATCGAACTCAACCGGTGCTGCCCATGGGGCTTGGGTATGTGGAGGGCGTCACCCACGACTATATCCGCCACGGGACGACTACTCCGTTCGCCGCGCTGGACATCACCGGTATCAGGAGTTTCTCGCGTTTCTGCGCCGACTAGACGACTGCATCCCGCCGGAGTTGGAGGTCCACCTGATCGTCGACAACCACGCGACCCACAAACATCCGAGAGTGCGCACCTCTGGCGCAGCGGCCCCGATATCAGATTCATTACACGCCGACCTACTCGTGGTGGTTGAATCAGGTGGTAACGGTGGTTTGCACTGATCACCCAACGGGCGATTCGCCGCGGCTCATTTCGAAGTGTGAAGGAATTAGTGGACAAGATCGACTCTTTCGTCTGGACCGCAACGGCCGATTCCATTCTCGGCTCCTCGCCAGCGAAGTTCTCTCTAACGCTACCAACTGGAACTTCGTGAACCTCGCTCCAAATATTGCGACCCGCCCTCTCCTCGTCATCACCTCGGATGACGGCCTCACCGCTCCCAACGAAGCCTTTGTCGAAGCCGCCAAGAAATCCGGCAATCTGAAGATCGAGGCCGTCCACGTCCCCACCGACCACTCCTGTTCCGACCACCGTATCGCCCTCCAACAGACCGTCCTCGATGAGCTCATCCGTCTCACGCATAAATGATGCCTCGATCCCAACTCGCTACGCCGCCATTTCGCATGGCCTGGGGGCCTCGGTCACGACAGGGCGATCACGCTTTCCAGCCAGTGTCACTGCGATGGACGACTTTGCAGGGTTGCCACAGGCGTCAGCCAGTCCAATCCACGCAGCTCTCCATTGGCTAATCGTGTGTGCGAAGTTGTTGGTTCAGCTTTGTGTTTTCCAAGTAACTTGATCGTGTTGTAAGTCGTGAACACGATGTTTGATCTTACAAGATCATCCCGGAATGCGGTCAGCGCGCGAACCATTCGCCCGCGTTGATGCACATCGGACGTTGCAACCACACCGGCCATAAGGTTGGGATCAATACAATCACTCAACCGGACCACTGCTATATTTCCATCCGTCAGAATCGGGTATTCCGCTTTCGGATCTTGCACAAGGTCCGCTGAAGTTCGCGAAAGCAGGCCGGCTGCGTTTACACACCCGACAAAAGCCAGATCGTTCACTACTTTCGCCCGTTCACTGTCGATGTGGGAATCCGTGGAATGTGTCCAGTGCGTCAGTTTAAATCGAAAACCAACATCTTCCGCTGCGGCGCCCAGCCAGACGTTCGCCCGCTGCGGGTGCTGCCATATGCGCACGTGGTGACGCTTCTGGACCGTGTCCAGGCCCTTCTGTTGAACAAAAGCCGAAGGTACTCCATTTAACGTCAACGCGTTCATCGGCGCACTCGGGTAACCATATCGCTTCGCAAGAGCGAGGTACATCCGATACAGCGATATCGGCGACTTCCGCTGGGCCTGCGCCCATCCCGAAGCATGGAAAGCCCGATCCAACTGATTCCGGCTGCCGATCAACAGGACGTTTACTATGTCAGAGGGGCGACCTCCCATCTGGGCTCGCTGCGCGGAACTCTTCAACAACTGGTCAATCTCATTCAGATCGCCGGGCGAAAATGATTCGGCCGGAATCCGGAAATCCGTATTTGATTCAGGAAGGGTCACCGCAGTGGACAACCGGAGAATAAGCTCAGTGCCCGTTGGGAAACGTATCTCTGGATTCGCAGACGGGGCAATGACGGATTTCACGCCCCAAATGGGGATGCCGATCGTGGGATCTGCAAGCAGCAAAGGAACAGCGCAATAGGCCACGCCAGAGGAGAGGCTCACTATCGGATGTATTCCGTACACCGTACCGAGATCGTCAACATGTTCCTTTGCGGTGTCTATTTCAATTAATTGAGCGTCGACCGGAATTGCCGCGCGACCCGGTAGCAGGAGTGCATCGAAGCCGTACCGAATGCTCGCCGTAGAGTGTTTGAGACCCAAGCCGATAGCGGTCGCACTCCTTACCGACCCAAACAGTTTCGATCCCTGCGGAACAAGTATTCGTCCGTGAACGCTGACCGGAGCGATAATCGTGGCTTCTATTGGGTCGCCGCGATGGGAGATACGGGAACCCGTAGCACCTGACATGCGCGCTTCGAGGACTGTCCCTTGCGGCAATTCCTGTGCGGACATCGGCAAAGACAACAGAAGTATCGAACCGGCAAGGAAGGAGAACTCGTGGAAGATTGTCGCAACGATCGTCTGTAATTGTGAGGGACCTTCCATCGTTTTCTACATAGTATAAAGTACCTTTCCGATGGGGCGAGTGGGCGGCAAGAGAATGTCTGTTATCCGGTCTTATCGGTAGCTTTCCATAATCCGTTTCTGGTGCTTGCGAAACAGAAGTGCCAGACGGCGACGACACGTCCAACTGATCAGCTGTCTTTTCGAATGGGCCACAGAAGTTATGACGGCGAGATTCTAGGTGAGTGGGCGGCGACAAGCTATTCACGATGAAACTTTTTGGTCTATTGGTAGGGTAACTACTGATTCCCGGAGGGCCTCTCGACGTGATCGATGACAATCAGGTCGTCGGGGCCGACGGTCGTCTCCAGTGTCAACCCAAGTTGGTCCTGCAACGCGGTGAAGATCGATCCTCCACCGGGAGTGTCGCCCAACTGCGCAGATCGTGAAGCATCAGGCCGAGACATTAGTCCTGGTGTGCCCCGGTCGATCGCAAACTCCACGTAGAAATCAAACATTCCCGCGATGCCAGTTTGGTTGATGACAGGCCGGCCCAATACCTGTTCCAAATGATGTGAAAACTCATCTAGAGTAGTCGGCCGCATGTCCAGTGCCCCTTTAGGACCATTGACCAGGGTCGCCCGATAACATCCAGGCTTTTGCCCCGGCTCGAGTTTAGCCCCATTCCGGTACAACTGTGACGCCGTGGGTAAACTCGTGGGAGTGCAACCGTCTTCCACAAACTGCTTGAGCTTGGGGCCAGCCTTTGCCACAGTCAACGCATACACCGGGACCTGTGTGGTCCTGTGATGGATCTTCAACTTGAGCCGTTCCTCCAGAAGCGCCTGAAGCACCGGTCTGATCTGGCTGCCCGAGACGGACCCCGCCGCCCTGATCGTGTAACGTTCGGAATTGAGCCATGCCGGCCCCCCCCGTCTGATTTATCTGATCGTCCGCAGACACACCATACACCGCTTGAATGAGGGTTGCAATCGTCTCGCATCTAGCTATCAGCGTTCCAGAAGGCGGACTCTCATAGGTGCTGGGACCTCCACTCTCCGTCGCACCTCCACTGCCGTCGCAGTCCCTAGCGGGTCTGATGGATACTTCGACTTTCGGTTCTGCGGCGACCTTAGATTGAGCTGGCTGAGCCCGAAGCATGGGTGCATTTATGACCCCAACTACGATTGGAAGTGCCAGAGTCGCCGTCACGGCAACTGCCAGCGCTGCCTTCGTTCCGAAGTTTAGATCGCGCGGAACGCGCCCCGTCAGAATCACCTGAATTCGTTTCTTCACGTCGGATCCTGTCACGCCGGACATGGAAGACAAGGGCGGCTCCAAGTAGCTAGTACAAATATTGAGAATCCCTTGTGCATAAACTTGTGGTTCGATGCCGAGCCGTAAAACCTCTTCATCGCAGGCTCGCTCGCGCTCTTCCACTAGCCGCGCACTGATCCACCAGACCAATGGATGAAACCAGAAGACCGCCTCCACGATCATGTGGACGGCTGAGATTAGGTTGTCGCGTCTCCGGACGTGGCACAACTCTCCAGAAACTCGTTTGTGGATAGTTGAGTTCAAGGCGTTTTCCTTAAGTTGGATGCGGCATGGAAACAAGCGCGAAGCCGTGCTGAGCAGCTTTCTTTTTAAGATGGCGGATTTGCTGC
>Ga0182024_10007109_pt1 | contig 24262 bp, 20 predicted proteins | sample P32metaG_FD_120480 | JGI IMG/M metagenome (GOLD analysis project Ga0182024, IMG submission 120480) | Permafrost microbial communities from Stordalen Mire, Sweden - P3-2 metaG (Illumina Assembly) | ecosystem: Environmental > Terrestrial > Soil > Wetlands > Permafrost | place: Sweden: Stordalen...
CGCCGCCGATCGCGACCAGGGACAGGAACGCCTGCTGGACTACTACCAGCACACCGCCGCCATCACCGAGTCCCTCCTAGCCCGCCAGGCCCGGACCAGGCCTGCCCCGGCAATACTCAGCTCACCGCCGGCCGCGGTTCCCGACCTGACTGACCGCACGCAGGCATTGTCCTGGGCACGGACCGAACGCTCCAGCCTGCTCGGCTGCCTCGACTATGCCACCCGCACCGGCCAGCATGCCCGGGTCGCAGCCATCACCGCTGCCATCGCCGCTCTCCTGCGACAAGACGGTCCCTGGATCGACGCCATCACCCGCCATGCCACCGCCGTGCAGGCTGCACGACACCTCGGCGACCGGCTGAGCGAAGCCAACGCCCTCAGTTACCTGGGGGTCGTGCGGCAACTGACCGGGGACTATCCGGGCGCGGCCGGGGCACTGGAGGCGGCGCTGGGCATCTGCCGCGACCTCGGCGACCGGCCCGGTCAGGCCAACGCCCTCAACCACCTCGGGCTCGTGCGGTATCTGACTGGGGACCTTCCGGGCGCGGCCAGGGCACTGGAGGCGGCACTGGACATCTGCCGCGACCTCGGCGACCGGCCCGGTCAGGCCTACGCCCTCGATCATCTGGGGGCGGTGCGGCGGCAGGCCGGAGACTATCCGAGCGCGGCCGAGGCACTGCAGGCGGCACTGGGCATCTACCGCGACCTCGGCGACCAGCTCGGCGAGGCCAACGCCCTCGATCATCTGGGGGCGGTGCGGCGGCTGACGGCGGACTATCCGAGCGCGGCCGGGACACTGGAGGCGGCGCTGGGCATCTACCGCGATATCGGCGAACCGCTAGGCCAGGCCAGCGCCCTCACCTACCTGGGGGTCGCGCGGCGGCTGGCCGGGGACTATCCGGGCGCGGCCGAGGCTCTAGAGTCGGCGCTGGGCATCTGCCGCGACCTCGGCGGCCGGGGAGGGGAGGCTGAGGTGCTCAACGAGGTGGGGACGCTGCACCGGGTGCGCGGTGACCTGGACCAGGCCGGGGCGTGTCACCTGCAGGCGCTAGAGCTGGCCCGCGAGATCGGCAGCTCCTGGGATGAGGCCCACGCGCTGGCTGGCCTGGGCCGTTGCGCCCGGACCGCCGGCCGCATCGCGGACGCGGAAGCCGGCCTTGGGCAGGCGTGGGAGATCTTCCAGCGGATCGGTGCGGCCGAGGCTGCGGGCGTGACCGCCGAACTCGACGCCCTCACCGAGGCGGGATCTATTGAAAGATACTGACTATGTGCGAGTAATGTGACCGGCGAGCAGGCATGACGCTCTTGCCCACATGGGCCGACTCGCGGCGCTTGCACCAGTTCTCCGGCCGCTATCAGCTTCCGGCTGTAGTGACTAATCCCTGTCGAGCACTCGGCTGACGCGCTGCCGTGGTCGACCAGACGACAGGCTCAGCGGCCGAGCGGGTACATGCAGGCCGCGACCCGCACCTCCGCGCCCGGCCTCAGCAAGATAAGGGCCGGCAATCCGCCCCGGCGGCGAGCCAGCCAGGCGAAGTTCAGGCCGAAGAACAGTCAGGAACAAGAGCGGCAGGAACATCGTGGTGATCAATTCCTGACAGTATGCGGCACGGTCAGCCGACTGACGTGATCGTTTCACGGGACCGAACCGGACAGGGAGGATGTGGAGATGGCGAAGACGCTTATCGATGTCGACGAGGAGTACCTCGCCGCCGCCCAGCAGGCGCTGCACACCGAGGCCAAGAAGGACACCGTCAATGCTGTCCTGCGCGCGGTTGCCGCGCTGGCAGCCCGGCGCAGGGATCTGCAGCGCCTAGTTTCTGGCGGCCTGCCCGATCCTGAGGACGAGCAGGTGATGCGCTCCGCATGGCGGCGGTAGCCAGCCACCTGGCTGACGCCAGCGCGCTGGCGCGCCTGCGGCACGAGCCGGTGGCCATGGTGCTCGGCCCGCTGATCGAGGCCGGGCTGGCTAGCCACCTGCGGCGTCATCGAGTTCGAGCTTGGCTGGGCAGCCAGGACCAGCGCAGAATTCGATGAATTGCGCGCCGACCGCGACGCCGGCTACGAATGCCTCGCCACCCACGATGAAGACCGGCGACGCGCGCTCGATGTCCAGGCCGCGCTCTGGCGCGATCAGCAGATCCGGGCAGTCGGATTCCCCGACCTGCTGATCGCCGCCGTAGCCGAGCGAGAGCAAGTCACCGTGCTGCACTACGACAGCGACTACGACCTGATCGCAAAGATCACCCCTTGGCTCCCCACATGGCTCACTGTTATAGAAGTTAAATTCGTGGCCCGCGATGAGCATCCGGTCAGTTGCCGCCGGTGCCAGCGCAACAGCGTGTCCGAACCAGTCGGCTCATTTCAGTGGCCTGGGGAGAAGCCGGGCAAGCCCGGCGAGCACTGCCCGGTCGGTCCAGTCAAGCCCGGGCTTCGGGCTCTGCCGCCCAGAACGCCACTTCCTGCCGGAGTACCAGCAACTCCCTGTCAGGAGTGACTGGGCGAGGGCTTGGCCGTGCGGCCGTGCCCGCCATGGCGGCCGGGCGGGGGCGGTCCGGGCAGGTTGGGTGTGGCCGATGTTGTCTGAAGCAGGGCGGCCATCGTCTTGAGTGTCTTGGCGAACGCGGCCCTGTACTGCCGGACCCCGGTGTTGAGCGCCTGCTGGTTGGCGCTGACGAACTGCTGCTCGTAGTTTGCCTGGACGGCGAAGTAGATCCCGGCCAGGTCGCTGCTCAGCGTGCAGTTCGCGTCGGTCACGGCCATCGCGATCTGGGCCTTGTTCTGCGCGGCGGTCGGCTGGCCGGGCGGGGTGAGCGGGCCGGGGTTCGGCCCGGGGGGTGGCCGTAGCCCAAGGGTCACCTGTGCCTGCTGTGAGAACGTGTTCGCGTTGGAGGTGCTGTACCCGTCCTTGGCCATACAGGCCGACCAGTTGGCCATCGCCTTCTTGATCGAGCCGTCCGCGACCTCGGCGTTGCCGATGTCGTTGTTGAGCGTCTCGATGATGGCCATGGAGTGGGTGAGCTGGGCGTTGTTGAAGTTCTCCAGGATGTTGAAGCACTTGCCCGCGGCCGCTTGCGCCCCGGCGGGCATGCCGGCGAACGGCGCCCCGGGCTGGCCTGGGCCGCCCGCCGCCCCCCCGCCGCCCGGCGCCAGGGGGGTTCCGGCCAGGAAGCCTTGCTGGGCCGCCAGCGCGGTTCCGATATAGCCCTGCCACCCGTATGGCGACGCGAACGTGAAGCCGCGGTTCGTGCGTATGTTGTACGGCGCCTGGGCGGCGTACTGGCCGTAGCCTGCGTCGTTCATGCACGCGGTGTGCAGTGCGTCGTAGGTGTCACCGGGTGCCAGCCCGTCGTTGTCGACGGCGCCTAGCCCTGCGTAGGGCGTGAACGCCTCTGACGACAGGGGCGCCTGGGCGGAGGCCGGGGCGGGCGGCCTGCCGACGGCGGGTGTTGTCACTGTCGCGTCGGGTCCCTGGGGGGCGGCCGTGCAGGCGGTGAGGACCGCGCAGCAGATCAGCAGACACCAGTTGGCGCGGATGCGCATCGTCGTTCCTTTCCAGCCGTTCCAGTCGTGCCGTGGCAGATCGGGGGTGCGGTGGTTCACGCGTGCCGTAGGGCTGCCAGCGGGCTCGTCCGCGCCGCGCGCAGCGCCGGGTACGCGCCCGCGAGTAGGCCGACGACGGTGCCGATGAGCGGGGCGGGCAGGGTGTAGACCGGGTTCAGCACGGCGGTCCAGTTCTGGGCGGCGGCGAAGATCACCACGATGCCGACGCCGATGCAGGTGCCGATCAGGCCGCCGAGCGTGCCAAGCGCCATTGATTCGGCGAGGAACTGCGCGGCGATGTGCCGGGGACGGGCACCGACGGCGCGCCGCACGCCGATCTCCCCGGTGCGCTCCAGCACGGCGACCAGCGTCGTGTTCGCTATCCCCACCGCCCCGATCAGCAGACTGATCAGCGCGAGGATCAGGAACAGGCCGGCCAGGTCGCCGTTCACCTCGCCCTGCAGCTTCAGCGGGTTGGGCGGCGGCGTCACGACCAGCCGGTGCGGGTCGGTCGGCAGTTCGGCGGCAGCGATCTCCCGTGACACCACCTCCGCGGCGCCGGTCCTGGTGGCGATGACCATCTGGGCTTCTTCTTGGGTCCCGATGCCCGGCTGCGGGTTGCCGTAGTCCGCCAGGGCCGTGTTCTCCGGGATCAGCATCGCGCTGCCGCCGCTGACCACGCGCTGCGCGGAGCTGTAGATGCCGACGACGGTGTAGGCGATCCCGTTGACGAACACGGCGGGGTGGCTGGGCAGGCGGGCAGGGGAGATGCCGAGCGCGGAGGCCGTCGATGTGTCGATCATCGCCACGTGCTGCGCGGTGTCGTTCTCATACGTGCTCAGTGGCGAGCCCGCGACCATCGCCGGGACCATCGCCTTCACCGCCCCGCGCGAGACGGCCAGCAGGTTGACCGTCTGGGAGGCCTCGCCCGACAGCGCGAGCGAGGCACTGAAGTTCGTCCCTTGGGGGAGCGCGACCGGCCACCAGACTCCCGCGGCGACCACCCCGTTGATGTGGTCCGCTGTCGCGTCCGCATCGGCCGGGAAACCGATCGGCGGATTGGTGCCGGGTGGCGCGACATCGTTGGCGGGGCCGTTGTCCGCCACCGTGACCGTGGTGTCCTCAAGCACCGAGAACTGACGTGAGATCTGGCCCGCTCCCGTGGCGGTGAGGCCGAGCACGGCGACGAACGCACCCACGCCCAGGACGGTGCCGAGCATGGTCAGCCCGGCCCGGCCCGGCCGCTGCACGATTCCCGCGATCGCCTCGGCCGCTGTGTCCCGGACGGTCAGCCGGGGCAACGGCAGGCCAGCACCCGGCCTACCCATGGCCGGCCCCGGTCCGCTCGGACAAGATCCCGTCACTGATGGTCACGGTCCGGCCCGCATGGGCCGCCACTGCCGCATCGTGCGTGATGATCACGATCGTGAGGCCGCCGGAGTTGAGCTGGTCGAGCAGTTCCATCAGCGAGGCGGCGTTACGCGAGTCCAGGTTTCCCGTCGGCTCGTCGCACAGCAGCAGGCTCGGCTGGTTGACCAGCGCCCGCGCGATCGCGACCCGCTGGCACTCCCCGCCCGACAGCGTGGTCGGCAGCGCGTCGAGCCGGTGCCCCAGCCCGACCGCGCCGAGGGCGCCGGCCGCCGCCTGGAGCCGGGTGCTTCGCGGTGTGTGGTTGTACAGTTCGGCGAGCAGCACGTTCTCCAGCGCCGTCCGGTAGGCCAGCAGGTGGAAGGCCTGGAAGACGATCCCGATCCGCCTGCCGCGCAGCGCCGACCGGTCCCGGTCGGGCAATTTGCTCGTGTCCAGGCCGTCCAGCAGGTAGCTGCCGGCGGTGGGGGAGTCGAGCAGCCCGAGCAGGTGCAGCAGCGTGGATTTGCCCGAGCCGGACGGCCCGGTCACCGCGACGTAGTCGCCCGCTTCGATCACCAGGTCGGCCGGGCGCAGCGCATGTACCGGCGGCGCGCCCGGGTAGGTTCGGGCGAGACTGTGCAGTTCGATCACGGGCGCGGTCATCAGCCGCTCACCACCACGCTGTCGCCGGCCGCGAGCTTGGCCGCCGTCACCGGGGTCACCTGGACATAGCCGTTCTCGGAAATGCCTGGCGTGACGGGGACCTGGGTCTCCTTGCCGTCCGCGCCAGCCACTGTGACGTAGCTGGTGCCGGACCCGGTCGTGACGATCGCGGCGACCGGCACCGTGAGCACCGGCCCCTCGGTCCGCCCGGTCTCCACGGTGACCAGGACGTTCTCGCCATTCAGTGCCGCGGGCAGCGGTCTGGACGGGCTCACGGTCAGCGGGATGAATGGCGTCGCGCCCGGGTTCGCGGCGCTGCCAGAATTGCTCGAGCCGGCCGCCGCCCCGGTAGATCCGGAACCGGTGGACCCCGTGGAGCTCGCCGAGGCGGCACTGCCCCCGACGTTCACAATCGCTCCTATCGGCGTTACCGTCGTAGCCGTCCCCACGTCGGCGATGGTCCCGGCGGCGTGGATGCCGGTGACCTCATCAAAGATCTTCACCTTCAGGCCAGTCTTTACCTGCGCGGCGTAAGCAGGCGGCAGCTCGCCGGTTACCGCCAGCGACCCGCGCGCGGCGAGTTCAAGGAACGGCTGGCCGGGCTGCTGGCCTTTGGCGCCGTTCACCACGACCACCTTCGCGGGCAGCGACGGCAGGAAGACCACGTCCGGCATCGGCACGCCGCCCGTTGCCGGCGGGGTGTAGCCAAGGTGCTCGTAGTACTCCGCCACCGCGTCCTGGGTCGCCGCGCCGAAGAACCCGGGCGTGTCGCCGCCGGAGTAGTACCCGAGCGAGGCAAGGGCCTTCTGCAGTTCCGCCACGTCGGGCCCGCTCTCACCAGGCGTTATGTCCCGCCACGCAGGCACCCGGCCGGCGAGTGCGAACAGCGGCTCGCCGTCTATCTCAGCGAGCTTCTCGCCGTTGGAGATCCTCTGGCCGGCCGCCACGTCCAGGCTCGATATGTACACGGTCCCCGACGAGCTGCCGGTAGCCGAACCGCCGGCCGCGGATCCGGTACCCGGCGCTGCCGCATCCGCTTCCGGAGCCGACGGGTACACGTCGTACTGCGTCGCCGGGTACACCACGCCGCGCATCTCGACCGACGAGGTAAGGACCTGGGAGACAACCTTCGCCGCGGTCACCGTCGGTGGCGGCGCTGCAGTATCCGCCGCAATCTGCTGCGGCGACTTAACGAACGAGGAGCCAATCAGCCCGCCGATGGCCAGCAGGGCCGCCCCGCCAGCCACCCAGAACAAGACACGGCGGCGCCGGGCGAGCCGCGACCCGCGTACCGCCTGCCGGCCGCCGTCGCTGGGACTGCTCTCCGTTGCCGGCGAGCCAAGCTGTGTCACGCAACCCTCCTATGCTTCGCGTACCACCAGGGATTTAGAAGAAGCTGGAAGACGCCTAATTCCCCGGCATGAGTGACACCTTCTCGCGGGGGCCTTAGGCCTGTGCGTCATTCATGTGTGAGTTTGATGTCAAACCCCCGGCCACGCGGGCACTCCGCCGCCTCCGCCAGCTAAGCAGGCCCGAAGAGAACTTGTCGGACGACGGCCCCATACCGGGGTGGGTCAGCGCCGCATTGGCCCGGATCCCGGTCATGCTCGTGGCGCCTTTACTTAGCCTGAGCCGTGGCGGTGTCCGGGGCGTTTGGCTCCCGCATGGCTCCCGGCTGCAGAATATAAATTCGGAAAATATACTTTCAACTGCGCCCCGAGCAGGACTCGAACCTGCGGCCTACTGCTTAGGAGGCACGATCCGCGCGTGGCCAGATGAGGCTGGGCATAGCCCGATGCGCTATTTACCTGCGGCGACAATCGCTGGACGAGGCTGGGTGTCGCCTGAAGCCTGCCGTCGCTGGCTCCCCGTTTGGCTCCCCGGAATCTCGTGAGCGCCGCTAACGCTCATGCCCCAGTTGCTTACCGGGGACGCTGGCGCGGCGATGGTTACCGCCCGCCCGGCCCTGCATTCCGGGCCGCATGCTCACGTGGCCGGATGGCACCCGGAGGCGACCGCGGGCAGGCCAGGTCGTTCTGCCGCCGCATCCGCCACCCAGGCAGCCGAAGGCTGTCCCTGCGCTCGCCAACTCACCGGATCGCCACCCGGTCATAGCAGAATGCCGCCCGGAGGGACGCCGTCAGACGGCTTGCCCATTGAGATCAGTTTCCGGCCCACACGCGGGTCCGGGTAAAGATTTCGCGTCCGCGTCGGAGACAGGCACACTAGGGTCGTGACTGCCGAGCAGCTGGAGATGATCTCCACCGATCCGCGAGTGATGCACGGGCAGGCCGTGATCGCCGGGACGCGCGTGCCCGTCAGCGTTATCCTGGACTGCCTGGCAGCCGGGATGACCGCCGACGAGATCACCGCGGAATATCCCTCAGTGGCCGCCGCGGGCGTACGTGCGGCGGCGGCCTATGGCGCTGCGCTGGCCCGCGAGGAACTGCTCCCGCTCCCGCAGACCCGGTGAAATTCAAGCTCGACGAGAACCTGCCCGCCTCGTCCGCCGCGATCCTGGAAGCCGCGGGGCACGACGTCGACACCGTCACCGCCGAGGGCCTGACCGGAGCGCCCGACCCCGACGTAGTCGCCGCAGCGACTGCGGCCGGCCGGATCCTGATCTCCCTCGACCGCGGCCTGGGCGATATCCGCAGCTACCCGCCCGGGCAGTCACGCGGGCATCGTCGTGCTCCGGCTCGCTGATCAGTCCCCGGCCACAGTCAGCAAAGCCATCACCGACCTAGCAGGCCTCACCGACGCCACCAGCCTCGGCGGAGCCGTCGCAGTCCTACAACGCGGACTACTGCGCCTCCGGCATCCCTGACCACCGGCGTAGAGCACTGTACGAACAGTCTGTGGCGCAGAGAGTCACCATCTCCGGGGGCCGGATCAAGGCGGAAAATTCAGTCTGATCTGCAGATTTCAGGAGTCCTATCAAGGCCGACGCTCCTGGCCGGACGGCCATCGGTATTCCTTGGTGAGTCGCCCTGCCGATTCGGAGCGGCTGGCGGCTAGATGAGCTGCGTGGGGGGATGCGCGCAGATCACCCGGATCTGTTTACCCGCCGTGCTGCCTAGCTCGAGTCCGCTGCCGCGATAAGGGAATGGGCGCTCACAACACGGGGTGATGAGACCGAGCGGATGTGGCCGGGTGTGCATCCTTGCTGTCATCGATCTGGGCGGGGTTCGACGGTGGCCTGCCGTGATGGCATCTCGGCCAGCCGGGTGTCGATCCACTGGGCGTTCTCGGCATGCGCTGCCGCGATCAGGTCGAAGTGGCCTCTGCCGGGATACCTGTGGTAGGCGAGCATGGCGCCGTTGGCGTGCAGGGAGCGCGCGATGTGGTCGGTGCTGCGCCGGGGCACGATCGGGTCGTCGCTGCCCTGGACGATCAGCGCCGGTGTGCGCAGGCGGAGCGTTGCTGGGTCATTGGCCGCTAGGGCCTTCAGCAATGGGCCGAGATCGGTGCCGGGACGGAACACTCCGGCGGCCGTCAGCGGTGCCGGCGAGCCTGGGGCGAGGAGGTCGTCGATGCCGACGGCCTCGGCCCTGGCCAGCAGCCGCAGGGCGGCGGGGGTGAGCATCTGGTCCAGGCGCAGGGCGCGGTTGGCCGCCGCGGCGCCTATTAGAACCAAGGTGAGGAAGCCCGGCGGGAGGGCCGGTGTGCGGATGTCCCGGAGCCCGGCGATCATGTCGTGAGCGCCCCCGGCCGGGGCGATGGCCACGGCCCCGATCAGTTCGAGATCCGGGGCCCAGGCCGGCGCCAGGCTGGCGGTGAACAGGGCGGCGTGGCCACCCTGGGAGTGACCCATCACCGCCCAGCGTCTGCCGATGCCTGGATGGAGCTGGCGGGCGGCGAGCAGGATGTCGACGGTGCCGCGTGCGGCGGACGCTCCCACTAGGTAGGGGTGGCGGCCGGGGGTGCCAAGGCCCTCGTAGTCTGTCTTGGTGACGACCCAGCCGCGCTTGACCCACTGGTTCAGCGTCGCGTCGGCGAGCTGGTTGTAGATGTGCGAGGGGTGGCCGGGCGCGTCGCGGGACGGAGCGCTGATGTTGGCGACACCGGTGGTCCCGTGTGCCCAGCTGAGCACTGGCCAGCCGCCAGCGGGCGGCTGTCCCGGGGGGATCGAGATCGTTCCGGACACCGCGGTGTCCTGCCCGGCGAGTGTTCTGGAGTGGTAGAGAACGAGCAGGTTCTCGGCGGCGCCGGGCAGGGCGGCCGCGCCGGTCAGCTGCCGTGACCAGATCACCTGGCCGGCCGCCCCGGCCGCCAGCGGCGAAGGCGGCACATAGAAGGCCAGCCCATCCGGTCCTGGCCGCCTGCCGCTTGGCGCCGCGTTGCCCGATGCGGCGGATCCTGCGGAGGTTGCGGCCTGCTGGGACGGTGTGCTACTGCTGCCTGCCATGCCGATTCCTTGATGGGATGGGGTGCCGGTCGTGCCGGACGTGCCAGTCCGCGACGTACGCGGCGGCAAGCACGAAGCTGAGCACGCGGGCCGTGGTCGTGACCGTCAACCGCCCAGCGGGCGATAGGACGGCGACCGGGACGGCGCTGGCCCGCCGTCAGGCGTCTCTGCGGTTAAGGGCGTAGCTGGCCGCGGCCACGACGATGGCGGTGAAGAGCAGGAGCAGGCCGAATCCCGGCCACGCGGCCGGCTCTGGCCTCCAGCTGTGGGGTCGTCGGCGTCTTCCACTAGATAGTGGGGCCGGGAAGGTTCCCGGCCCCACTTCGGTGTCGCGGTAGCGTTTACGCTGCGGCGGCGATGCGCTGGTCTGGTTCTTTGGTCCTCGCGCCAATCACGAGCAGGTAAACGACCATCGAAACCTCCGCGATTGTGGACGGGATGGTGATGAACGTGTTGATCTTCTGGCCGGGGCCGGGGGCCAGGAAAGCCGCGAGCATGCCCACGAGGTAGCAGGCGCCCCCCACGGCGAGCAGGACGCCCAGCGCCTTGGGGAACCACCCGGATTGGTAGGCGAGATAACCCAGCGGCACCAGCCACAAGCCGAAGAAGATCTGCGCGATGAGGAACCCATAGTGCTGGGTGTCGAGCAAGAGCAGCACCAGGGCATGCGTATCCGCGGTGCCGGAGGCGGCCAGGTGAACTGCGCCGGTTGCGACCCGCAAGCCCTCAAACTCGAAGACCGCGTTGAGGAGCGTGATCCCGGCCCCGATGGCGACGAAGACCACCATTGCGCTGGCCGCGCTCTTGTTCACGTGCTTGAGCAGCAGGTAGAGGGTCATCGCCAGGAAGACCCAGACCGTCGCCTGGAACAAGTCGGCGACGACGGCGAAGCGCACGAGTCCGGAGTGCGCGAGCACATTGCTGGCCGTGGTCGCCGCGTCGCCGGGGACGTACACCTTTTTGTCCATAAAATAGGCAAAGCCACTGAAGATGGCGACGAGCAGGTAGAGGACGCCAGCGATTCTCGCAAGGCGCTTGGGTGAGGTCACCGTGCTCTCCTGGCGCTCAGCCGGGAGGGGTTTTGCGCCCGGGGTGTGTGGTGGGTGCGAGACGATCTGGGTGTCGTGCATGTCCGCCTCCTGGTTTTGGGAGCAGCCGGCACGGGCTGCTTCATTTCGATGGTGGCGGGGCCGGGCAGCGGTGTCGCTAGGGGAGGCACTGGGGTCTGACCCTAGGATTTGCCGGCTGCCGTGTCCGCGGTTCCCGGCCCGGGTGCTGCCAGCCGGCCGGCCAGGTTCTTGCGGGAGCGGATTCCGGTCTTGTCGAAGACGTGCCCGAGGTGGAATTCGACGGCCTTGACGCTGACGTACAGCTCGGCGGCCACCTCCCGGTTCGACCGGCCGGTGCAGACCAGGCGGGCCACGGCCAGCTCCGATGCCGTCAGGTTCCAGGCCGGCCGCTGCTCAGGCTGTATCTCGGCCCCGCAGTGCTGAAGCTCGCGCTCGCAGGCCGCCACGTGCGGCTGGGCACCGAGGGCCACCAGCCGGTCGCGTGCCTGCCGGAGGCGGATGACGGCACTTGGCCGGTCACCAGCCCGGCGCAGGCGACGGCCGTCATCGCGTTCCAGCAGGGCGAGCTGGAACGGCAGGGACAGGCCCCGGGCCAGCTGCCAGGCGGTGGCAAACGACTCCTCGGCACCGGCCAGGTCACCCCTGAGCACGGCCAGGTTTCCGCGCAGGCGGGCCGCCGTCATGCTGGCCGAGGCCAGGCCGCAGGCGGGGATGGCGGCGTCCAGCTCTCCTAGGGCCGCCTCGGCGTCATCCAGTCGGCCCAGGCCGATCAGGGCCTCGGCCTCCAGCGGGCGCCAGTCGGCCACGCCGGCGACCTCGGCCCGGCCAAGGGCCCTGGCTGCGGCCGTGGCCGACAGCGCTCCTTCCAGGTCACCTCGGGCCAGGGCCAGCTCGGCGCCGGCCATGGCCGCGGTGGTGACCCCGGTTCCCGTCCCGAAGCCGCGGGCCGCGGCCGAGGACGCCTCGACGTGGGCGCCGGCCAGCAGCCAGTCGCCCCGGGCGGCGGGAACCAGGGCGGCATAGCCGTGCACGAACGCGAAGTCCCAGGTCCGGTCGGCATCGTGGGCCAGGGAAACGGCCAGTGCGGAGTGCATGAGGGCGTCGTCCCAGGCGCCCGCGCGGTATTCGGCGTCGCTGAGGTAGACCAGGCAGTGGCCGGGGTCGCGCAGGCTCACCCCGGCCCGCAGCCGGGCCAGGCCCACCGGCAGGTCGGCCATGGCCCCGGTCAGGTCATCGGTGAACAGCCGGCACATCCCCCGCATGACCAGCCCGTCAGTAAACTCCAGCGGCACCTCGGCAGCGGCAGCGGGCAGTCGGCTCAGCCGGGCCAGCCCGTCGGGGCCGCGCCCGGCCAGGGTCAGGCTCAAGGCCACCACGATCAGGGCCTGCAGGCGCGCGGCCGGGTCCGCGGCGCTGGCGGCGACGGCCCGCTCGCCCCAGGCCAGTGCCTCCTCCACCCGCCGCAGAGTGCAAAGGTATGCGGCCAGCGAGGTGGCCGCGGCCGCGCCCACCAGCGGTTCGGTGTCCGGGTTGTGGGCCTGCCAGGCCTCCAGCAGGTGGGCTTCCACGACCGGCCCCCGTCCGCAGAGCAGATCGAGGTGGCCGAGCAAGGCGCTGCGCCGGGCGCTGGGACCGAGCTGCGCGGCCTTCGGCCACAGGGCCAGCGCCCCGGACACATCGGCGCTGCCCACCAATGCGGCCAGGGCATCGAGGAGGCGGCGCTCCTGCTGGCCGCGATCCGTGCTGGCCGCCGATGCCTGGGCCAGCCACGCTGCGGCCTGAGCGACGTTGCCCGCTTTGGCCGCCTCCTGGGCCGCTTCCTCCAGGTCGCCGGCCAGGCTGTCGTCGGGCCCGAAGGCGGCAGCCACCCGGTGGGTGAGGGCGGCGGGGGGCGGGACCAGCGTGGCCGCGGCCTGGTGCAGCCGGCGGCGCTCGGCTGACCCGAGATCATCTCTGACGGCGGCATGGACCAAAGGGTGGGCGAAGGCGATACCGGCACCTGAGCCAGCCCGGTCCTCCACCAGCAGGCCCGCGGCGGCTGCCTCGTCGAGGGCGGCGAGCGGGTCGGCCAGGCCGGCCAATGCGGCGGCGGCGGCCAGCGGGCACCGCCGGCCGAGGACAGCCGCCGCGGTGACCAGCCCCTGGGCCGGCTCAGACAGGGCCGCCAGCCGGGCCAGGACCACCCCTGCCAGTTCCAGCCTGCATCCGCCGCAAGGCAAAAAGAAGCGCCCGGGCCGAAGGCTGATCGCTCCAGTGCAGGTCGTCGACCACCACCACGACGACCCTGTCGCCGTCCTGAAGGTCGCCGAGAACTGCCACCAGCTGCGCACCGACGGCCATCGGGTCAGCATCTTTCCACCGCGCCGCCGCGGCCCGCGTGGATCCTTCCGTGGCCGCCGGCCCGGCACCGGCCAGGAGCTGGTCGGCGAGTCCCCAGGCCAGTAACATCTCCGCTTCGTCGCCGCTGGCCCGCAGCACGCACACGTCGCGGTGCTCTGAGACAAAGCGAGACAGCAGGCTGGACTTACCGATCCCCGCCCCACCCTCAACCACAACGACCCGGGGCCGGCCGGCCCGCACCGCCTGCAATTCGGCGTCGAGGATCGCCAGCTCGCCCGCGCGGCCGACGAAATGATCCACCTCAGCAGTGTGGACACCCCCGGGTGCCTGGCGCAACGCCACCCCAGCGACCAACGGCAACCCATGGAAAGGCGGCCGACACCGCAGCAGCCGGTTTCGCGCTGGCGCGCACGACAATGTCCCACCCAAGGCCAAACCGCAGACAATGCGTCCATGCCGCTGCGCCCACGAGAACGACGGGATGAAAGGGCTCGCCGAGCACGGCGATTCCAATCAGGTAGGCAACGACCGGGACGGCATATGCCGGTCGTTATCTGCCGGTGCGCTCGCGGTGACCGCACCCCGGCCAGCAGCAAGGCCGACGCTGGCCGACCTCCAGTTCCTCTTGGGCCCGGCGGATGCGGCGTTCTCGGGTCATCTCCTGCTTGGCATCCTCGACCCAGCAGATGAACTCGTTTCGGGCCAGAGGCGTGATGTCTTTCCAGGCATCGAGTGCCGTAGGGTTGGCGATCAGCGCCTTACGCAGGTCTGCGGGAAGCTTATGCACCACCCCAGAGGGCACTCTCTGACTGCTCACGAGATCAATGTAGCTGTCTGGGGGCGCGCCTGTTTCACCCGCTCAGCGGCCCCGATCGCGGGATCATGGACTTGTTCACCGCATTCGGAAGACCCAAGTCCTGGGATGGTGCAGCAAGACCGAACGGGCCGGACCTCCAGCCCGACTACCAGCGAGAAACTGCCCGACCACCGCTGAAGCAGATCAGGATCTCCCGGCTTCCGCTTGTCGCGGGCGCTAGCGGCTGTGCGCGGTTCATGGCAGCCACGTGCGGCTGCCCGTGCCGAATGCGCGCCGAACACGGCAAGGACCGGCCGCTTCCCGATACGGCTCCGTTCGCGCCTGCCCTACCGCCGCGCCGAACCAGAGAATCTGAGCGGCTTCCGCCTCACAGGCGGTCAACCATCGAGCCGCGCTGAGTCGGCGCGATCAGTGCGTATCCCCAGCGTCGCCCACGGTGCCGAAGGAGCGGGACGGCGTCGCCGTTTGCTATCAACCCGCAGTGGAGCCCGGAACTAACAGCACCCAGTTTGGCTCGCCAGCGACGCGAGCGCGAACTACTGTTCACATTCAGGGACGACCTTGAGCCTCGTCGGGCCACATAGAGCCCCGTCAGCCGACTCCGCCCGCGCGGCCAGACTTCGCGAATGAGTTATTGCTCGCGAGCAGTAAGTCATTGTATTGAATCTAGTATCGAAAAAGTCTCTCTACCTGCACTAGCTGCGCCCCGAGCAGGACTCGAACCTGCGGCCTACTGCTTAGGAGTTCGTCGGCGCGCTCCCCCTGACCTGGCGCGTTGCAGGTCAAGGCAGATGTGGCGCGCCCGTGAACGACCGTGATTCACCGCTGATCACCGTCCAATCGGGCACGCCACGGGCACGGCCAGGATGGTGGAGGACACGGTGATCTTGTCCCCTCCATCTCTGCATGGTGGGCAGGGGTGCTGCCGCTGGCCATGACCGTTGATGGACGTAAGAGACGGCAGCGCGGTATCGATTAACGTGGCACGATGGCGCGCGAGCCAGTGGAGGAGCTGACCATGGCAGACCTGGACGTCCCGGATCGCCCAGCCGGGCGACATGAGGCTGTGGCGGCGCGAGTTGACGCTCCTGCAATGCCCGCCGTAACGCCTGGCACGCTGTGGCGAGGTTCTCCGTACCTGATCGTGCGTGGCGGTCAGCGGTACACCCTCGGATGGCAGGACGCTAAGCAGGATGGCCCTTGCTTCGTCGTAACCCGCACCACTGTCATGGATTCGGTCAAGGTTCTTGATCGCTTTCCGCTGACGGAGGATGGATGGGCCCGGGCGTGGGCCGCTCTGGTTAAGCTCGACGCCGGTGCGGCCCAGGCAGTTGCCAAGAAAATTCAGGAGCGGCTCGCCGCTCACGCCACGCAGATGGCCGGGAAGGAACGCCGCGCCCAGGTGTACGAGACATTCGTCAGCGCCGGGCCTGTGACTACGTATCGGGCACTTGGCGTGCAGGTCCTGGCAGGCGCAGGCAGGGTGTACACCATCGGGTCACATGATGCCGTAACGAAGACCAACACCTCGCGGCTGCTCGGCCCGCTGGCCGGGACACAGGCGATGGTCACTGACGGCTCGCAGGCATGGAGCCCTGGTCGTGCGATGTTCATGCCGATCGGGCTTGCCGGACTGGCCACGAAGACTAAGGCCGACGCAGCGGTCGCCTTTCCCGATGGCACCGTCCATACTGTCCCGTTGGACGGCAACAACGCGGTTCGCGAGGCCCAGAAACAGGTCGTGCAGTTCAATGCCCTGGCTGGTGCTTCTGCCCCCACGGCTACGGAAACCGGGAGCGACCCTGCCGTCAAGCTCCGAAAGCTCCAGGAACTTCGGGATGCTGGCCTGCTGACCCAGGAAGAGTATGCGACCAAGCGCGCTGAGGTCATTAAAACGATCTAGCTCATGGCCAGCGGCTACTGACCAAATGGAGGGTGCACGGCGCAGCTCGTCTCACCGTTAGCTGGGGCAATCCACCCCGCTCGAGCCGACGGTTTTACAGACGATGACCGCTCGCATCCCGCCATCGGCCGTGACCTGCGAGAAGTGGGTCGGCGCAGCCAGTTGACCCTGGATTCATCCCACAAATATCCCGCGCGGTAGATCACCGTTGGGTTCAGCGCTGTCGCAGCGTTACTCCCAGTCCCGGCGTGGCATTGTGCTACCCCGGGTTTGCGGGGCGGCAAGGGTCTGCCCGCAGGGCCGATCGAAGCGGCCTGTCATCCGCCGTATGAGCAACCGTCAACAGCGCAGAGCGCTCGCACATCGCGTTGGCGTTGCTGCTCGGATTGCTGTCACGGAACACTGGCTTGGTCCAGCTCGTCGCTACGGCAGGCAACGGTGCTGTTATGAACAGCCGTCAGAGGGTGTAAAAGTCGCTGATGCCCATCTCAGCTGGGGTGACAGCCCAGGTAGCGTCGCGCCCCTCTGTAGGGTGCCATCGTAATGGCGGGTCCAGGAGATACCGTTGACATCGGTGAAACTAAGCAAGGCACCCTCAATAGCGTCAACCGGTGGAACCCTGGCCGCGTCGTCCTTAATCGCGATCTTCTCTGCAGTGAGCATGGCCGTTGTAGACGCGAGCGTGCAGGGTCCCATATCAGGCAACGCGAACCATGCACCGCCAGGATCGCGATGTCCGCCTAATCCGAATCCGCTCAGATCTATCCAGAACCAGACATTAGTGATCGCCCGCTGGACCTGTTTTCGACCATTAACTGCGGATATCCACTAGCGCTAGACGTGATCCAATAAGAAACCTGAGTGGCGTCATTTCGCTGAACTGCAGCAGCTGCTGCTACTGCGACCCGGTACTGGTTTGCATTGGCAGCACGCTGATCGGCGTAGGCCAGAATAGAAATCGTCAGGGCCGTGACGGACGCGACGACAGGCCCAATGATTGCGGCAGCACGCCACAGTTTAGTTAACCGCCGGTGCCACGGTGGCTTTGCGGGAGCCGGTGCCGTGACAGCTGGGGCAGACGGAGAGCTAGCATCCGCTGCTCGCTCGTTGTTCTGGCCCACGCTTCAACAGCCTAGCGTCGGGCAAGACGCGGCGGCGCGAAGGCACTCGGCAGCCTGGCCCGCGAGGTGCGGAGCGCCCGCCGGGCGAGGGCAGGAAGGCAGGAACAATGCACCCGCCGCGCCGGGCCATGTGGCACGTATGACGCTGATGGTGGTCAGATCGCCTATGGCGAGAATAGCCAGTCGCGGCGCTGACCTGCTGTTTCGTGGTGGAGCGGCGACCGGGTCGAACCGGCATGACCAGCTTGGAAGGTGTACCGCCACGATGCCGCAGGGGCGCTGACCTGCCGATCTGGGTATCTGTGGGTGCTCGCGGTTGCCCGTCGTTGGCCATGGCTAATGGCACGGTGATCTTGGGTGCGGGTCGCTTGCCGTCGCTGGGTTATGAGCAGTGCGACGCACGTCTCAGCCGTCGCGTGCCGTCTCGCCCAGCCTGGCTGACGTCGGCAGACGCCAACTGCTCTTCTCTCCAGATCTGCCGCATCTCCCCGGTTCGCCCTGTTCCGCCACGTTGCGTTTACAAATCCGTTTACGGATTGAAGCGCTGACCTGCGTCTACTGAACCTCTCCCATCCTCCTCGTAGCTGCCATCCCTTGGCCGGAGGCGCTGGGTCCAGGCTCGCGAAGCGACCGCGCCAGCGGCCCGGTTAGCGGCATTACGACCCAGATACTACTGATAGAACCACCTACGAGCCTTAAGATTGTTCGGTCCTGGCTGTCGGAACCCTCCAGTACGCTAAGAGCATGGCCAGAGATTGGGAAGCAACGTTGCGGTCTTGGGTAAAGCCTCCAAGTGATGACGAGGATACGAAGCGCAACAAGACCGGAGCCGAAATAAAAGAAGCCCTGAGGGCATCTGGGATTCTGAAGAATGTGAACTACAAAGTTTACGCGAAAGGATCTTATGCCAATAACACAAATGTGCGCCTAGATTACGACGTAGATATCGCGGTTGAGTGCACAGATTTCTACTATTACAGCACGGACGGTGTAGGTTCAGATGTCCGCAAGGCTGCGGCCATCCAGGAGACTTTTCAACCGTACAAGGGTGGCTATACCTCAGAGAATTTTAAGCGCGACGTAGAACGGGCGCTCGTTGCGTATTATGGGCGCACGGCCGTTACGCGCGGAAATATGGCGATGAGGGTTCGCGAGAAGAAGACGACGTTGCCCGCGGACGTAGTCCCTTGTTTTGAATATCACTATATCTACGATACGGACATATACGGCCAACCCGTATTCTACAAAGGCACCCGAGTCTACAAAGACAGCGGCGGGTACGTTCATAACTGGCCACAGCAGCAATACGACTGCGGAGTTGCCAAAAACAACCTTACCGGATACAGATTCAAGCGCATGGTCCGAGCACTGAAAAGACTGGAAAACGAGCTGGTCTCCTTGGGCAAGGTCGAGGAACTCCCGTCATTCTTTATGGAGTGCCTCGTGTACAATGTAACGAACGAACACTTCAACAATGCAGCCTATGTGACGGACATGCGTGGTGTACTGGCCATGATCTTTAACGAGACCTTGACCGCCGAACGGTGCAAGGAGTGGCTTGAGGTAAGTGAGCGGAAGTACCTATTCCGCACTTCGCAGCCATGGAATTACAGTCAAGCCCACGACCTCGCTAGCTCGGCATGGGATTACATGGGGCTAGGCTGACGTCAGATAGTATTGACGGCCTAGCGAAGAAAGGGGTGCGCTCTGCTGAATTCCGCACTGCTTAGGGCCGACGCTGCGTCCCCGAACGAGCGCTTGCTCCACTCGTCGAAGGAAAGTTCTCCGGTGGTCTTTCGGCTCGTGAAGTACTCTCCTCTAAGGCTTTCGCCATTCTGGCCGCCCAAATACAGATTGCAAACCCCACGATGAGTATTGCTCCTGTGCTGCACGGACGACTTGGGAGTGTTTACATAGAGCCAGCTCATTCGCCATCTGCCATCCGCCTCTTTTAGGATTCTACCCTGCTCTGTAACGGACTCCGACTCACCCGTGAACAGTGTTACCCAAAGAGTGGAGTCTGTCTGCGTAACTCGAATCACAGTGGGGATTGGCGGGACAGCAGCGGTTTCCCCAGGACGAACATAATCTGATTGAAGTGCTCCGCGCCAGGTCCCGGCTACAACAGGCTTTCCGGTGACCATGCGAACCAAACGCCACTTCCAGACGTAGTGGTCGTACCCGACAAATATAATCGCCGCGACCGATGTGGCTATCGAGACTGATTTAAGCGCGACCGTCGATACCGCTTGATTGGTCAAGATCGCGATAATCAGCCACACAACCGCGGCTATCCCGATAGCGATCCTCGTCTTCGTATTATCGCTCATGGCCTCATCCCCTATCACGATTGCCTAGCCGCCCCGGTCTTCGTATTGTCGCGCATCCTCCCCGTCCTCCTCGGAACTGCCAGCCCCTTGGCCGTGGCGGCCGTGTCATGACTCGCGAAGCGACCACGTAGCGACTCGGCCTTGCCACGGCCGCCACGGCCGAGACAATCGGACAGCGATGAGGGCGACATCACCAGCTTGGAAGGTCGGTGGCACGGTGCCGCCCGTGAGCTGCGAAACCGTCTGTCCAGGTCACACGGTTGCGAGTACCCGTGAGTCACTGTGACTGACCTTTGATCACCCTGGCGCGTGGCACGAGTGTGGCACGCGCGCCAGGGGCTCCGATGGCAAGCCGACCCGGACCGTAGGGAGCGCCAGCGATCGAGGACCGGAAGCGGCGCGGCAGCATGACCTACTGCTTAGGAGATCGTCTTTTGGGCGCTCCCCTGCTTGCCGATCCCAGGTTAGACGATGAGTGGGCTCACTGTGGGTGACCGCGAATGACCCCGGTCCCCGCCCGTTCTGACACAGATGCGGCGCGGCTGGAACCGGCTACATGCGCTACCTGCGCAGGCTGATCATCCGTCTGCTCGCGCATGCTTACGCGGGCGTGTCCAGGCAGGACGGACATTGGGACGGCGATACCCTGTACGCGGCAGCGGGGGCTCATCCTCGCCGTCGTAGTAGAAGGGGGTGGTGCCAGTGCCAGCTATGACACTGTCATTGCGCTCCCGACGCCGTGACTAGCGCGGAGTCACTAAACGCGCGAGGAGGGGTCATAGGACCGCGGTCAACTCGTGGCAGATTCCGGTGAATCGCGAAGATCCTGGCGCCGTACACGAGGCATCGGGTAACTCCCCACGGGAAACCAAGGGGCGTCGCTGCAAAGCGGCACAGCGGCGAGGAGATCTCCAGAGGGAAACATTGAGGAGATCGAGCCCCAGCATGAGCTCCGTGGCCGCGTGGGAAGCACTGCAACAAGTGCGGCCCGCGCGGTCACATCTCCCCCGGGTAGGCCGGACCGGACCGCGTTGGTGCTTTACTTCGCTGGACCCCAGCCGCGATCACCTGCTTGCAAATCACTGTTTCCGCCCAGGTCGGGTGGCCTGACCTGGGCGGGCCGGGGTCCGCGAGTGACCGCTAGATACCGCTACTGACCACCCTTAATGGCACGCTAATGGCACGGCGACCATATGCAACTCGGCAGGTTCGGGCCATTTCGCACCCCTAAGTCTCGCCCATCCTCCTCGTAGCTGCCCGCCCTTGACCGTGACTGTTGTGTCCAGGCTCGTGAAGCGACCGCGGCAGCGGCTTGGCCTTGACGCGGCGGGCGCGGTAAAGATCATGGGGAAGCGAGGAGGACGCGTCTCCAGTCCAATAGAGATCCACCGCACCGTGGAGATCAAGGGACAAGAGCGGCCGAAGTCACCACGCGTGACGAAGATCAGCTACCTTCAGTACCGGGAGGCTGGCATGATTACTTGCCATGGACTGGGCAACCGTTACCTCTACCGCCATCACCGGGGCGGTGGGCATCGCTGGTGTCGTCGGTGGGGTCATCACCGCCAGGATCGCGGGCAGCTCGGCTCGCAAGAGCGTCCAGCTCAACATCACCGCCGAGGCTGACCGTGCCCGGCTGGCCGATAAGCGGCGTATCTATGCGCGGGGCGTGAGCGCATTAGACACCGCAATGCAGGCTGAAAAGCACGCACAGTCCGTCGAGGCCAGCGGCGCCGCCACAGCTGTGGTCGAAGATCAGCACGCAAGCGCGGTCGAATTCCGGGCTAAAGCGAACGATACGCTGAGGTCCGCGAGTGAAGCCGTATCTGAGTTGCAGCTGATGGTAGAGAGCCTGGACACCGCAGAGCTTGCCAAAGACGCCTTGGATAACGTCAGCCACCCCGACGTCTATGCCAGCCGCAGGAACAAGCTACTTGCGACCCTGCGCGATGACCTTGGCAAGGAGGCAAGGCGGGCCTACCAGCTCACGTGATCGGCGCATCCGTCACGCCGACCGACCATGGTAGCTCCGTAACCTCCAGCATTAACGATCTTTAGGTGGCAATCTGGCGGGAACCTTAGCAGCGTATAGGACAGGTTTGTCCTATATCTGATGCCGTCAGTTACCGCCCGCGCCACCCAGGAACGCCCTGGCATCAACGAGACAACGCGGCTCCCGGATACCGCCGGTTGACGCCCTGCTTGCAAAGGAAGTGGCTGCGATCGGAGGACCTGCGGCTGTACAGGTCAAGCGCATTGCCGGTTGCCCCGTGAGTGACCGTGAATCACCCTGTGCGACCCTGCTGACGGGCACGTGGCGGGCACGGCATGGCTCTCGCTACTACAGTGCCCCTGACCATCTGATCCGTAGGACTGGGCGGACCGTCTGGGACTGTCCACTACTAGCCACCTGCTGGGTCGGCCTTCCAGTTCTGTCGGCCCGCATCGGCCCCTGGCTACCGCCTTGGCAGCAGTGTCAGCAACAGTGGAGCACCGGCGACTGCTCGGCCCAGGAGGGCGGCCAGCGGTGGGCGCATGACGACCGCGGTGACCCCAGCGGAGGCCAGTTGGTCACGGACACGGCGCTGCGTCGCCGACGGTGTAGCGTTATGCAGCCGTGCGGGTCCCGCGTGGAGGAGGGCACACGGAGGTGCAAGCATCGGTAGCGCAGCGTGCGGTGGCTGCAGCGAGGTCGACCGCCTCGACGTTCGACTTGCCGGTCGACGCCACGGTCGTTCTCAACGACTCCAACCGCCTTGTCGTCCGCCTGATGCCATGCGATGTCGTTGCGCGGGTCACGCCTCCAGAGGCTCTGGCACCCGTGACTGCCAGGGCGAGTTGGCTCAGCGGGGAGGCGTATCAAGCGAGGTTGGCGACGGAAGTTGACGTTGTGAAACGGCTCGCAGAGAACGACAGCCCGGTTACTGGACTCGACCCTCGAGTCGAGCCACGCGTCTTTGTGCATGATGGCTTTGCAATCACCATGTGGACCTACTTTGCACCTGTTCGCCGAATGCTTCCGTCGGCCGACTACGCGCAGGTGCTCGAGTGTCTTCATGCCGGCCTGCGGCAGATCGACGTCCCGACGCCGCACTTCATGGATCGCGTGGCGGCGACTCAACAAGACGTTGCGAGCCGTGACGTCACTCCCGATCTCGCCGAGACCGATCGGGCGCTTCTCGCCAACACGCTGCGAGATCTGAGCGAAACGATTGTCAACCGGCGCGCGGCCGAGCAGATCCTGCACGGCGAGCCGCACCCGGGGAACGTGCTCAAGACGAAGAACGGGCCGCTTTTCATGGACTTCGAGGATTCTGTCCATGGCCCCGTCGAATTCGACCTTGCTTGGGTCCCCAAAGAGGTCAGCGAGCGCTATCCGGACGCGGACCAAGCACTGGTCGGCGAGTTCCGGGGGGTCGTACTGGCGATGATCGCAACGCATCGCTGGAGTCGCGACGACCAGCACCCGAGCGGGAGACAATCCGGAGTGGCATTCCTCAACGCTCTGCGAGAGGGTCCGCCCTGGCCTCCGCACGATGCCGTGTAACGCTGCCCCCTACGTTCCTATTCGCCCCCCGTCCTGGCCCGCCGGATCGAGGACGCTCATAGTGCCCGGACTGCCGTCCCCGGTGAGGCCGTCAGCGACCCCAGCTCGCCGGGTTAATGGCACGTTAATGGGACGCGCCGCCCTGCTGGTGATCTTGTTCTGGGTGTTTTGCCTGGTGGAGCTAAGCGGGCTCAACCGCTGACCCCCTGCTTGCAAATATCGTGGACACGGCGGCCTGATCTGGCCTTCCGCAGGTGAGCGCGTATATGGCGTGCCCGTGAGTGACCGTGAATCACCGCCAATCACCGTCCGATCGGACACGCCACGGGCACGGCTCTAACAATGCGAAAAAGTCAGGCGGAGCCATCAGGCACGCCTGACGCAGCAGCACCAGTCGCGATCGATGACGCGCCAGCGCGCAGACCGGGCGGAACGGGCTTGAGCTGCCCATCGGGAGTGAGAGTCCATCTGAGTCCGGCTGCGTCCCGGAAGTACGCGACGGCATGGAACTGCCCTACTGTCACGTTGCCCGGAAGCTCCCGTTTTGATGCTGCTGCATCGCCTGGCCCGAGCGTGCCGCGCTGGTCGTCTCCCCCCGCCTGGGCCGTCGTAGTCCAATCAACCCAGTGAATCCGGAGGTCATAGACGGGCTGCTCGCTGGTGTTATGCACCGTCACGGCCACGGACGGTCCCGAAGCTGCTCGCCCCCCGGGCATCTGCACGCTGTCTGGGACGGCGGCTTGCCCAGGGGAAAGTTGTTCGGTGAGGAACAGTCGGGCCGCCTGGCCCCGGCGGCGCTCCTCATCGGCGCGTTCCTCCTGGTCTTTGAGGATGCCGACTTGCTTGGACTGCGCCTGGAACGCGAAGTATGCGAAAAGAGTTGTGATGATCGCGAAAATGCCAGGAGTCCGGTAGCGATGGCCGTGATCTGGGTGGCAGCGATAAGGGACATGGGCCACAGCGTAAGGCCCAGTCGCGCCGTTTGCCCTGCTGCTTATCCCGTCTTCCGCCGACCCGCCCGCCAGCCGCGAAGGAGATCGCCTGCCTGATGATCGCCACGCAGGATGGAATGGCTGGCGGCCAAGATGTGCCAGCAAGCAGCCGACTGTCCCGATAGGGCGCTTTGTAACGGAGACGCTGGCGCCATCATGAAGCTGAACGAGTCCAGCG
>Ga0182024_10007110_pt1 | contig 24261 bp, 12 predicted proteins | sample P32metaG_FD_120480 | JGI IMG/M metagenome (GOLD analysis project Ga0182024, IMG submission 120480) | Permafrost microbial communities from Stordalen Mire, Sweden - P3-2 metaG (Illumina Assembly) | ecosystem: Environmental > Terrestrial > Soil > Wetlands > Permafrost | place: Sweden: Stordalen...
GTCGCCCGCACCGCGATCCGCCAAGCCCTTGTGGAGCTTGGCATTCTTTTCGTCCGGAGACCCGCGAGTATGTCCACCGAATTCAACGCCGATTTATGCAGAAATTAGCTGAGCGGCACAGGCGCAGTCCACGACGTTGCCGGCGGAATCGAGGATGGTGGCGGTGCGCAACTGGCCGGGGGCGCCGTTGGCGTCGGCGCTGGTGTAGTATTCGAGGTTTTCGGTCTGGACGGTGACGGGCGCGCCGCCGTCCACGTTGGAGGCCGACTCCTGCCAGAGGACCTGGGAGAGCAGGCCGGTGTTTTCGCCGCTGGAGAGGTAGGAGCACTGCTGGACCTGCGTCCCGGTGACGCCGGCGGTGGTCGTCGTGGTGGTGACGGTTTCGACCTGGTTGGCGTCGGAGGCCGTGCCATCGGGGTAATAGGTGACGGCGGTGGTGTTGCCGGCCTGGTCGACGGTGCTGATGAGCTTGCCCCGGAGCGCGGCGGGGAGCTCGGGGTTGAACGTGTAGAACAACGACTTGCTGCCGTCGGCGGCACTGATCGTCGCGTATTGCTCTCCCTGGCCCGGCGGGAGCATGCCGTCGGTGGGCACCGGCGTCGAGACCAGCGCCATCGAATCCAGCACGCCGAACTTCGGCGTGTAGCCGCCGCTGCCGTCGCTGGAGAACCAGCGGGCGCTCACGGAGCTGTCCGCGACACCGACCGTGTCCGCGCCTGACTGGGTCAGCGACGGCAGGCTGCTGAGCGTTCCCATGCCCGCGGCGGCGCCGCCGGCCTGTTTCGCCAGCGGGTTGGTGCTGATGATTTGCGGCGCAGGGCCGCCAACGCTGGGGACGGTGACGCCGGTCGTGCCGCCGGCCGCGCTGACGGCGCCCTCCTGGCAGTGGCAGTCCTGGGCCAGGACAGGCGCTTCGACGCCGAAGTTGTCCGTCTGGCTCGAAAAGATGTCGATGGGATCGAAGTAAGAGGTCGTGAAGCTCCAGCCGGCCAAGCCAACGGGGAGGACGGCCTGACAGGAGTATCCGTAGCCGGTGGGCGTGGGACCGAAGGCATAGTCCCCATAGTTGTCGGCGTCCGTCGATTGCAGCACGGTGCCGGCCGTGCCGTCGCCCTCCACGTTGATGCAGAGTTCAACGGGCACCTGAGGGACCCCCATCTGGTTCTCAAAGATGCCCAGCCCCGACGGGTCCTGGAACACGGTGCCTACATACGTGCCATACTCGATGAGCGCGCTGGCGGAAAGGCCGTCGGCCGTGGCCGTGACGGTGTCGCTGGCGCAGCCGCTGGCGGGGGCAGTGTATTCGCCGCCGCTCGTGACAGTGCCCGTGCCGGCGCTCCACGAGAGGTCCGGGAGGTCCATCGGTTGATCGAACTGGTCGTAGGCGAAAGCATTCAGCCCGATGCTGTTGCCGTTCTCGACGGCCGCGCCGTTCATGGCCGGGTTGTCATCGCCGGATATCAGGAGCTTGGTGAGCGTTGAGGAGACGGTGACGGTCACGCTGCTGGACGCGCTGCTCGTGCCGTCGGAGATGACGACGTCGAACTCGTACGTGCCGGCCGCGGTGACCGTGGCCGCCGTGTTCTGGGCGCTGTTGTCGCCGTTGTCGCTAAACGTCACGCCCGACGGCCCGGACCAGGTGTAGGTCAAAGCGGATTCGCCGGCGGGGTCGGAGCCAAGCGTGGTCAGTTGGACGTTGCGGCCGGCCTGTGTCCCGGCGGCCGGGTCGGCCACGCTGACGGACAGGAGCTGGCGGCTCTCCAGCCTCTCGACCGTGCAGGCCGCCGCCGCCGCGACGCGCCGCCCGCCAACCGTTCGCGCGGCGGAACCAGACCCCGACCGGCGCGACGGCTTGCGCCGCGCGCGGAAACTCTGCTGCTGCATAAAATAGACCCTCGCCTCAAATTACAGATGTTATTGAGTCCCGCCTGAAAGGAACCCCAGTCCCGTTCGGCCGCAGGTCATAACACCGGAACCAGCGATCAAGCGCCAATCAGGCCTCCATGCCGGCACCGCGCCCGCGACGGCCACCTGATCTGCCTCTCTTTCCCGCCGTCATTACAACGAACATAGCCCAGTTGTTTAGAAAAAAAGTAATTATGCCCAAATTATTCCGAGCCCAGGCCATCGCGGCGGAAATGACCGAGCAGCCTCAGCCGCGCGACGCGGCTTAACGAGCCGCAACCGTAAGCGACGGTCCCTCGGCACGTCCGCTCCCTCACCGTCGCGGCTCGTCAGGACGAGCCACTGCAACTGCTGACCCCGCTACGGGACCTCCGCCGTGTTGATCTACGAATCCGGCAGGCTTTCCCGGCCTCGCAATGTCTGAAACACATCCTCGAGCCGCCGTGCCAGGTCGGCGCCGTTGGAGAGCGCCGAGCTCAGCACCCGCTGGCGAAGCCCACAGCGCAGCTCCGATAGCCGCCCCAGGTCCGCTGACAGGGACACGGCGGTTGAAACGTACTCATCGGTAGTTTTCGCAATCAGATCGCTCAGACCCAGCGCCGAAAGGAGGCTGACGCCCGTCCTCGCGACATGCGTTTCGCCGGCGAGCGTGACCGTCGGGACACCCATCCACGCGGCATCACAGGTCGTCGTCATGCCGGAGTATGGAAAAGTGTCCAAGGCGATGTCCACGTGCCCGTAGCGCGCCAGGTATTCGGGCCGGCCGCTTCGCGGGTACACAACGATCTCGGCGCTATCCAAGCCGAGCCGCGCGAGCGAGCGGCGCAGGGACGCCTCCCCGGCACCAGTCGAGTCCAGCACCGCCAGCCGCGATCCCGGGATCTGCCGCAGGACCCGCGACCAGAGCTGGGCCGTCGCCTCGGTTACCTTGATCAGGCGGTTGAAGGCCCCGAAGGTGATCCGCCCGGTCGCCGCCGCGGGCAGGGGGCCGACGTCCGGGGGAGCCGGGTCGTCGCCGGGATCGTACGCCCAGCAGCATCCGGGCAGGCGGACCAGTTGCTCGGTATGCAACGAGTCGGCCGGCCCCGGCGGATCGAGAAGGGCATCCGTGATCCGGTACTGCATCGAGCGCATTCCAGTTGTGTCGGGATACCCAATGTACGACACTCGCACCGGCGCGGGCCGGCGGGCAAACACCAGCAGCCGGCGATTTTCCAGATGCCCGGCCAGGTCCACCAGCACGTCGATGCCATCCAACCGGACCTGCTCCGCGGCGGCGTCGTCATCCAGCGCGCTGATGTCGCGCCACACATCCGCCAGCGCGCGGACGCCCGCGGTCACGGCGTCGGGGCGCGACACGTCGCTGTAGCAGAAGACGCTGACGCGCTCGCGGTCGTGGCCGCGCAGGACCGGGAACAAAAAACTCGGCATGGGGTGCTGGCGGAAATCGCCGGAGAGGTAACCAATGCGAAGCCGGCCTTCGAGCCGCCGCCGCGCGGCAGGGGGTGGGGCCGGGGCAGTAACCGGCGACGGCGTCGCGGCCGCCGCCGGGCCTTCCCGCGCGACGGCGAGCGTGGCGCCACCCCGAGGCCGTCCGGCGGAGGCGCCGCGGCGAAGGATGGGCGCTTCGTGCGCTGCGGCCCACGCCAGGTGCTCTTGAAAAATCTGCTCAGGCGTGTGGTCCGGGCTGTAGTGGAGGGTCACCAGTAGATCGGAGTGCGCCTGCGCGTCCCCGGGCCGCAGGGCCAGTGCCCGGCGCCGGCAGGCGATGGCCGCCGGCAGGTCCAGGCGACCATGGTGCAGCGACGCCAGCAGCGTCCAAATCCCGGGGTCGGCAGGCCGGAGCTGCGCCGCCCGCTCCAGCGGCGCCACCGCGGCGTCAAGCTCGCCCACCTTGCTCCGTGCGACAGCGAGATTGCGATGGGCCTCAAAGTAACCTGGGCTCAGGCGTATCGCTTCGCCGAAGGCGGCGAAGCATTCGTCCCACTGGCGCAGGTCGCCGAGGATGATGCCCAGGGTGTTGCGATGGCCCGCGGAGCGCGGCGTCGCGGCGACCGCGCGCCGCGCCCAATCCAGCGCCGGCCCAAGCCGCCCCTGGGCGTGCGCCAGCATCGCCAGCAGGTGCATCGCGCCCGGGTGCCCCGGCTCGGGCTCCAGGATCCGCCGGCAGATGGCTTCCGCCTCCGCTTGCCGCCCGGCTCGAAAGTGCGCGAAGGCAAGGCGAAGGGGGTCTGCCGCCCCGTCGGGCAAGTCCGAGGACTTGGGTTCCGTGACCATGGGAGCAATGATAGCGGTGAGCCAACTAAAAGCGCCGGCGGCACTTGCGGACGATGCGGCCCTCGCCCGTGCGCCGCGTTGCCCGCGGCCGCCGGGGAACCGGAATAGGGCGGAAATAACCGGGAATGAACGGGAGTGCCGGAATTCAGCGGATTTGCGATGGGCCATTGTGTGCCATTGTGTGCCACCGACGACTTCCGATGGGTCACGGGCTTGGTTCTCCGCGATCCAATTCCGCCTGCAGCGGGGACCTGAAGCGCTCGTCTAATTGTGGCGCCCCGAACCCCTGCAGACGATCGACCCAGCCACGACGCGGACCGTGGGCGAGTCGATGCAACTGATCTGCGACGCCGCAAGCGGCAATCGCGCATCACCCCGTCCACATTAAGTCACAGGCCCCGGACTGAAAATGCGCCCAGGCATCTGGAAGCGAGCGGGGCCCTTGTGTATCATCCCGCCCGTTGTCATATGGAATGTTTCGGGGACGGCATATAAATTCTGTGCAGTACACGGGTCTTCAAATGAATCCGACACCGCCGCAGACCTACGAAGCGCGAATTCTCCCGGCCCTGCACCGCATCCAGGACCGGTTCGGTTATCTGACCCGCGAGGCCATGGAGCAAGTGGCCCGCGACATCAACGTCAAGCTGTACCAGGTCTATGCCGTCGCCAGCTTCTTCCCGCATTTCCGAACCACGCCGCCGCCCAAAGTGACGCTGCGCATCTGCCGGGACATGGCTTGCCACATGCATGGATCGGGAAGGCAGATCAAGGAGCTGGGCGCGCTGGCGAACCAGGACATCGCCATTGAAGGCGTCTCCTGCCTGGGCCGTTGCGACCGGCCGGCCGTGGCGTGCCTCAGCACCCACTCGGAAACCGGGAACGGGGACGCCCACGGCGAGCATGGCGACACCTACTTCTATGGGCTGTCGACCGAGCAATTGAAGCAGGTGATCCAGTCGGCCGAAAAAGGCGCCAAGCCGAGACAGTCGGCCGCGGCTCATGGTCCCGCCGAAGGCGAGCCCACCGGATGGGCCATCGACATCTACAATGGCGAGCCCTCCAACTACGAGGGGGTCAACAAGGCGGTGGCGGCCCGCCGGGCCTCGCTCACCAAGGCGGCGGATGAGCTGAGAACCAGCCAGGGGTGGTCGCGCGGACGCGCCGAGCAGTTCATCGCCGCCGCCGAGGGCCGGCTCATCGTCGATTTTCCGCTGGATAAGGAGATGATCGACGCGGTCGTGAAGTGGCTGACCGAAGACAACTGGGCCGACGAAATCTTCAAGGAAATGGACGACGCCCATGCCGATTTGCGCGGTTTGGGTGGGGCGGGCATCCCCGCCACGCAGAAGTGGCGCGACCTGCGCGATGCCGTTCGCACCGCCCGCAAGCGCAAGGCGGACGACCGCGCCTTTATCGTGGTCAACGCCGACGAAAGCGAGCCGGGGACATTCAAGGACCGCGAGCTGCTCCTGCAAACGCCGCACCTGATCGTAGAGGGCGTCGTTCTCGCCGGCCTGGTCACCGAGGCCACACAAGGATTCATCTACATCCGTCACGAGTACCCCGAGCAGATCGCCGCCTGCGAGAAGGAAATTATCCGGGCGCAGCGTTTGGGCGTCTGCGGGCCGTCGGCTGGCGTGCTGGGCAGGAGCTTCCCGGTCTCGGTCTTTACCAGCCCCGGCGGGTATATCTGCGGCGAGCAGAGCGCGCTGATCGAGGCGATCAACGACCGCCGCTCCGAGCCGCGCAACATCCCGCCCAAGCTCGAAACCAACGGACTCGATGACCAGCCGACCCTGGTCAGCAATGTCGAGACCTACGGCTGGGTGCCCTACATTTGGGTGAAGGGAGGGCAAACCTATGCCGGCCTGGGCGTCAACCAGTGCAAAGGCCGCCGCTTCTTCTCGATTTCCGGCGACGTTATCCGTCCCGGCGTGTATGAAGTCGCCATGGGCATGACTCTCCGCGAGCTGATCGAGGGCCAGGACTATTGCCAGGGCATCGTGGAGGGCAGGAAGCTGAAGGCGTTCGCGCCGTCGGGGCCGTCCGGCGGGTTCCTGCCGGCCAAGCTGAAAGTCGGCGCCGGCCTGCCCCCCAAGCACACCGAGAACCGCACCTGGAAGGCCATCGCCGAGCGGCGCGGTTTCGACCCGGCCTCCACGGAGCTGGATCTCCTGGACATGGAGCTGGAGCTCAACGTGTTCCGCGCCCTTTCACCAACTCAGGCGCTGGGCGCGGGAATGGTCGTCTATGCCGAGGGACGGAACATGTTCGACCAGGCGATCAACGCCGTCGAATTTTACCGAAACGAATCGTGCGGCAAATGCGTCCCGTGCCGGATCGGCTCGCAGAAGCTGGCCGCCCTGGGCGCCAACCTGCGCCATTCCAAGATCCCCTTGTCGGTGTGGAACCAGGACGTCGTGCCCCTGATCAAGGACCTGGGTGAGGCGATGACCCTGTCATCGATCTGCGGCCTGGGTCGTTCGGTGCCGGTCCCGTTGCAGACGGCAATCCAGTTTTTCCCCGATGATTTGCTGCCCTACACGAAGGCGGCGGAGCAGCGTGCGGCCAAGGCGGCCAGTCCGCCTCCCGCCGCCCCGCAACCCGTCGCCGCCGGACAGGAGGCCCAGCCATGAGCATGATGCCCGCCGCGTTCGATTTCCCGATTCTCGCCCGCGATGACGACGAGGGGCTTTTCAGCCGCGACATCGATGGGCAGCTTGTCCGCCTCGATTCGCCCACGGAAGGGGACTATGGCAAGAGCGTCACGGTGCAGATCGACGGCCAGCCGATCACCGTGCCGCTGGCCGAGCCGCTCAAGGACGCGCAGGGCAACGTGGTGCTTGACATCGACGGACAAACCACGCCGCGCTACACGACCATCTACGACGCGGCGGCAAAGCTGTACCAGTCGGCCGGCCCGGAAGCCAAGATGCCGATCCCGATCCTGTGCCATCAGCCGCACATGAAGCCGGTGGCGGTGTGCCGGCTCTGCGTGGTGCAGATCTACGCGGCCAAGCGCGGCAAGCGCTCGGCCGAGCGCAAGCTGCTGCCGGCCTGCCAGCACCAGGTGAAGGACGGCATGGAAGTCTTCACCATGAACGACAAGGGCCCCGACGGCGAAAAGGTGCGCCGGGTCGTGAGCGTGCTCACCGAGTTGCTCAGCGCCGATCATCTCAAAATGGCTCCCGAGCCCGCGCCTGCCGCCGAGCTGGCCCCGTTCAACGAACTGCAGCAGGCCGCCGACCGCTTCACGCCCAACGGGTCGCGCTTCAAGCTGGAAGTGCTGAGCGGTTCCGGCGCCCATGTGCCGCAGGCGTCGCGCCCGCAACTGGCGGTGGACGTGTCCTCGCCCGTCTTCCTGGTCGATCACAGCGCCTGCATCCTCTGCGACCGCTGCGCCCGCGCCTGCGATGAAGTGAAGGAAAACCACATTATCGGCCGCACCGGCAAGGGCGCCGGGGCCGGCATCGGGTTCGACCTGGGCGAGCCCATGGGCGAGTCCGGTTGCGTGCAGTGCGGCGAGTGCATGGTGTCGTGCCCGACCTCCGCCATCACCTTCAAGCCGGTGGCCAAGGTCAAGGTTGCCGGGAGCGGCAAGGCCCAGGTCATACCCGCCGCCGAACTCACCCGCGACCCCATGTTTTCCGGCGTCCCTCCCAAGTTCCTGTTCTGGCAGGAAGGCCTGGTGGTCCGCCGCAAGACGAAAAAGGACGAAATCCTCTGCAAGCAGGGCGATCCTGGGAACACGGCGTTCCTGCTCAAGGCCGGACGCGTCAAGGTAGCCGCCTACCCGTCCACCAATGGCATCACCATCCGCCGCAGGACCGGCAAGGTGAAGCCCGATTTCGAGCGCGACCTGGCCCCGTCGGACGGCATCGTGGGCGAAATGTCCTGCCTGAGCGGCACGCCCCGCAATGCCGACGTCACCGCCCTGGAGGATGGCGAAGTCTGGGAAATGCGCCGCAACGTGCTCGACCGGGTCATGCGCTCCCCCTCCATGCGCGAGCGCGTCGAGGCCATGTTCCGCAATCGCGCCCTCGACGCCGTTCTCCGCTCCTCCGATCTTTTCAAGTCGCTGCCTGTCGATGACTACCACCTTTGCGTCGATTTCCTCCGGCCCAAGCTCAAGTTCGTCCGCGCCAGCCCCGGACAGACCCTGTTCCTCCAGGGCGAGTGGGCCGACAACCTCTACCTCCTCCGCCTGGGCCACCTGCGGATCGCCATCAACCGCTTCGGCGGCGATCCCTCCATCGTCTGGCTCGGCCCCGGCAGCGTGGTCGGGGAAATCGGGCTGCTGGCGATCACCCGCGACGACGCCACCCGCACCGTTGACGAAGTCGATAAGGTCCTGGCCGAGACCCTGGCCGCGGCCGAGGAACCCCTTGGCTCGTACCTGCCCGCGGGGCAGCGCACGGCCACCGTCTCCGCGCTGGACCACGTCGAGATGGCACGGGTGAGCCGGGCCGACTTCCTGCAAATGATCAAGGCCTTCCCCGCCGTGCGCAAGGGGTTGGTCGAGATGTCGCTCAACCGGCTCCGGACCGACAGCTTCGACCGCCCGGCGGACCGTCAGTTTGTGGAAATGGGGCTCTACCAGGCGCAGAGTCTCCTGGCCCTGAACCTGGACAACTGCACCCGTTGCGACGAGTGCACCAAGGCCTGCGTGAATCAGCACGGCAGCGAGACACACGGCGCGCCCATCACCCGCCTGTTGCGCGACGGACTGCGCTTCGGCGACTACCTTGTGGCCACCTCCTGCCGCTCCTGCAAGGACGCCTACTGCATGATCGGCTGCCCGGTCGATTCCATCCACCGCGGCCGCCACCAGCAGATCGTCATCGAAGACCACTGCATCGGCTGCGGGCTGTGCGCCCGGAATTGCCCCTACGGCAACATCCAGATCGAGCCGGACAAGAAGCACCAGATGACGATGGCCGACACCGCCCATCCCGGCCAGACCCGCCAGGTGGCTCGGCTCAAGGCCTCGGTTTGCGATTTGTGCGATTCCGAGGGGCAGCGCGACGAGCCGCTCCCGCGCTGCGTCTATGCCTGCCCCCACGATGCCGCCCATCGCATGACCGGCGCACAGTTGCTGGATAAGGTCACGCGTTCACTGTAAAAAATCAGGAACCTTGCTATGCGCCCCACCCGAACCGCCAAGTCGGCAGCATCCCGTGTCGACGAAACCTACGTTCAACGGCGTCGCTCGCCGCTGATCCTGCTTCTGACGCTCCTGGCGCTGGCCGTATCAATCGCCTGGTGGGCGCTGCACCAGACCCGCGGCAACGCCGCCATCTACAGCCCTGGCCACGTCGCTTCGGTCCACATGGCATGGGACAACAACTGCGCCGAATGCCACGACGGCGACGGCCGCGGCGGGTTCACCAAGCACGTCTCCGATTCGGCATGCCTCAAGTGCCACAAGGACGTAGCCACCGTTCATAGCCCCCATCAGTCCACGATGGTCCAGACCATCAGTATGGCCGGAGGCAGCCATGCGTTCCTGTCGGCCCACTGCGCCGAATGCCACGTGGATCACCGCGGCCACGAGACATTGCTGGCCAGGAACGACAGCACCTGCCTGCAATGCCATCGCGACGTCACCAAATTCACGAAAGGCACTCCCAAAATTCAGGTCAAGGTGACGGCGTTCGCGCTCGACGCCCATCCCAACTTTGGGCGGGCCCTGATCCCCAAGTCGGGCGGGACCACCGGACCGACGGCGATGATGGACTCGACGCCTCTGATTTTTAACCACAAGAGCCATCTGGAAAAGGCCGACATCAAATCGCGCGGTTGCACGGGCTGCCATGAGCCGCCGGCGCCTGCTGGCCAAGGCGTTGGTGTTGGAAACGACCAGCGCTACATGCAGCCGGTGAGTTTCGAGAAACATTGCGCGAGCTGTCACCCCATGGAGGCTGTCGCCGGGACCAATACGCGTATTCCCCACGTGGCGATGGATTTGGTCCGGCCGCTTCTGGGGGCCTATGCCGACGCCGAAGGGCACTTCCGCCAAGTGCTCGCCGCCATGACGCCGGAGCAGCGGAACGCCATCCTGATAGAGAAGATTCCCACTTATGGCCCACCGCCGCTAAAGAAGAAGACGGGGACGACCACTATTCAGCACACGCCCGAAGAATGGGCCGCCGGCCAAGCCAAAAATTTCTGGGCCGCCATCAAGAAATGGTATCTGGACGACAGCAACCAGCTTCCGGGGCTGGATGACGTCAAAACGGCGCTGCAGGCCGGGACGGACTTCCCTCCTGAACTGAAGACGGCCCAGACGCTGGAATACTTCGTCACCCATGCCCGGGACAAGAACGACAACAAGTGCGGGCTCTGTCACAAGCTCTCGGATGACTCGGCGGCCGTGAAGTTCCTGCAGGAAAACGCCGGCCCGCCCATGACAAGGGAAACGATCCTCGCCTATCGCTCGGGAAAGGTGGCCGGCGCCGCGGCGTCCACCACGGCCCCCACGACATCCACCACGCGACCCGCCGCGTCCCCCATCAACACGCTGCCGACAGGAATCGGATCGACGCCGCGGCGTTGGTTCGTCAACAGCGTTTTCGACCACAGCGCGCACCGTTTCGATTACAAGACGCAAACTGCGATGAGCTGCGACATGTGTCACGCCAATGGCTCAACCAGTGAACAGATGAGCGATGTTCTGTTGCCAACGTCGGTCGCAAGCTGCGTCGCCTGCCATCATGCAGCCGACACGACCGGCCCCGGCGCGACGGACAGTTGCACCTCGTGTCACCCCTTCTATCACGATCGGACTCGCGAGAGCATCCTGCCGGCGCCGACGCTGTCGGCAATGGCCTCGCCAGCGCCGACGGCACAACCTTGAACGAAAAAACTGCCCGCCCAATCCGGAGGGAGACTCAAGGAACCGCGACCCTGAGGGATCGACGAGCACTTAAGGGCTGGCCGCACGCGCCTGCGCCAAATATCCAACAAGTTGCGGATACAACGCGGATGGAAAATCACCGGACAGGCACAAGCTCTTGATCTCGTCGAGCGGCTTCGCGCACGCACAGATTCCTACTGCGATATATTTGAGGCAGGCATGTTGTGTTTTGACTTCGTACGCGCCGAAGCGCTCACTATTCGTCAACGCTTGCTCCCCGGCAAAGTGACGCGCATCCATCATTGTCATCGACCTTCCGTAAAATGCTTTTAGAGCTGCCAAGACCGGTGCCTCGAACCAATCTGACACGGAGGTCTCCACCTGCCGTACGGTATCCTCAAGAATGAATTCCGGCAGGAATCGTTCCTCGTGATTTGGATATACTTGGTGTTTGACCGTGACGTCTACGACGTAAAATGGAGGGGCAACCACCCAGGCATGAGGGGCTGGGGCTGTACGATGTTTCTGGTCGGATACAAGCGCAAAATGCACAGAGTTCCGATTTGAGGCAGCATTGAAATAGATGGATAGGCAACCTTTCACTAAATAATTCCAAATCCCCAAACGATCCAGCATTCTATTCAGGGTGAGAGAAAGATCGCAGCAAGCACCCTTGCGTCCGTCCTTCGCCAACCGCCCATACAGAAACTCGCAGGTGTGGGTGATTACATGGCGCGCGTGACGGAGATACTTCTTAGAATAGCGTTGCTCAAGGACGTACTCGGCGTACAACTCTAAAATGCGGGGGGTTTCCGCTTCTTTAGCAACAAAGGCCGGCTCGTCGTAGAAACCCGGCTGGAACGAATTGATCCCAATGGAACGAAAATATTCTTCAGCACTCATATTCAACACGTTCTATCCCGATTTGACGACCGTGTTACTCAAATCCAACGAGGTTTTTCTTGGCCTCAGTGCTGTAATTTGCAGGATAGCGTGGTGGAGGAGTGAACCCATGGAGGCGGTAAGCATCAGCCCGCAACCAATGGGCGCGTGCGTCAGAACCACGAGATCCCAGATCGCCATCTGGGCAAGGATGAAGTCGGCGAGCGTGACTTTCCTTTCTTTCTTGCACTCCCGTCCACCTGGGTGTTGCGGTAGTGCCACGCGGCCAGGAGATGCCCCGCGACGCGGTGCGTCACTTGTGGGTGCGACCTGCGAGCAATGCCCGGGCAGTGCCCCAAATGCGGGACTGTGCCGGCAGCGCCGACAGCCACAAGATCACCCAGCGTCTGTATTGATGGGTATCGGATGTACCGAAAGGGAATACTTTTGGCCTTGCACCCGCGGCCCGAAATCCGCCTCCGGATATGGAAAACAGATCGAAGCTGAACCGATTGGTCTATGTGACTCTTGTCTGTCTGGGCACGGTGGCGGCCGCGGCACTGCTGCAGCGCGGGCGCGCTCGGGCAGGGCACATCGCTACGACGGACATCCCGGCCGGATCATCTGCCGCGGCGTGGAAGACCGAGGCCCAGACACGGCCGGCGACGTCGCAGCCTGTTGTGAGCAACGTCGACCAGCCTGCCGACCCGAACTGCGAGGGCGCGATTGCGCGGATCCGCGATGAGGGGTTGAACCGTTCGCGGGTGATGCAGACGCTGAGCTATCTCAGCGACGTCATAGGTCCGCGGCTCACCGGATCGCCGAATTTGCGTCGTGCCAACGAGTGGACCCGCCAGACGCTGGCGTCATGGGGTTTGGCCGACGCGCACTTGGAGCAATGGGGGCCTTTCGGGCGCGGTTGGTCCCTGAAGCGGTTTTCCATGCAGGTCATCGAGCCGCAGACGATCGTCCTGGCGGCGTACCCTCGGGCCTGGTCGCCGGGGTTCGACATGCCGTTCGACGCCCGCGTCGTTTATGTGGACGCCCGCGACGAGGACGACCTTGAGCGGTTCCACGGCAAGCTGAAGGGGGCGGTGGTGCTTGAGGGTCCGGTTCGAGAGGTGCAGGCGCGATTCGACGCGTTGGCGACGCGCGTGTCTGACGAGGACCTGCGCCGGCTGACCGACGCCCCGGGGGCGAGCGTATCGCCGCCGGGCCAGGCCCGCGCCGTCACCCCAAGCGAACGACGGACGCTGTTGGCGTCCACGCCCGCCGGGCGTCGTCTGTTGGCCGACGAAGTCCTGAGCGTGTCGAAGGGCGCAGTTCTGAGCTTGTCGAAGGGCGCGGTCCTGAGCTTGTCGAATGGCGCCACGACCCGGCCGATCGGAACTAGGCCCTTGCTGTCGGAGGGGCGCATTCTTTCTTTCCTAGACGAGGAGGGGGCGGCGTTGGCCGTCAGTCCGAGCCTCAGGGGCGACGGAGGCACGATCTTCGTCACTGGCGCGTTGACCCCCGGCGAGCCGGGAACCCGCCGCTGGCGGAACGCCCCGCGGGTCTGGTCCGAGGAGGCTCCGCACATTCTCTCGCAGGTGGTGCTGGCCGTCGAGCAGTACAACCGCCTGGTCCGCATGATCGCGGCCGGCGAGAAACTGACGATGAACGTCGACCTCCGAGTGCGATTTTACGATGACGATCCGATGGCCTACAACACCATCGCCGAGATTCCCGGCAGCGATCTGAAGAACGAAATCGTGATGCTGGGCGGCCACCTGGACTCCTGGCATTCGGGTACGGGCGCCACCGACAACGGCGCCGGCGTTGCCGCGGCGATGGAGGCCGTCCGCATCGTTTCGGCGCTGAAACTGCGTCCGCGCAGAACGATCCGCATCGGCCTGTGGACGGGCGAAGAAGAAGGCTTGCTGGGTTCCACCGCGTACGTCTCGGAACATTTCGGGTCGTTGTCCGACGGCGCGGCAGCCAGCGCCGCGCTGCGCCACGCGAGCCCGAACGCGCCCGCCTCCCGCCTCGTGCGGGTCCTGGTCCGCCGCAACGAGTACGACAAGTTCTGCGTTTACTTCAACCTCGACAACGGCGCGGGGAAGATCCGCGGCGTCTACCTGCAAGGAGACGAGGCAGCGCGGCCGATCTTCCGCGGTTGGCTGCAACCGCTGGCCGACCTGGGGGCGGCGACGCTCACATCGTCCAGCACCGGCGGTACCGACCATATTTCGTTCAACTTGATTGGGTTGCCCGGCTTCCAGTTCATCCAGGACCCGCTCGAATACTTCAGCCGCACCCACCATTCCAATGCCGACGTATTCGACCGCATCCAGGCCGACGACCTCAAGCAGGCTTCCACCGTCATGGCCGCCCTGGTTTACCAGGCCGCGATGCTGGAGGGGCGTTTCCCCCGCGTGGCGTTGCCCACCCTGGCCGCATCGACCGGGTCGGCAGGCCCCACAGCGCCCGACAGCGGGATCGACCGGGCCAACTCAACCCCGACGACGATGACGCAGCGAACTGCGGCGCGATCGGAGCGGTGATCGGGCACGAGATGACGCGCGGTTTCGACGACCCGACGACCCGGGGAGCCGGTCCGACGCACGCGGCAATTTGAAGTGCTGGTGGACCCCGCAAGACCGCGCCCGCCTCACGGCCCCGACGCCCCGACCGACAAGCTTGCCGCCCATGGGATGCGGTCTGTATATTGAGCAGGCCGCCATCCAATACCTCCCTTCAGAGAACGCCGCCGCGGCTCGGAAGTGGATCACAGCCGACCCCTGACTTTAAGCAAGGAATCATCATGGCACAGGTAACGGCCCAGAGAACTGGTGGAGCAAGTGAGCCCGGCGTTCTACGGGTCTTTACGTCAAAGTCGGAATCGAAGGCCTTCTATGACAAGATCGCGAAGGTTTATGACCTGCTTGCCGAGCCCAGCGAAGGCCCGGTCCGGCAGGCAGCATTGGACTCACTCGCCGTGCGGGAAGGTGAGAGGGTCCTCGAGATCGGGTTTGGCACCGGGCACTCCCTCGTCGCCATCGCCAAGGCTGTCGGGCCGGGTGGTAAGGCCTACGGCATCGACATTTCCGGCCAGATGCTGGTCCACACGCGCGCGCTCGCGGAACGCGAGCAGATAGCCAGCCGCATCGAATTGCATTGCGGAGACGCGACGCGACTGCCGTTCGCCGACGGCAGCGTGGACGGCATCTTCATGAGCTTCACACTGGAGTTGTTCGACACGCCGGAGATTCCTATGGTCTTGGCCGAGTGCAAGCGCGTGCTGCGCCCGGGCGGGCGAATCGTTGTGGCCGGGATGTCCAAAGAAGACGCGCACGGCGCTATTTTCGAGATGTACGAGTGGAGCCACCGGCACTTCCCGAACTTCGTGGACTGCCGGCCCATCTTTGTGCGGCGGGCAGTCGAAGCTGCGGGCTTTTCGGTCCGCGACGCCCGGAAGATGATGATGTGGGTGCCCGTCGAAATCGTCGCCGCTGTGAAGCCATAGACTCGTTGACGATCATCCCGTCTCCAACAGGAGCGGCTCGCCGGTCCGTATTGGCGCTGCCCGATGCGTCCAGCGCCAGCCCCTGGCCGACCTTGCCGAAGGACGGCGCGACCAGCACGGCGCAGGGCGTCCGAAGGCGCCGCAACTGGCAACTACGTTGTCAGGCTCCCTTCCCTCCCTGGCTCGGGACCAGTAGCACGGGGCGACGAACTTTTCGTACGACTGCGTTCGTGACGCTCCCGACCAGCATCTCGTAAAGCCTGCCGTGGCCATGGGATCCCATCACGACCAGATCCGGCGTGAGACGATCCACCTCATCAACAATCTTCCTGACCGGATTGCCGCTCAAAGAGTCGCCGTGGACGATCACAGAGGCGGCGTCGACGCCCAGCTTCTTGAGTTCCAGTTCCAGGATTTCCAGCTTGCGATGAGGATTTCGCGAATCCCCCACGAAGTCCGGGTCCGGCATCGCCACATGCAGCAGGGTAAGCTTGCTGTTCATCCCGCGAGCCACCCTGCCCGCCAGCGTTATGAGCTCGGGCGTCACCTCCGAGAAGTCGATGAGGGCGACAATCAGTTTCATTACGACCTCGGGCAAATTTGCCATTCTGGATTCTAATCCTATCCTACGCCGTGAGTGTCTTACCACCAAGGGCGGTCGGATTCCCGACTGGGACAGGATTTCGCGGCGGTCCCGGAGGACAGGCTCATGGCTGACGTGTCGAACCAACTCGCCGATGTGCCGCCCGGCCGGCTTAAGCATCTCGTGCGATGGCTCAAGGTTCATACGGGACATGTCGTCACCCTGAGCATCCTGGTCGGCGTGGTCGCCGGCCTTGGTGCGGTTGTTTTTTCTGTAATGATGGATCAGGTCAACACGAACGTCATCGTGCGCGGTGCCGGCTATGTCATGCCAAAACCCGGCGCGGAGGGCGGGACGGCGATCAGAAAGCCACCGGTGCACCGCTGGTTCCTCATGCTGGCGCCGGCGATCGGAGGGCTTCTGTCCGGAGTGCTCATCTATTCCCTGGCCCCGGAGGCCGAAGGGCATGGGACAGACTCGGTCGTCGATGCGTTCCATCGGCACCGGGGCGTAATTCGAGGCCGGGTCCCGTTCATCAAGACCATCGCGTCGTGCCTGACGATCGGCACCGGCGGATCGGCCGGGCGAGAGGGACCGATTGGCCAAATCGGCGCGGGGTTCGCGTCGGCGCTGGCCGGACTGCTCAAAACCAGCGATCGCGACCGGCGGCTTCTCATGATTGCCGGCGCCGGCGCCGGCATCGGGGCGATCTTTCGCGCGCCGCTCGGTGGAGCATTGTTCGCGGTGGAGGTCCTGTATCGCGACGCCGATTTCGAGTCCGCCGCGATCGTGCCGGCGTTCGTGGCTGCCATCATCGCCTATTCGGTCTATTCCGGGATCACCGGCGTCTGGGGGCCGATGTTCGACGTGCCGCCATTGCAGTACCTCCATCCCCTGGAACTTCCGTTCTTCGTACTGCTCGGATTCGGCTGCGTGCTTACAGGCTCGCTCTATGTCAAGGTGTTCTACTGGCTGCGGGACGGATTTCGCCGAATCCCGATCCCCAATCACTTCAAGCCAGCACTAGGCGGACTGGCCGTGGGTGTAATCGGTCTTTTCGTCCCCCAGATTCTTGGGATGGGTTATGGCTGGGCCCAGCTTGCCATCGACGGAAAGATGGCGGTGCAGTTGGCGCTCGTCATCCTGTTCCTGAAAATGGTGACGACAGGACTCACGATCGGGTCCGGCGGTTCGGGCGGGGTGTTTGCTCCATCTATGGTGATCGGCGGCATGCTGGGGTCGGCTTCAGCCATGCTGTTCCATAAACTGGCGCCCAACGTCATCACCCAGCCTGCCGCCTTCGTCCTTGTGGGAATGGCGGCCTTCTTCGCCGGCGCGGCAAAGGTCCCGGTCTCGTCGCTCGTCATGGTTTCGGAAATGACCGGCGGCTACGGACTGCTCGTGCCCCTGATGCTGAGTAATGCGATCGCCTTCCTCTTCACACCGCGGTCGATTTCAATTTACGAAAAGCAAGTCAACAGCCGTGCCGATTCTGGCGCCCATGAGGGCGAGTTCTTCTTTGACGTCCTGGAGCGCATTCGGGTGGCAGAGTGCCTGACGGGCGCAACCGCGCCTATCACGTTTCTTCGCGGCGCGCCCCTCGCAGAGGTGATCCCGGTAATGTCCGATGCCGACCAACCGGTCTTCCCCGTGTTGAATGCTGATTCGTCGCTCTTCGGCGTTTGCGACATGGATGATATTCGTCTGTTGCTCGGCACCCATGCGTTGGCCCCGGGCTTGGTCGTTGCAGAAGACCTCTGTTTCAGGGGTTTTACCGTGATAACCCCCGATGAAACTTTAGCAACCGCGCTCCGAAAACTTCGGAAGACGAAGCTTGAGGCAATTCCCGTCGTGGAGTCGAACAATTCGCAGGTGCTGCGCGGCATCATCAGTCGGCGCAATATCAGCAATGCCTATCACGACTATTTGTACCGCGAGGGTCGTCAATGAGCCTGCAATGTTAGGATTGCAGACCGGTTGGTGTCGCCACCCGCTCATTTGAGCCGGCGCGATCTTTTGAAGTCTGTAGGCGCCCGTAACACGCAGCGCTCACAGCGTCGTGGGGTTCCGCGGGAACTTCACGTATGGCAGTTTGGCCTTGCGCAGGTCGTTTTCGAGGAGGTGGTCCGCCTTGGTCACGTTGAAGTTGCCCAGGTTGACGCCGGGCAGCGACGCGATTTCGTTGACTTTGCCGATCAGGAAGTTGGCGGCATCTGCAGGAGACAACTGGTCGCTGCGGATGCCGTTGGGCGGCTGGAACCCCTCGGTGCCGGCGTAGCACATCAGGTCGTCCTGGTTGACGCCGTCGCCGCTGACGCCTACCGCGCCAATGAGTTGCCCGCTGGAGTTGTACAGGGGGTCGCCACCGGGGAAATCGGTGATGCCGTCGGGCAGCGGGCCCTGGTCCACCGTGCTGCCGGCGGCAGGGCCCTGGTTAATCAGATTAGATATGTTGTCCATCAGGTAGTCCTGGAGCCGGTACAGCGGGCCGGGGCCGCCCCCATTGATGCCGATGGGGAAGAAGCCCTGGCTCAGGAACCCGATGGCGGTGCTGGTGTAGGCGTGCGAATCGTCGCTGAAGAAGGCGGCGGTGCGCGCCTTTTGGACCGCCACGTCATAGCTGAAGTTCGTCGCGTCCTGCATGCTGAACACGCCCACCACGTTGCCGTTCGTATCGGTCACGACCACGTGGATCTTTGCAGTGACGCCATTGGGCTTGCGAATGCCGGCCCGGGTGTGTAATGCCTGCTCGACCACGTTGTCGATAACGGTTTGGGCCTCGGCCGCGGTGATTTCCGGCTGGCCGGTGATGGGGCTGGAGATGACGTCGTCGGCCGAGTTGATGGTGGAATTGACGGTGTTGTCGCTGGTGTTGATGGTCGTGCCGATGGGGATTCCTTGGACATCGACGCCGGCCTGGGCCGCCGCCGCCGAGCTGCGGATGCGGTACAGGCCCGGCACTCCGTCGACGACCCCGTTGATTTGCGGCGGGATCCCGGCGACCGGGGTGGCGATCGCCACGGTCCCCAGAACGCTGGCCGGACCGGGGTTGCTCGTAGCCGAAACGGTAAAGCCGCCGGGGACGACGCTGGTGATGGTATACGTTCCGTTGTAGGCGCTGGGGGTAAAGCCGTCGAGCCCCACCGACTCTCCAGCGAGATAGGTGCCCGGTGCGGTGACAGTCAGAGTGGTTGCGGTGGAGGTGGCGGCGGTGGCGCCAATGCCGATCTGCGAGAGCGCAACCAGGTCCCCGGCACCGGAGGCAATCAACTGATCCAGCGTCTGCGCCGGCTTGCCGCTGGCCTTGCGGCTGTCGGTATAAGGCAGGGTCAGGCCGCCCACCGTGATATTCGTGGAGCGGATGGCGGGGGGAGCATAGTAGCCGAACGACCCGGCCAGCGCCACCGACTCGTCGGGGTCGGATTTCTCTGTCCCGTCGTACACGCTATTGAACGCTGAAAGCAAGTAGGAGTGCAGCGACAGGCCCAACGCGAAGAAGTTGGTGATCCCCGTCGCCTCGAGGTTTGCCGGGAGCGTGTTGGTCAGAACATTTTTCAGATCGGCGTTGGGGGCTTGGATGTGCGCTGCGCCGGCAACGCCGATCCCCCCCACCGGAACGCCGTCGATGTACAGCGGCATGCCTCCGGGGAGACCGCTGAGGCCCACGTTGTACCCGACGCTGCCGACGCCGTAATCGGCCGGAAGCACATCGGCGCCGGGGAACTCTGAGAACTCGACGCCGTACAGCGGGCCGCCAGGAGTGTTGGCCACCGGCACCGGAAAGTGGTCCAGGATGATAAACCGCGCCGTGCGCGAAGTGAAGGCGTTCTGCGTGCTCTCGAACTGCGCCGCGGTGTTAGCCGCCTGAATCGCCAGGAACTCGGCGGCGCCGCCGAACAAGGTGTTCCCGCCGCTGGCCAGGTAGACGCCCAGCACGTCGCCTTCGCGGTCGGTCACGGCGATCGCCTGCCCCGGTAGGGCCTGCGAGGCCGCAGCGGCCAGGATGCCTGACACGTCGGCCGCCGTCAAAAATTCCGTGCTCGCCTGCGACGGGGTTACCTGGCCACCAGTGTAGCCGGCGGATGCGGCGTTGCGCTTGGCCACCTTGGCCGTGGTCTTATGAGACGACTGGGCCGTGATGGTCTGGAACGGGCCCATGGCCATCTCGACGGCGGCGTGGGCCGCTGAGAGCAGTTGCCGGCCTTCGAGGCGCTCGATGAACTGTGTGGACCTGCTGACGGTGATGAACCCTCGAGTCATGTGACCCCGTTGTTCGAGTTCCAAATGTGTCGCGCTCCAAAAGATTCGCGCTTCAAAAGCGTCGTGCCTGATCGAATTGGCTGGGCCTCCGCTGCACCGCGAAGCCAAGCACTCTTCGCGATGGTCGTGATTCGGCCTTCGTCCATAAAACGTACCAGACCCCGGCCCGCATTCAAAGCGGTTCATTCAATTTTTTTGGGACGGAATAAATCTGAAAAAGCTGAGGTTGAAGTAATATTCGCTCGTTGCTATCCTCCGACCACCTTTCTGTATGTGCCGTTGGCGTCAGATGGAACCAGGATATTGGGAAAGATTAAAAAACGTGTCGGGGGAGTACCGGGGTCTTATGCGACGGCGTAGAGTCCTCACGTTCGGTCCTTCACTCGGCTTGCTCATCGCACTGCCGTTGCCTGCCGCATTTGCCGGCAGGGGCGACAGCGGTGCTGGCGATGGGGGTCCGCTTCAGGCAATGCCGCAGACCCAGCCCAGCGCGCCAGCGCGCCGGGCTCCGGTGCGTCTGGCGGCCCTTCCCTTCAAGACCAAGCCGCAATCAGCGCCTTCAGAAGGCGCGACCACTCAGCCCTTCGAAGCCGGCCCAACCTCCGGGCCGGCGCAGCCGGGGCAGACCACCGGAGTAGCAACCAGCGGAGGAGCAACCGGCACCGGAACGACTCCGGCGACGGTCGTCCCCGCCGACGAGCGCGTCCCTCCGCCGACGGACCTTACCCCGCTCGGCTATACCGCGGGCATGGCGCACCACGCCCTCCAGGGCCCCGTTCGCGCCAACCCCTATGAGACCGACTTCCTCCCCATCATGGACCGTTGGCGCGTCGGGCTGCCCGCCGGTTACCAGCAGAACGTCACTGGGGACCTGATCGACCCATACAACCAGAACGTGCTGAAAGGCGATTACGCCGTCCCCGGCACCCAGGACGTGTTCCTGTTACTCACTGGGACCAGCGACACCCTGTACGAGAACCGCACCATCCCCACCCCCAGCGACCTCAGTTCGGAAAACCCCGGAAAACTCGGCTTCTTCGGGCAGGGCCGCTCGCAGTTCGTGCAACAGAACTTCATCCTCTCCGGAGAGCTGTTCCAGGGCGACGCCTCCTATCAGCCCAAGAACTTTGTCTTCCGCGCCACTGCCGTCAGCGACCTCAATTTCCTCCAGACCGGGGAGTACGGTGCGGTCAGCCCCGATCCTCGCGAAGGGTCCAACCGCACCGACGCCCACGTCGCCATGCAGGAGCTTTTTGTCGAGAAAAAGCTCGCCGACCTGTCGTCAAACTATGACTTCGTTTCGGTCCGTGCCGGCATCCAGGGCTTCAGCAGCGACTTCCGCGGGTTCCTCTTCTCCGATAACGAGCCGGGCGTCCGTCTCTTCGGTAATTACGACAACAATCGCTGGCAATACAACCTCGCCTGGTTCTACCAACTCGAAAAAGACACCAACAGCGGCTTGAATACGTTCAACGGCCGCGACCAGAACGTCTTCATCGCCAACCTGTTCCGGCAGGACCTGTTCGTCCCCGGTTACACCGGTCAACTGAGCTTCCACGCCAACATCGACCAGGGCAAAGGCTTGCAGTACGACCGCAACGGCTTCCTCGTCCGCCCCGCGCCGGTCGGGACGGTACAGGCCGGCGATATCTACGCCTACTACTTTGGATGGGCGGGCGACGGGCATATCGGGCGCTTCAACATCACCCACCAGTTCTACCAGGTGTTCGGCAACGACACATTCAGCCAGATCGCCGGCCGGCCCGTGACCATCGACGCCCAGATGGCGGCTATAGAACTGTCCTACGACGAGGACTATGCCCGCTTCCGCACCAGCTTCGTTTACCTCAGCGGCGACCGCCACCCGCAGGGTCATAACGCCACCGGGTTCGATACCATCATGGACGACCCCAACATCGCCGGCGGGGGGACCAGTTACTTCATCCGCCAGGGCATCCCTCTGGTCGGCTCGGGCGTGTCTTTGGTAGGCCCCAATAGCCTCACGCCCGACCTGCGCACCAGCAAGACCGAGGGCCAGGCCAACTTCGTCAACCCCGGACTCTTCCTCTACAACGTCGGCGCCGATTTCAAGATCACCCCGAAGCTCACCCTCATCAGCAACGCCACTTACCTGCAGTTCGACAACACCAGCAGCATTCAATACATCCTTCAGGATGGGCGCATCCGCAAGGACATCGGCCTGGACTTGAGCCTGGGGCTGGAATACCGGCCGTTCCTCAACAACAACGTGATCATCAATGCCGGGGCCGCGTGCCTGGTCCCCGGCAACGGGTTCAAAGACATCTATACGTCCGAAACGCTCTACTCGCTGTTCATCTCGACGACGTTGACCTATTGACTTCGCAGGCAAGTTGACTTCGCAGGCAAGATGCCATGCAAACACCAGACCCCAACGACGCGATCATGCCCGCAAAACACCCGTTTCGAATGCTTCGCCCGGCGCTGGCCGGCGCGTTGGCCCTCGCGGCGCTGATCGTGGCGGCGTCTTGCCAGGACAAACCCGTCGAAACGCCCAAATACGCCAGCACCGACTCAAGCCCGGTGAACGCACGTCCGTTGAGTATGAACAATGACGGGCGCATTCCGGTCTTCGGGTCTGCGGCCAGCGGGGCGTCGCCGTACAAGTTCCCCCCGGCGCCGGCCCAGGCCGACCAGGAGCACCGCAAGGCCGGCAGCCGATCCTGCGTCGCCTGCCACACCTCCTCCGACTCCGACAACATGCACTCGGCGGCCGACCACGACTCGGTCACTCTCTCCTGCGTCGACTGCCACGGCGGGAACGCCGACTTCGACGTGCCGGCCTATATCGTCGCGTCCGACCCCCATAGCGAGCGATACCTGGCCTGGCAGCACCGTGCCCACGTCACCGCCACCCACCCCGAGCTCTGGAAGACGTCGGCCAACCCCAGTGCCTCCGGCTCCCTGACCTTGGCCGAGAACGTCGACTACATCCGCTTCGTCAACCCCGGCGACCTGCGCTGCGCCGATGCCGCCTGTGGCGCGTGCCACAAGCAGGAAGTCGACTCCGTCCGCACCAGCATGATGCGCCACGGCGCCATGCTATGGGGCGCCGCGCTTTACAACAACGGGTCGATCAACCGCAAGTCCCCGGTTTATGGCGAGTTCTACACCCCCGACGGCAAGCCCGCCATGGCGCTCAAGAACCCCCCGCCCACGGTTCGCCAGGCCGAGCGCGGCGGGCTGCTTTCAATTCTCTGGCCCGAAGAGCGATGGGAAATCAGCCAGCCCGGGAACATCCTGCGCGTCTTCGAACGCGGCGGGGAACGCCGGCCCATCGTGGCCGAGGCCGACCCCTTTGAGGAACCCGGCAACCCCGACGTCAAGCTCTCCATTCGAGGCTATGGCACCGATCTTCGCACCGACCCCGTGACCATCGGCCTGCAAAAGACCCGCCTGTTCGACCCCACCCTGAACCTCGTCGGCACCAACGACCATCCAGGCGACTTCCGCGCCAGCGGGTGCTCCGCCTGCCACGTCGTTTACGCCAACGACCGCAGCCCCGTCCATAGCACCAGCATGTTTGCCGGATACGGCAACATGGGGCATAGCTTCAGCAGCGATTTGACCGTCAACGTGACGCCCAGGGGCCTGGCGCCGGCCAGCCAGCCCTCGACCCGGCCGTGGGCCCCGCTGGACACGAGCCGCGAGAGCGGACACCCCATCCAGCATGCCATGGTCAAGGACATGCCCACCAGCACCTGCATCGTTTGCCACGTGCACCCCGGCACCAATGTGCTGAATTCCTACCTCGGCTTTACCTGGTGGGACAACGAGACCGACGGCAAGTTGATGTACCCGCGCCGCCAGCAGGACCCCGACTCCGACACCCAGCAACTGGCGGCCCTGCACAACCCCGAGGCCTCCGCCGCCAAGGGCTTGTGGTCCGACCTCTATCCCAACGAGCCTGACCACACCGGGCGCGTCGCCGGCCCGAATTTCCTGGAGAAC
>Ga0182024_10007111_pt1 | contig 24261 bp, 28 predicted proteins | sample P32metaG_FD_120480 | JGI IMG/M metagenome (GOLD analysis project Ga0182024, IMG submission 120480) | Permafrost microbial communities from Stordalen Mire, Sweden - P3-2 metaG (Illumina Assembly) | ecosystem: Environmental > Terrestrial > Soil > Wetlands > Permafrost | place: Sweden: Stordalen...
CGCCAAGACCGCGAAGAGCGCCAAGACCGCGAGGACCGCGAAGAGCGCCAAGACTGCGAAGAGCGCCAAGACCGCCAAGACCGGCAAGACCGGCAAGACCGCCAAGACCGGCAAGACCGCCAAGACCGCCAAGACCGGCAAGACCGCCAAGACCGCCAAGACCGCCAAGACCGCCAAGACCGCGAAGAGCGCGAAGAGCGCGGCGAAGGCGACCGCAAGGCGGCCGGCCGCCAAGAAGGCTCGATGACGACGCGCATCGAGTCGGACTCGATGGGACCCATCGAGGTCCCGGCCGAGCACTACTGGGGTGCCCAGACCGAGCGCAGCCTCCACCACTTCGCGATCGGGCACGACGTGATGCCGCCCGCGGTCATCCATGCCTTCGGCACGCTGAAGGAGGCGTCCGCCGAGGTCAATCGGGAGCTCGGGCTGCTCGACGAGACGCGCGCGACGCTCATCGAGCGCGCCGCGCGCGAGGTCGCCGAGGGACGGCTCGACGACGAGTTCCCGCTTCGGATCTGGCAGACGGGCAGTGGCACCCAGACGAACATGAATGTGAACGAGGTGATCTCGAACCGCGCGATCGAGCTCGCGGGCGGCGTCCTCGGCTCGAAGGACCCCGTCCATCCCAATGATGACGTCAATTGCTCGCAGTCCTCGAACGACACGTTCCCGACGGCCATGCACATCGCAGCGGTTCTCGAGCTCCGCCGCCGCCTCATCCCAGCGCTCGGCGCGCTCCGCGAGGCACTCGACGAGCGGCGGCGTGCCTTCGAGGGGATCACGAAGATTGGGCGGACGCACCTCATGGACGCCGTGCCGCTCACCGTGGGCCAGGAGCTCTCGGGCTACGTCGCCCAGCTCGACGCGGACCTCGCGCGTCTGGACGCCGTGCTGTCGGGGCTCTACGAGCTGGCGGCGGGCGGCACCGCGGTGGGGACAGGGCTCAACACCCACCCCGAGTTCGCCGAGATGGTGGCCGCGAGGATCGCGGCGATGACCGGGGAGCCGTTCGTGAGCGCGCCCAACAAGTTCGCCGCCCTCGCCTCCCACGACGCGCTCGTCTTCGCGCACGGGGCGGTCCGCACGCTGGCGACCGACCTCATGAAGATCGCCGACGACCTACGGTGGCTCGGCTCAGGTCCCCGAGCGGGGTTGGGAGAGCTGGTGCTCCCCGCCAACGAGCCCGGCAGCTCGATCATGCCCGGCAAGGTCAATCCGACCCAGTGCGAGGCGATGATTATGGTGTGCATCCAGGTGCTCGGCAACGACGTGGCGATCGGGATCGCAGGCTCTCGGGGGAACCTCGAGCTCAACGTCTGCAAGCCCGTCATCATCTTCAACTTCTGCCACTCGGTGGAGCTCGTGTCCGACGCGTGCGAGCGATTCCGCGAGTTCTGCGTGACGGGCCTCGACGTCGACCGTGTCAGGATCCGCGAGCACCTCGAGCAGTCGCTCATGCTCGTCACCGCGCTCAACCCCGTCATTGGCTACGACAAGGCCGCGCTCGTGGCGAAGGAGGCCCACGCCGAGCGCACGACGCTCCGCGAGGCCGCCGTCGCGCTCGGCTTCCTCACCGCCGAGCAGTTCGACGAGGCCGTCGTCCCCGACGAGATGACCCACCCGTGACCCGGCCGCCGCGACTGGACGCCGGCACCGTCGACCAGGCGCTCGCCGCCGCGGGCTCACCCTGGGAGCGTCAGGGCGAGACGCTGGTCCTCGAGCGGCGCTTCGCGTCGTTCGCCGACGCGATCCGCTTCGTCGTCGACGTCGCCCGCGAGGCCGAGGCACGCGACCACCACCCCGACATCTCGATCCGGTACACCCTCGTGCGCCTCGAGCTCTCGACGCACGACGTGGGCGGGCTGACCGAGCTCGACGTGGACCTCGCCGGGGCGATCGCATCGCTCTGAGCGGCTGCCGACCCGTCCTAGGATCACCCGCGTGTACAGCCAGATCGCCAGCAACAAGCGGCGCAGCGTCCTGTTCATCGGGGTCTTCTTCCTGATCTGGATCGGGATCGGGGCGATCGGCGGGCTGCTGTTCATCGCGTTCGAGAGTCGCCACCAGAACTATTCCGGCGGGCCGGTCACGACGACCCACTACGGCGTCGGGCCGATCTACGCGGGCATGGCGATCTGTGCGGTGCTGGCCCTGCTCGGGGTCGTCTACTCGCTCACCGCGGGCGCCGCGCTCGTGCTGCGCGTCTCGGGGGCCGAGCCGGCCGACCCGGTCCAGTACCAAAAGATCCACGACCTCGTGGCGTCACTCGCGATCGGCGAGGGGATCCCGAAGCCCGAGGTCTACGTGATCGACGACCCGTCCCCGAACGCCTTCGCGACCGGGGTGAGCCCCCAGAAGGCCGCCATCACCTACACGACGGGGCTGCTCGACATCATGAACCGCGAGGAGCTCGAGGGCGTCACGGGCCACGAGATGAGCCACATCAAGAACCACGACATCCGCCTGCTGCTCGTCGTCGGCACGATGATCGGCATGGCCGCCCTGCTCGCGAGCATCCTGTGGCGCAGCGCCTTCTACTCGTCGATGGCCCGGGGGCGGGACAACCAGGCGGGCATCATCCTCCTCGCCGTCGGGGCGCTCCTCGCGGTCGTGGGCTTCATCTTCGGCCCGCTGATCCGCCTCGCGCTCTCGAGGCGCCGCGAGTCGCTGGCCGACGCGAGCGGGGTGGAGCTCACCCGCAACCCCGCGGGGCTGCTGAGCGCGCTCAAGAAGCTCCAGCAGAACGACGTGCCGTTCAAGAAGATGAATCATGCGACCGCGGCGATGTGCATCGACGACCCGCTCCAGCACCACGAGACCTGGACGCACCGCCTCTACGACACCCACCCGCCGATCGCCGAGCGCATCGCGGTGCTGGAGAAGATGGCCTCGGGCCAGACGATCTGAGCCACCCGCGCCACGCGGCGGGCGGCGTGGCTCAGGTTGCCTGCGGCGGCGGCCCGGCCGAGCCGCCGGCCGGCGGCGGTCCCGACGCGCCGGTGGCGGGCGGCGGTCCTGAGGACGCCGACGCCCCGTCGGAGCCAGGGAACGACACGGTGGGGACGGCGCGGTCGGTGGCGTCGGCCTCGTAGAAGGCGACGGCGGTGAAGTGGAACATCCCCGCGATGAGGTTGCGCGGGAAGCTCTGCAGCGCGGTGTTGTAGTCGCGTGCGCTCGTGTTGTAGTAGCGCCGGGCGTACTCGATCTTGTCCTCGGTGGCCGTCAGGGTCTCCTGGAGCTGCACGAAGCTCTCGACGGCGCGCAGCTGCGGGTAGTTCTCCGCGACGGCGAACAGGGAGCGCAGCGTGCCCGACAGGGCGTTCTCGGCCGCGGCCACCTTCGTCGGGTCGCCGGTCTGCCCCGCGGCGACGGCGGCCGCGCGTGCCTGGGTCACGGCCTCGAAGGTGCCGCGCTCGTGGGAGGCGTAGCCCTCGACCGTCGAGACCAGGTTGGGGATGAGGTCATGGCGGCGCTTCAGCTCGACGTCGATCTCCGACCAGGCCTCCTGGGTCCGGTTGCGCCTCCGGACGAGGCCGTTGAACGCGGCCCACAGGCCGAAGCCCACGAGGACCACCAGGACGACGATGACGATGACGATGGCCATGTGCGCGACTCCTTCGCTGTCGAGGTGACCGTACCAGCGCGCACGCGGCGCGGTCCGGGACGGCGGTGGCTCAGCCCTTGTCGGCGGGGGCGTCGCCGCCCTCGAGCTCGGCCGCCGGTGCCGTCGGGGCGCCGAGCTCGGCCTTGAGGCGCGCGAGCTCGGTGTCGACCTCGTCGGTCGTCGAGACCCGGTCGAGCTGGGCCTGGATATCGTCGACGGGGTGGCTGAGGTCGGTCAGCGCCCCGCTCTGGATGAGCTCGTCCATCGCGCCCGAGCGCGCCTGCATCTGGGCGATCTTGTCCTGGGCGCGCTGCATCGCGGCCCCCGCGTCGCTCATCGACGACGAGATCCCCGTCACGGCCTCGCTGATATGGGTCTGGGCCTCGGCGGCGGTGTAGGTCGCCTTGATGGTCTCCTTGCGCGTCCGGAACGCCTCGACCTCGGCCTGGAGGCGCCGTGAGGTCTCGATCAACTTCTGCTCTTGGTCGGCCACCTGCTGGTGCTGCGCCTCGAGGTCGGCGAGCTGCCCGGCGACCACCGTGCGGCGCTCGAGGGCGACCCGGGCCAGGTCCTCGTTGCCCTGGGAGAGCGCGGCCTTGGCCTGGGACTGGAGCTTGTCGCCCTGCTTCTTGAACTCGTTGGCCTGCAGCTCGATGCGCTTGCGCGCCGTTGCCACGTCCGCGACCGCCCGGCGGACCTTCGTCAGGTTCTCGAGCTGCTTGTCGTAGGAGAGGTCGAGCGTCTCCCTCGGGTCCTCGAGCCGGTCCAGGGCCTTGTTCCCCTTGGCCTCAAAGATCGTGCGCAGCCGCTGCCAAAAGCCCACGGGACCTCCCTTCGCGGCAAGCCTACGCCGGGGGGACCGCCCCCCGGCTCAGTCCGGCGCGAGCGAGCCGCGGAGCGCCGGGCCGCCGTCGCCCCGCGTCGACGCGGCCGTGCCGACGGCCGCGCGGAGGCAGGCGCAGAAGCCCAGGTTCACCAAGAGCTCGCCCTCGAGCAGCTAGTTGAAGGAGGTGACGGGCAAGGAGAGCGCCGCGACGACCCCGCCCACGAGCTCGAGGACCCCGCGGCGAGGACGCGCAGCGCGGGGAGCACCGTGCAGAGCCAGATCGTGACCACCTCCTGGGAGATCGCGAGGGTGACCCCGAGGGTCATGTGCGTCCAGTTCAGCGGTGCCCTTGTTGAACGGGGTGACCAGGAGCGCGACGACGACGGCGGGCATGCACCGCAGGGGCAGCGCGAGTCGCCGGCACGAGGTCGTCGTCGGGCGGGCGCCGCGCGCAGCCGAGCATGCCCGTGATCACCGCGCCGTAGCCGAGCACGATGACCGGCAGCGTGGTCGCGCGCACCGAGAAGTACGAGATGCCGTCGTGCTCGACGGTCGTGCCGTGGGCGATCGCGAGGCAGACCGCGATGCTCGCCCAGAACCCGAGGCTGCCCGCGAGCAGCGCGCGCCGTGCGGCGGCGTGGGAGGTCACGACGGCGTCCTCGCCCACCGCGCGAGTCTGGCGCAGCGCCGCGGGCTCGCGCAGCCCGGCAGCGACTCAGACACCGAGGAACGACAGGTGGACCGCGCCGGCGCTCTCGGCGAGGACGAGGGCGATGGCGGCCGCGAGCACGACGAGCAGCGCGAGCCGGGCGGCGACGGCGCTGCGGCTCACCTCGCGGCGAGGGGACGGTCTCTCGTGACGTCGCGCAGCACCGTCCACCCGAGGGTGGTGACGCCGGCGGCCGCGAGGGCGGCACCGAGCGCGCCGAAGCCGAGGAGCCCGTCGAGGTCGGCGACGCGCGCGGCCGCGTCGGGGGCGAGCGCCCGCAGCTCGTCGCTGTCGAGGGCGGGACGGACCACGAGCTCGGTCACGCCCACCGGGAGCGCGGCCGCCCACGAGGCGGGGTCCTCGAAGAGCGAGGTCGACGACGTCCGCACGGCGTCAGGCCCGACGATCCCGCGCTCGGCGGCGAGGGCGTGCAGCGGGAAGCCGAACTCTGCGTGGTGCGAGGGGTCGGGGAGTCGAAGGGGGAGCCTCGCCTCCTCGGCCAGCTCGAGGAGCACGTCGAAGAGCGCGGGCTGGGCGAACATCGCTCCGTCGTGCACCGACAGGTGGGTGGGGTCGATCCCGAACAGCGCCGAGCGCTCGAGCTGGGCGCGGCACTCGCGGCGGACCTCGTCGGGGTCCGCGTGGTCGTGCAGGTCCTCGACGGTCGCGGGGAACCCCCCGTCGCCCCCCAGCAGGGACGGCGCGATCGTGATGGGTCCCCAGCGGTAGCGGGGGAGTCCCGCGGTGAGCGCGAGGTGCACGCCGACGTCGCGACCGCCGGCGCGCGCCGCGGCGTCGCGTGCCCAGGGGGCCGGCACGAGGAGGCCCGCGGACGTGGCGGCACCGGCCCGGAGCGCCTCGAGGACGCCCATCGTCGCGGCGTGGCACAGCCCGAAGTCGTCGGCGGTGATGAGGAGCCCCCGGCCGTCGTCGCCGAGCCCGAGCCGCGCGCCGAGCTCGCTCACGTCGGCGCGCCGAGGCCGCGGTCCTGGCCGTGCGCCTCGTCGGCGAGGGCCTCGCGGTGCCGGTCGAGCGCTGCGGCGAGCGCGGCGTCGGACAGCGAGAGGATGCGCACGGCGAGCAGCGCCGCGTTCGCCGCGCCGTTGACTGCGACGGTCGCGACGGGCACGCCGCGGGGCATCTGGACGATCGAGAGGAGCGAGTCGAGGCCGTCGAGCCGGTCGAGCGCGACGGGCACCCCGATGACGGGCAGGGACGTGACCGAGGCGAGCATCCCGGGGAGGTGCGCGGCGCCGCCGGCGCCCGCGATGAGCACGCGCAGCCCCCGGTCCCTCGCCTCGTGCCCGTAGCGCAGCATGTGGTCCGGCGTGCGGTGGGCCGAGATGACGCGCAGCTCGCACGGCACGCCGAACTCGCCGAGCACGTCGGCCGCCGGCCGCAGGACCGGCAGGTCCGAGGCGCTGCCCATGACCACGGCGACGAGCGGCCCGTTCACCGACGCGCTCCGAGCCCGGCTGGCACAGGGGTCCCGAGCGCGCCGGCGGCGCGCCAGGCGCGTGCGGCGACGTCGTCGGCGTCGGTCCCGAACACGGTCACGTGCCCCAGTTTCCTCCCTGGCCTCGGCGCCTTGCCATAGAGATGCACCCTGGCGGTCGGCTCGGCGAGGGCGGCAGCGAGCGCGCCGGGCGCCGTGCCCCCCTCCGCGCCGAAGACGTTGACCGAGCAGATCGCCGGGGCGACCAGGGTCGTGGCGCCGAGGGGCAGGTCGAGCACGGCGCGGAGGTGGTTCTCGAACTGCGACGTCGTCGCACCCTCGATCGTCCAGTGCCCCGAGTTGTGCGGCCGCAGGGCGACCTCGTTCACGAAGAGGCCCTCGGCGGTGTCGAACAGCTCGACGGCGAGCACCCCGACGGCGCCGAGGTGCTCGGCGACACGCCGCGCGATCGCCGCGGCGGCGTCCGCGGTGTCGTCGCGGACCGCGCCGGGGACCCGGACCTCGCGGCAGACCCCGCCCACCTGGTCGGTCTCGACGGTCCGCCACGCGACGGCGTCCCCGCCCTCGCGCCGCGCGAGGAGCGCCGCGAGCTCGGCGTCGAAGGCAACGGGCGCCTCGGCGACCACGGCCACGCCGTCGGAGCGCCACCGCGCGACCGCGGCGATGGCGTCGTCCATGGTGGTCGCGACGAGCACGCCCCGCCCGTCGTAGCCGCCCCTCGCCGCCTTCACGACGGGGACCTCCCCGAGGCGCGCCGCGAGGTCCCCGAGCGCGGCCAGGTCGGCGTCCGCGTCGCCGTCCAGGACGACGAACGCAGGGACCGGCAGGCCCGCCCGGGAAAAGGAGCGCCGCTGGGCGGCCTTGTCGACCGCGGCAAAGAGCGCCCCCGTGGTGGGGCGGACGCGCACCCCGCGGGCCTCGAGCGTGGCGAGGGCCGCGAGGTCGACGAGCTCGTGGTCGAAGGTGACGACGTCGCAGCGCGCCGCGAGCGCGGCGAGGGCGACGGGGTCGGTCGCCTCGCCTACGACCACGTCGCCCGCGGCCTCGGTCGCCGCGTCGTCGGGCGCCGCGGCGAGGACGACCGTGGCTATGCCGAGCGCGCTGGCGGCCTCGCACAGCATCCTCGCGAGCTGTCCGGCCCCCACGATTCCGACGATTCGGCGGTCCGCGGGGTGATCGGTACGCTCGGGGACCGCCACCGCGGCAGGCTACCTGTCGCGCTCCACCACGAGGAGGCCCATGCGACTCGGCACGAGCATCGACACGGACCAGCCCATCGACGCCGTCATCGCGAGCGTCCGCGAGGCGCGCGACGCGGGCTTCTCGACGGCGTGGTCGTCGCAGATCTTCGGCGCCGACGCGCTGACGGTCATCGCGGTGGTCGCAAGGGAGGTCGACGGCATCGAGTTCGGCACCGGGGTGATCCCCGTGCATCCCCGGCACCCCCAGGTGCTCGCCCAGCAGGCGCTCACGGTCCAGGCGATCTCCGAGGGCCGGCTCACGCTCGGCATCGGGCTGTCGCACGAGGTCGTCGTCGCGGGCATGTGGGGCTACAGCTTCGAGGCCCCGGCGACGTACATGCGCGAGTACCTCGACGCGCTCGTCCCGATGCTCCGTGGCGAGGTCGTCGGCGTGCACGGCGATCGGGTGCACGCCGTCACCATCGGCCCCGTCGGACCGAAGGGCGCGACGCCGCCGAAGCTCGTCGTCGCCGCTCTCGGCCCCGTCATGCTCAAGCTCGCCGCCACCGTGACCGACGGCACCGTGACCTGGATGACGGGCCTCGCCACCCTCCGCGACTACGTCGTGCCGACGATCACCAAGGCGGCCGAGGCCGCCGGCCGCCCGTCACCGAGCGTCATCGCGTCGCTGCCGGTGTGCTGCACGACCGACGTGGCGTCCGCCACCGAGCGGATCAACACGGCGCTCGCGATCTACCCGACGCTGCCGAGCTACAAGGCCATGCTCGACAGGGAGGGGGCGACCACGCCCGCCGACGTGGCCCTCGTGGGCTCGAAGGACCAGATCGTCGACTCCCTCGGGCAGCTGGCCGCGGCCGGCGTCACCGAGATGGGTGCGGCGGTCATCGGGAACGACAAGGAGCGGGCCGCGACCGTCGAGCTGCTGTCCTCGTTCGCCACGCGCCAGTAGCGGGTTCGTCCCCTCGCGCCTCTAGCGGGCGATCTTGGTGCGCTTGAACTCGTTCAGGCGCGTGTCGTCGACGAGCGCCGTCACGATCCACTCGATGACGCCCACGGCGTCCTCGGGCGTCGTCGGCCGCTGCATGAGGCGGACGAAGACGGCCTCGTCCCCCGCGATGAAGGTCGGCACACCGAAGTGGTCGTGGCGGTCGACGAGCCGTCGCCACGAGGCCGCGAGCTCCTTGCGGGGCTCGCCGCCCTCCACGACCTCGAAGACCTTGTCGACGTCCACGTCGGCCTCGCGGAGCACGCTCGCGACCTCCTCGCGGGTGGAGAGCCGGATGCCGCGGTCGTGGCGGGCGCGGAACAGCGCGAGGTGCACGTCGAAGAACTGCTCGGGCCACGTGTCTCGGACCACGATCGAGGACTCCATCGCCAAGAGGTCCTCGCGCCGGGCCGGATCGTCCCAGGCGTCGGGCGCGCCCTCCTCCTTGTGCACCTGACGGAGGGTCCAGGGGGTGAAGGTGACGTCCCAGCCGGTGCCGGCACGCAGCGCCTCGACCAAGTGCTCATGGCCGATGTGCGCGAAGGGGCACAGGTAGTCGTACGACACCTCGAAGGCAGGAAGGGTGCTCACTGGCGCGTCCTTTCGTCTGCCTCGATCGTAGGGGTGCCCGCGGCGCGGCCCGCTCAGGGAGCGGGCGCCGACGGGAGGACCGCGGCGAGCGCCGAGCCCGCGAGGGTGCCGACCGCCGCACCGGCGACGACGTCGACGGTTCGATGGTGCCCGACGCGGACGCGGGACCAGGCGACGAGCACCGCGAAGGCCACCGCGAGGGCGCGTCCGGCGGGACGCCGTGGGACCGTGAGGGCGGCCACGAAGGCCGCGAGCGTGTGGCCAGACGGGAAGCGATCCGAGCTCGGCGTCCGCGCGAGCGACGCGGCGTCCGTCTCGGCGCGGGGCACCGCGTAGCGGTGCTTCAAGGACCGGGTGAGCACGAGGGACACGACGCCCGCCATCCCGAGGCGTTGCGCGGCGTGCCGCAGGCTCGATCGTCGCGTGAGCACCTGGGCGAGCGCGACGAGCGTCCAGACCGCGCCGAAGTCGCTCGCGATCGAGACGGCGTCCGCGAGGCGGCTCGGCGACGTCGTCGCGCCGCGCTCCGGCGGGTCCTCGGTGGTCACGGCGGCGCGAGCCTAGGGCGACGGGACCGGCGCGAGCCGCGGCACGACGCCCGCGAGCGCCGCGCCCTCGCAACGGTCGGCGAAGGCGCAGTAGTTGCACAGGGGTCCTGGCGAAGGGCGGAACGACCCCGCGGCGTGCGCCTTGGTGATGGCCTGCCACACCGCGACGGCCCGGCGCTCCTGTCGCGTCACGGTCGACAGCACGACCTCGCGCTCGACGACCAGCGGCGCGCGCAGGTACAAGAGTCGCACCGCGACGGGCCGCACGCCGAGCACGCGCTCGCAGAGCAGGGCGTAGGTCTCGACGCCCGCGAGCTTCGAGCGTTCCCGGCCGGGTCCGGGCGCGCGCCCCGTCTTGTAGTCGACGACGACGAGGTTGCCGTCGGCGTCTCGGTCCAGGCGGTCGATGATCCCTCGGAGCGGCAGCGCGCCGAGGCTGCCGCCCATCTCGAGCGACGTCTCGAGCCGCAGCTCGACGCCCACGGCGTCCACGGCGTCTGGGTCCTCGAGCTTGAAGTAGTTGCGGACCAGGGACTCGGCGTCGTCGATGAACGCCGCGATCCCCGCGTCGTCGAGCGCGAGCACCTCGAAGCCGGCTGCGAGCTCGGGGGTGGTCGCCGCCTCGTGCAGTCGGGCGACGGCGACGTCGGGGGAGCGCGCCCCGGCGGCCGTGGCGTAGAGGCCCTCGAGCGCGGCGTGCACGAGCGTGCCCTTGAGCGTCCAGATCGTCGGCGGCTGGTCGAGCCGGTCGATGGCCTGGTACTGGAACATCCTCGGGCAGTCGGTGAACGTCGCGATCCGAGACGGCGAGATCGATCCGGGGAGCGCGGCGAGCACCATGGCCGCAGGCTACGACGACGATGTGTCGCCGGCCGGGTCCACTCGGATAGACAGGAGCGATGCCCACGTCCCCCCGCGCCAAGTCCGTCGACCCCGCGGCCTCGCACCTCCAGCGCAGCGCGGCGTGGGCGGGCCTGCAGGCGGGCGATCCCGTCGACGTGCTCGACGAGCGCGAGCGCGGGGCGCAGTGGCGATTCGTCGCCTTCGTCACCAACGAGGCGACCGGGGCGACCTGGGTCGAGGTCGCAGGCGGGCGCGGCGGCGACGTCCGACGCCGATCGTTCCGCGCCGACCAGCTCTACCCCCACCGCTCGATCCGCGCCGGCGCAGCGACGAGGGCCCCGCTCCACGACGCGCCTGGGCTGCCCTTCTAGTCCGGCGTCGGCCTGCGCTTCGACGAGCCGACGCCGCAGATGAGCACGCGTCGCGAGGATGTCGGTGCCCTGCGCAGGCGTCGTCACACGCCGGTCCAGCACCGAGTGCGACGCGTCACAGGGGCGAGGCGGGGCGCCATGCACCCTGCTGCGCACGGTCTCGAGAGGTGCCGCGACGCCCGGAAGCTCGCCTGGTCGTGCCGAGAGCGGGTGACGGGGATCGAACCCGCATGACCAGCTTGGAAGGCTGGAGCTCTGCCATTGAGCTACACCCGCGCGTCGGGAAGTCTACGGCCACCTAACTTTGGTGTGTGACGACACCGCCGCTGTACGAACGCGTCGGTGGCGAGGCGTTCTTCGTCGAGCTCGTCGATCGCTTCTACGACGGCGTGGCTGCGGACCCGCTGCTGCGACCGATGTACCCCGACGACCTCACCGACTCGCGACGTCATCTCGCGATGTTCCTGATGCAGTACTGGGGCGGACCCACGACCTACGGCGAGGAGCGGGGCCACCCGCGGCTTCGGCTCCGACACGCGCCGCACGTCGTGGACGCCGTGGCGCGAGACGCGTGGCTGCGGCACATGCGCGCGGCGCTCGCGGGGATGGAGCTCGAGGACGCGGATCGCGTGGCGCTGACCGACTACCTCGAGATGGCGGCGAACCAGCTGCGCAACGCCTGAGCTCAGTCGTCGCGGTGCAGCCACGGCAGGGAGGCGCCGCGCGCCTGCCAGTGGTACACGACGCAGGTGCCCGCGGCGAGGTCGTGCAGCGCGCGTCGGTCGGCCCGTATGACGATCTCGATGAGCGCGACGAACCAGAACGCGATCGAGATCGGCAGCACGAGCGTCCGGATGACGGCGGCGCGGCCCGTGATGGGGTGGCCCTCGGCGGTGACCACCTGGGCGCCGAGGATCGCCATGCCGATCGTGCGTCCCGACAGCGTCCACTGCACGGTGAAGTACAAGAAGCCCCACACGACGAGGGCGATGATGCCCGCAAGGCGGTGGCTCTCGACGTTCCAGTTGCCCCCCGAGAACAGCTTCACGGCCTGCTGGAAGCCCGCGGCGAGGAGGAGGAACAGGCCCCAGGCCGCGCCGATGTCGGCGAGGATCGCGAGGAGCCGCGTAATCCCTCCGGCGTACTGGCCCTCGCGCCGGGACCCTGCGGGCGGTGGCGCCACCTCGGGCGGCCGCTTCGGGCGGTCCGCGGTGCGGCGCTTGAAGAGGGTGACCGTGTCCAGCAGGTCGTCGAGCGAGACGACCTCGCGGCGCAGGAAGCCGAGGAACTCGCCGAGCATGCCGCTCGTGGACTGCGCGATGATCGGACCGAGGTCCGCCTTCTTCACCAGCTCGCCGATGTCGATCTTGTCCGCGATCGCGTTGATGTCGATGCGATCCACGATCCGGTCGATGTCGACGCGATCCACGATCTCGTTGGCGTCGACCCGGGAGATGAGGGCGTTCACGTCGACGTTGGCCATGAGGGCGTTCACGTCGATCCGTTGCACCACCGCGTTCACGTCCACCTGTCGGATGATCTCGTCGATGTCCAGCATCTCGACGATCCGGCGCACCACCTGCTCGGCGACGGCCTGCGGGAGCCGCTCGAGCGGACCGATCCGGCGCGGCGTCACGGACTCTGCCTCACGTGAGCGCGCACAGCGCCATCATGGCACCGCCCCGGGCGCCGCCTCGGCGGGCGGCCGCGACGGGCACGTGCCGCTACCCTTCCGGCGTGGTCGCGTACCGCTGCCGCGCCTGCGGGAACCGCACGAGGTTCGACGTCGTGACCACGAGCACCTCCCGCGCCTACCACCACTACTCCCTCGGCGGCCAGCTGACCGTCGAGGACACCGACGTCGTCACGACCGAGGTCGTGTCGGTCACGTGCCGATGGTGCGGCAACGGCACCGGCATCGAGCCGATAGACGACGTCGCGACCGTGGACCCGACGTGACGCCGCGCCGCCTGACCCCTGACGAGGCGGCCGCGGTCCTCGCCTCGGCCACGCCGATCCCCTCGGGGCGCGAGCCCGCTCGCTCGGTCCGCACGACGCTCGTCGGCGAGGACCCACGAGGCCGATCACAGCGAGCAACGCTCGACCGCCCGACCCTCGTCCTGTTCCTGTCGACGACGTGCGACGGCTGTGCGGACCTCGCCGAGCTCGTGCGTCGCGGCGCCGACGGCATCGCGGTGCTCGGCGTCCTGCGGCGCCCTGCGCACGGCCTGCCCGACGACGACGTCGACACGTTCGTGGGGAGCGGCGGCGCGTGGCTGTGCGGGGACGACCCCTTCGAGGCGCTCGACGTCCGGGCCGGGCCGTACTTCTGCCTGGTCGACGCCGCGGGCGACGTCGTCGTCGAAGGCGTGGCCTTCGGCCGCACGCACGTCGAGGACCACGTCGCGCGGGCCCGCGCGGGCCGGTCGCGGCCGGACGCGACGCGGCTCACCCCGGACGGCGCCTGAGATGTCACAGGGTGCCGCCACGCTCTGTGCATGGCACGTGACCGGCTCGAGTTGCGACCCCGGACGACGACGGACGACCCCTCCGAGGTCGAGATCACGATCGAGTGCGATCGATGCGTGCGCCAGGGCACCTCAGCGTGCAGGGGCTGCCTGGTCAGCTTCGTGCTCGACCGCGCCCCCGGCGACGCGGTCATCATCGACGCCGACGAGGCGCGCGCGCTGCGCGTGCTCGCCGACGCAGGGCTCGTGCCCGAGTCGCGCTTCGAGGCGCACGCCTCCTAGCGGGCCGCCGAGCAGGGCCGGCCTCGGGCCCCTCGGGTCGTCGTGACCCGGACGCTGCTCGTCACCAACGACTTCCCACCGAAGGTCGGCGGGATCCAGAGCTACCTCGACGAGCTCTGGCGTCGCATGGACCCCGCAGCGATCGTGGTGCTGACCGCGAGCTCGGACCCCGACGCGTCGGCCTTCGACGCTCGTGAGCTCGCCGAGGGCCGCGAGGTGGTCCGGCGGCGCGGCAAGACGCTGTACGTGCCCACGCGGGCGGCGCGGCGCGCCATCGACGGTGAGGTCGAGCGGGTCCGCCCCGACCTCGTCCTCTACGACCCGTACGTCCCCCTCGGGCTCGCCGGCGCCCGACTCGGACGCCCCTACGGCGTCGTGCTGCACGGCGCAGAGGTCGCGATCCCGGCTCGGCTGCCGATCGTCCGCCGTGCCGCGCGCGCCGTGCTGCGCGGCGCGACCGTGGTCGTGAGCGCCGGCTCGTACCCCGAGGACGAGGCGCGACGGCTCGCCGGCGACGACCTGGGCACGGTGATCCGGGTCCCGCCGGGCGTCGACGCTGCGAGGTTCGTCCCAATGCCCGCAGGGTCCCGGGGGACGGCACGCGCGCGACTCGGGCTGCCGGCCGAGGGGCACCTCGTCGCCTCGGTCGGCCGGCTCGTCCCTCGCAAGGGGATCGACGTGCTCATCGAGGCGGTCGCGAGGTGCCGCGCCGACGGCGGCGCGGTGACCCTGGCCGTCGCAGGCAACGGGCGTGACGCGGGCCGCCTGCGGCGCCTCGCGCGGCGCTCGGGCACCGCGGTGCGGTTCCTCGGCAGGGTGAGCGAGGCCGACAAGGTCGCGCTGCTGGGTGCAGCCGACGTCTTCGCCCAGCCCTGCCGGTCGCGCTGGGGCGGGCTCGAGCAGGAGGGGTTCGGGATCGTGTTCCTGGAGGCGGCCGCGTGCGGGGTCCCGCAGGTCGCGGGGCGATCGGGCGGCTCCTACGAGGCGGTCGCCGCCGGCGCGACGGGCCTCGTCGTCGACGAGCCCCGCGACCCCAGCGCGGTGGCCGCCGCGCTCGGGGAGCTCCTGGCCGACGCCCCCCGGCGCGCCGCGATGGGCGACGCCGCGCGGCGCCGCGCGATCCGGGAGTTCGACTACGACGTCCTCGCCCGACGGCTCGCCGACGGCCTGGACGCGGCGGTGGGCGGCCGCGCAGCGGCCGCGTCGTAGGCTCTGGCGCCGTGGAGAGGGGACCGAGACCGTGACCGAGCGCGCCACCGAGACGATCGTGGTCGCCGCGGACCCCGGCACGGTGTTCGCCGTGGCCGTCGACCTCGAGGACTACCCCGAGTGGGTCGCGGACCTCAAGAGCGTGGCGGTGACCGAGCGAGACGACCAGGGACGACCCCTCGTGGCCACGTTCCGCGCCGCGGCCTTCGGCCGCTCGTCCACCTACTCCCTGCGCTACAACTACGCCGGCGCCCCGACGCTGCTCTCGTGGGTGATGGTCGAGGGGGACCTCACGTCCAAGCTCGACGGCTCGTACCGCTTCGAGCCGACCGACGGGGGCACGCTCGTGACCTACCAGCTCGAGGTCGAGCTGCGCGTGCCGATCCCCGGGTTCGTGAAGCAGCGCGCGGCCCAGCGGATCCAGGGCACCGCGCTGCGGGAGCTCAAGGCTCGGGCTGAGTCCCTGGCGTGAGCGGGCCGTCCGTCGGCGTGGACGTCGGCGGCACCAAGATCCTCGCGGTGCTCACCGACGCCGACGGCGCCCTGCACGCCGAGGCGCGGCGCGCCACGCCGCCGGCGGCCGACGCCCCCGGCGTCGTCGTGGCCGACACGGTCGCCGAGGTCCTCGACGACCTCGCCGTGGCGGCGGGCCGCGACCTGTCCGACCTGCCGCTCGGCGTCGGGGTCCCGGGCATGCTCTCGCTCGACGGGGTGCTCGTCGCCGCGCCCAACCTCCCGAGCGCGTCGGGCGCGGACCTCGGTGCGGTCCTCTCGGCGCGGCTGCCCGGCCGGCCGACGGTCCTCGCGAACGACGCGGACGCCGCCGCGGTCGCCGAGCACCGCCTCGGGGCCGGGCGCGGGATCGACGACTTCGTCCTCGTCGCGCTCGGCACGGGGATCGGCGGCGGCGTGGTGGCGAACGGGCGCCTGGTGCGCGGCCGCGGGGGCTTCGCCGGCGAGATCGGCCACGTCGTGGTGAACCCCGCGGGCCCTCGCTGCCCGTGCGGCCGGCGCGGGTGCTGGGAGCGCTACGCCTCGGGCGCCGGCGTCGCGCGCCTCTCGCGCGAGGCCGCGATCGCCGGGCGGCTCACGGCGCTCGTGGCGCGGCTCGGCGACCCCGAGGCGGTCCGCGGCGAGGACGTGACCCACGCCGCGGCCGCGGGGGACCGCGAGGCGCTGGCGGTCCTCGAAGAGGTCGGGTGGTGGCTCGCCCTCGGGCTCGCGAACCTGGCCGCCGTCCTCGACCCGGCGCGCTTCGTCCTCGGCGGCGGGCTCTCCGAGGCCAGCGAGCTGCTGCTGCCGCCCACCCGCCGCCACCTCGTCGGGCTGCTCGAGGCGGGGGAGCGACGCCCGCCGATCGAGGTCGTCGCCGCCGAGCTCGGCAGCCGCGCGGGCGCGATCGGCGCCGCGCTGCTCGCCGCAGGGGACTAGTGCGCCTCGGCGTCTTGCTCCCGACGTTCCGCAGCTCGCCGCGCGACGCGCTCGCTGCCGCCGACGAGGCGGCGCGCGTCGGCCTCGACGGTGTCTTCGCCTACGACCACCTCTGGCCGTTGGGCTCGCCCGAGCGACCGGCCCTCGCGCCCTTCGAGGTCCTTTCCGCGGTCGCCGAGCGCCAGCCCGGCCTCGTCGTCGGCCCGCTGGTCGCGCGCATCGGGCTCGTGGAGGACGACGTGCTGCTCGGCCAGTGCCGTGCGCTGCGGACCGTGGCGGGCGACCGGGTCGTCATCGCCCTCGGGACCGGCGACCACCTCTCGCGCGAGGAGAACCTGGCCTACGGGCTGCGCTACCTGCTCCCCGCGGAGCGCCGCGCGTCGCTGCGGGACGTGGCGAAGGCCCTCGTCGACGAGGGCGCCGAGGTCTGGATCGGCGACGGCGCGCCCGCGACCCGGGTGATCGCCGGTGCGCTCGGCTGCACGCTCAACCTGTGGGACGCGGCGCCCGCAGCGGTGGCAGAGGCCGCCGCGCACGGGGTGGTCTGCTGGGCCGGGCCGACCCCGACGCGCGAGGGCGCCGTCGACGAGGTCGCCGCGGCCGCCCTGGTCGACGCGCTCGCCGCCGCCGGTGCGACCTGGGCCGTCTTCGCGCCGCAGATGCCCATCGCGCTCCTCGCCGCGCTCCGCGGCTGATGGGGCGAGCGACCGCACCCCGGCCGAGCGCCCGTCCACCGCGCGGTGACTAGGGCAGCCCCGCGCCCGGGACGTCGACGGTCGTGGTCTCGATCTGCGCGTCGAGCGTGCCCGACGCCACCTTCGGCGTCGACGTGGGGGCCGTCATCAAAAAGAGGGTGCGCCGGTCCTCGCCGCCGAGCATGCACGCGTAGCAGTTCTTCTCGGTCGTCACCGTCGCGGTGACCTCGCCGCCCTCGGCGACGCGGACCGCGGCGGGCGCCATCGCGTTCGCGACCCAGACCTGGCCCTCTTGGTCGAGGCAGATCCCGTCGGGCGCGACGCCGTCGAGCGTGGCGAACACGCGGTGGTTCGACACCTTGCCGTCCACGCCCACGTCGAACGCCGACAGCTGGGCGCCCGTGGTCTCTGCGACGATGAGGGTCCGTCCGTCCTCGGTCAGCACCATCCCGTTCGGGAACTTGAGGTCGCCCGCGATCTGCAGGATCGAGCCGTCCGGGTCGACGACGATGAGCGCGGTCGTCTTGGGCGAGAGGCGCGGCTCGCCCGGCGGGGGCGGGTCGGCGAGCTGCTCGAGCCACGCGTCGATGTCGAAGCCGAAGTTCGCGACGTAGGCGGTGCCGTCCTTGGCGACGACCATGTCGTTCGCCCAGTAGCCGCAGTGCTCGGAGACGTCCGCGAACGTGCGGGCCACGCCGTCCGCGCCGACCTCGCGGAGCACCTGGTCGGTCATGGACACGATGAGCAGCGTGCCGTCGGCGCGCCAGCCGAGCCCGGATGGCTGGGTCGGCACGGCGACCTCGAGCCGCTCGCCCTCGTCGCCGAGGGAGAAGACGCCGTGGCGGAAGAAGTCACTGAACCACAGCCGCCCGTCGTGCCACCGCGGCGCCTCGCCGAACGACAGGCCCGTGTGGCGCACCGTCGTCGTGTACGTCGTCACCATCGTGGCCTCCCTCGGGTCGGTCCGCACGCTACCCACCCCGTCGCGCGGCGACCACCCGTCGCGGCGATGCGCCGCGGTACGTTGCGGCCGTGGGCTACTGGCTGTGCAAGGTCGTGCTCACCCCGCTCCTGCTCGTCACCTACCGCGTCTCGGCGCCGGGGCGGCGGCGCGTCCCGGCGCGCGGCGGCGCGATCATCGCGGCGAACCACCAGAGCTTCTGTGACTCGATCTTCCTGCCGCTGTGCGTCCGGCGCCGCGTCACGTACCTCGCCAAGGCCGAGTACTTCGACTCGTGGCGCACGCGCTGGTTCTTCGCGGCGGTCGGCCAGATCCCGATCCACCGCGGCGGCGGGTCGGTGTCCGAGCGTGCCCTCGAGACGGCCCGCGGGGTGCTCGGCGAGGGCCGGCTCGTGGCGCTGTACCCCGAGGGCACCCGTGCCCACGACGGCTGCACGCACCGCGGCCGCACCGGCGTCGCACGGCTCTCGCTCGACTGCGGAGTCCCGGTCATCCCCGTCGGGATCGCCGGCACCACCGACGTCCAGCCCATCGGCCGGCGCCTCCCGCGGCTCTTCCGCCGCGTCACGGTCGCCTTCGGGGAGCCGAGGACGCTGCACCCAGACGACGCGGCGCGCCTCGGCGACGAGGCGCTGCGGCGCTTCACCGACGAGCTGATGGCCGAGATCGCCGCGCTGTCGCACCGGCCCTACGTCGACACCTACGTCGAGCGGCCCGCCTGAGCCCCGAGCGCACGCACGCGGCCCACCGCGTCGAGCCACGCGTCGTAGGCGACGTCGAGCAGGGGAGCGTCGTGCGGCTCGAAGCACGCGTCCTGGTCCCAGGACGCCTCGAGCCCCTCGAGGGTCACCGCGCCCACCGCGAGGCCACCGAGGGTCGCGGCCCCGACGGCCGTCGCCTCGACGGAGGACGGACGGCGCACGACGAGCCGTGCGCCGTCGGCGAGCGACTGGCACAGCAGGTCCATCGTCGCCGCGCCGCCGTCGACGCGGAGCTCTGCGAGCGCCTCGCCGCCGTCGCGCATCGCCTCGAGCATGGCGCGGCCCTGGAAGCTGAGCGCGTCCACGACGGCGCGCGCGACGTGCGCGCGCGTCACGCCGCGCGAGAGCCCCATGAGGGTGCCGCGCGCGGCGGGGTCCCACCATGGGCTCCCGAGCCCGCTCAGCGAGGGGACGAAGATCGCGCCGTTCGCGTCGTCCACGCTGCGGGCGAGCCGGCCGACCTCCTTCGAGGACGCCGCGAGCCCGAGCTCCTCGCAGAGCCACTCGATCGCCGCTCCCGCCACGAACGCCGAGCCCTCGAGCGCGAAGGTCCGAGGGCCGAGCTCGCCGAGGTCCCAGGCGACCGTGGTCACGAGGCCGTCCACGTCGTCGGGGCGCGCCTCACCCGCGTTGGCGAGCAGGAAGGCTCCGGTGCCGAAGGTGGCCTTCACCATCCCGGGCGCTGTGCAGCGCTGGCCGAACAGCGCCGCCTGCTGGTCGCCGAGGATGCCCGCCACGGCCACGCCCTCGAGTCCCGGGATCCGCTCGTCGGGGACCTCGCCGAGCACGCTGCACGACGGGCGCAGCTCGGCCAGCGTGGCGCGCGGGACGCCGAGCAGCCCGCACAGCTCGTCGCTCCAGTCCGCGTCGTCGAGGTCGTAGAGCATCGTGCGCGACGCGTTGGACGCGTCGGTGGCGAACGTCCCGCCGTCCGGGCCGCCGGTCAGGTGCCAGCACACAAGCGTGTCGATCGTGCACAGCCCGAGGTCGTTCGCGCCGTCGAGCCGGCCGCTGTCGAGCAGCCAACGCATCTTGGTCGCAGAGAAGTACGGGTCCGTCGTGAGACCGGTCCGTCGGCGGATGACATCGTCGAGACCGCGCGCGCGCAATGCGTCGCACGCCGCTGCCGTCCGCCGGTCCTGCCAGACGATCGCCGGGGCGAGCACCGTGCCGTCTGCACGGTCGACGGCGACCGTGGTCTCGCGCTGGTTCGTGATCCCGATCACCGCGACGTCGTCGCCGGCGAGGTGGAGCCGGTAGACGAGCTCTTCGAGCGTCGCGTCGACGAGCGCGAGGATCTCCGCCGCGTCGTGCTCGACCCATCCGGGGGAGGGGAACGACTGGGTCAGCGCGGACTGGGCGACGTCGACGACACGACCGTCGAGGTCCGTCGCGAGGGCCCGCACGCTGGTCGTGCCGGCGTCGACGGCGACGAGTCGGAGCACCGCTCGAGGCTAGGCAGCCCTCGCCGCGCCCCCCGGCCGGAGGGCCTGCCCCGGGGCGCCAAGGGGTCGGCGAGGGGGCCTGGGCGGGCGGATCCGCGCGCGGACTGGGCGAACAAATCATTGACAAGCCCGTAGTTACCGTGCTGTAGTTACCACTGCATCTAGCGGCGGATGTTGGGGGAGACCACAACATCTTGTGTCGGAGGCCCGGGAACTACGCTCCCAGTCAGGGCACTCGGACCGTTGCGGGCGCACGGGACGAGCGGGTGTGGGGAACAAACCACCGAGAGGAGACGCGGGCATGGCTATTGCTCCACAGAGGGTCGGCATCGGGCTGCGACGGCACTTCACCACGAGCGGCGTGCACCCCTACGACGAGGTCGCGTGGGAGCGGCGTGACGCGCGCATCACCAACTACCGCGACAGCACCATCGCCTTCGAGCAGATCGGCGTCGAGGTGCCCGCCACGTGGAGCGTGAACGCGACGAACATCCTCGCCCAGAAGTACTTCCGCGGGACGCTCGGCACCAAGGAGCGCGAGACCTCGCTGCGCCAGGTCGCGGACCGCATCGTCGACACGATCTTCGAGTGGGGCGTGAAGGACGGGTACTTCGTCGACGACGACGAGGCAGAGGCCTTCCGCGCGGAGCTGAAGCACCTCATCGTGCACCAAAAGGCGGCGTTCAACTCGCCGGTCTGGTTCAACATCGGAGTGAAGGGCGTCCCACAGCAGGCGAGCGCCTGCTTCATCCTCCAGGTCAACGACGCGATGGACTCGATCCTCAACTGGTACACCGAAGAAGGGATCATCTTCAAGGGCGGCTCGGGCGCAGGCGTCAACCTCTCGAGGATCCGTGCGAGCCAGGAGCTGCTCGCCGGCGGCGGGACCGCCTCGGGCCCCGTGAGCTTCATGCGCGGCGCCGATGCCTCGGCGGGCACCATCAAGTCGGGCGGCAAGACGCGCCGCGCCGCGAAGATGGTCATCTTGGACGTCGACCACCCCGACGTCGAGGAGTTCGTCTGGTGCAAGGCGAACGAGGAGCGCAAGGCGCGCGTGCTGCGCGATGCCGGCTTCGACATGGACCTCGACGGCAAAGACATCCACTCGGTCCAGTACCAGAACGCCAACAACTCGGTGCGCGTCTCGGACGACTTCATGCGCGCCGTGCTGGAGGACCGCGACTGGACGCTGACGGCGCGCACAGACGGCTCGGCCGTCGCCACGGTGCGGGCCAGGGACCTGTGGCGCCAGGTCGCGCGCGCCGCGTGGGAGTGCGCCGACCCCGGGCTGCAGTTCGACACGACGATCAACGACTGGCACACCGCGTCGAACACCGCGCGCATCAACGCGTCGAACCCCTGCAGCGAGTACATGCACATCGACAACTCGGCGTGCAACCTCGCCAGCCTCAACCTGATGAAGTTCCTCGACGCAGATGGCCGGTTCGACGTCGACGGGTTCACCGCGGCGATCGAGGTCCTCTTCACCGCCCAGGAGATCCTCGTCGGCAACGCCGACTACCCGACCAAGAAGATCGGTGAGAACTCGGTCAAGTTCCGCCAGCTCGGCCTCGGCTACGCCAACCTCGGCGCCCTCCTTATGGCCTCGGGACTCCCCTACGACTCGGACGGCGGGCGCGCGTGGGCGGCGGCGATCACCGCGCTCATGACCGGCCACGCCTACGCGACGAGCGCTCGCACGGCGGGGCGGATGGGGCCCTTCGCCGGCTACCACGAGAACGCCGAGCCGATGCAGCGCGTGCTCGGCAAGCACCGCGACGCCGCCGAGGAGATCGACGACGCGGCGGTCCCCGCCGAGCTGTTGGAGGCGGCCCGCCAGTCGTGGCGCGCCGCGGTCGAGCTCGCCGAGCAGTTCGGCGTGCGCAACTCCCAGGCCACGGTCCTCGCCCCCACCGGGACGATCGGGCTGCTCATGGACTGCGACACGACGGGCGTCGAGCCCGACCTCGGGCTCGTGAAGACCAAGAAGCTCGTCGGCGGCGGGACGATGTCGATCGTCAACCAGACGGTGCCGCGCGCGCTGCGCATGGGGGGCTACGCAGAGGACCAGGTCGAGGCGATCGTGGCGTACATCGACGAGCACATGTCGATCGTCGGCGCGCCGCACGTCCGTCCCGAGCACCTCGCGGTGTTCGCGTGCTCCATGGGGGACAACGCCATCCACTACACGGGCCACGTGAAGATGATGGGCGCGGTCCAGCCGTTCATCTCGGGCGCGATCTCGAAGACCGTGAACATGCCAGAGGACGTGACCGTCGAGGACGTCGAGCAGCTGCACCTCGACGCGTGGCGACTCGGCGTCAAGGCCGTCGCGATCTACCGCGACAACTGCAAGGTCGCCCAGCCCCTCTCCACGACCAAGAAGGGGGCCGACGAGGCCTTCGGCGCGACGAGCGACGTCGAGCGGCACCACGACGAGATGGAGGCGCGCATCGCGATGCTCGAAGCAGCGCTCGCCGCAGAGCAGAGCAAGCCGGGCGCGTCGGTCGTCGTTGGCGCGGTCCGCGAGCGGCTGCCGCGGCGTCGGCGCTCGAACACCTTCGCGTTCCGCGTGGCGGACTGCGAGGGCTACGTGACCGTGGGCGAGTACGAGGACGGACGGCCCGGTGAGCTGTTCATCCGCGTGTCCAAGCAGGGCTCGACGCTCGCAGGGATCATGGACGCGTTCTCGATCTCGATCAGCCTCGGCCTCCAGCACGGGGTCCCGCTGTCGACCTACGTGCGCAAGTACACGAACATGAAGTTCGAGCCGGCTGGCATGACCGACGACCCCCAGCTGCGCATCGCCTCGAGCCTCGTCGACTACATCTTCCGCCGCCTCGCGCTCGACTACCTTACGAGGGAGGAGCGCGAGGAGCTGGGGGTGCTGTCGACGGGGGAGCGGGTCCAGCCGACGCTCCCGGGCGTCGAGGAGCAAGCGACGGTCTCGGTCGGCATCGAGCCGCCGCCCGCGCCGCGCGTGGAGGCGTCGCCTGCGACGGCGGGCGCCGCCCTCGTGTCGCGGACCGAGCCGCGCGACGCGCCCTACTGCTACAGCTGCGGCAACGTGATGCAGCGCGCGGGCTCGTGCTACGTGTGCGGGTCGTGCGGGTCGACGTCAGGCTGCTCGTAGGCGTCCCGCGCGAACGCACCGCGCACGGTTCACCCGGGTCACCTCCGCCCGCACCGTCCGCCCGCCTGCGCTGGGTGGGCCGCCGACGGCGCCCGGGGGCGTAGGGAGCGGCGCGCGGGATGCGACCGGGTTGAGCATCGCGAGTGACCGAGTTGTGACCGCGTTCGCTCGAGCGAGCTCGCGGCCGACGACCTGACGGCGGCCCGCGTCGTCGTCACCGCAGAAGGAAATTCAGACCGCGATGCGAGACCTCGCTTTCGGTATGGTGCGAGCACCCCATCGAGCAGGACTGGTCGTCAGATGCGCGCTCCTCGGTTCCGACTTCTCACCACCTCGCTCGCCGTCGCGGGCACCGCAGCCGCGCTCGTGCTGCCCAGCGCCGCGCTCGCCGCCAGCGCGCCGCGTGCCGCGCAGGGACGCGCGATCGCCGCAGCGCGGCTCCCGCTCGGCACGAGGGTCCTCGGTGCCACGGCGAGTGCGCAGCGCATCCAGGCGAGCATCTTCCTCGAGCCGCGCAGCGCCGCGGCGCTCGCCGCCTTCGCCGCCGAGGTGAGCAACGTGCACTCGCCGATGTTCCGCCACTACCTCCAGCGAGGTTCCTTCGCGTCGAGGTTCGGACCAACCGCAGCGTCGATCCGCGCCGTCGAGACGTTCGTCCGGCGCGAGGGGCTTCGCGTCGACGCGCTCTCGTCCAACCACCTCTCGCTCTCGGTGACCGGCACGGCCGGCGCGTTCAGC
>Ga0182024_10007112_pt1 | contig 24261 bp, 32 predicted proteins | sample P32metaG_FD_120480 | JGI IMG/M metagenome (GOLD analysis project Ga0182024, IMG submission 120480) | Permafrost microbial communities from Stordalen Mire, Sweden - P3-2 metaG (Illumina Assembly) | ecosystem: Environmental > Terrestrial > Soil > Wetlands > Permafrost | place: Sweden: Stordalen...
CGAGGTCGCGGGAGTCCAGGTGCTTACGGCCGAAGCGGCCCTCGAGCCCCTCCACCCGCCCGGCGACGGAGTCCTCGACCTCGAGCAGGTTGACCTTCGCAAAACGGGACATGCGATCTCCTCAGCTGGGCAGCGAGTCGGTGCTGGATGGGGAACCCTAGCTCTCGAGGCGCCCATAGGGAGGCGGACGTGCGGAAGGTCGCCAAAGCGATCGCCGGGCTGGGGGCGGCCCGCGGCTACGGTGCGCTGTCGGATCCGCGCAGCAGCGCAGCTACTGGGCGTCTCCCTGAGCCAGCTCAGCCACCGGCTGCCACTCGCGCCATGTTGCGAGGCGGCCCTCGTAATCGTGCTCGGCGATACCCAGCGGTGCGGTGCCGAAGAACACCCGCAGCGGCGGGGGATCGGCGTCGACGACGCGCATGATCGCCGCGGCCGAGGCGGTCGGGTCACCCGGCACGTTGCTGGCGCGCCACTGCTGCTGGCGCTCTCGGAGTGCGTCATAGACGGGGTTGGGCTCCGAGCGCTTGGACGACGGGCCACTCCAATCGGTCGAAAAGCCGCCGGGCTCGACCAGTGTGACGTTGATCCCGAACTCCTTGACCTCCTGGGCCAGCGCCTGACTGATCCCCTCCAGACCCCACTTGGAGGCGTGATAGATGCCGACGCTCGGGAACGCCGAGATGCCCCCGATCGAGGACACCTGGACGATGTGGCCGCTTCCTTGCTCGCGCAGGAACGGAAGCGCAGCTTGTGTCACCCACAGCGCGCCGAAGAGGTTGGTCTCGATCTGGGCCCGAGCCTCCTGCTCTGAGATCTCCTCCACCATCCCGAAGTGGCCGTAGCCCGCGTTGTTGACGACGATGTCCAGCCGACCGAAATGCTCGTGGGCCCGTTTGACGGCGCCAAACGCCGCCTCGCGGCTGGTGACATCCAGAGTCAGCGGCAGCAGCGCATCGCCGTGCTCCGATTTGAAGTCGTCGAGCGTGCTTGGGTCGCGCGCGGTGGCAGCGACGCGGTCGCCGCGCTCCAGCGCCGCCTTCGTCCACTCGCGACCGAAGCCGCGCGAAGTACCGGTTATGAACCACGTCTTGTTTGCCATAGAACGATCCTAGTCACACGTAGGTAACCGGGCATTCTGCATCCCGCCATGTCAGCCCTGGTTCCGGCGAGCGGGAGCGCCAAGGTCCTCCGGTCGGACCAGAGGATGCTGCCGCTGATCGTCCAAAGGAGAAGCGAGCCTCGGGCGCAGAGGCGCGTGGAATGTCCGATGGCCAAGGGTGCTATGGACGGTCCGAGGGCATGACACCGGGGAGCGAGTCGATCCCGGGCGAGTCGGGTTCCTCAGCCTGCCCGGAGACACCTCGCCGCATCATGTAGATCGCTGTGGCAAGCGCCAGGGTAAGGAAGCCGAGCAAACCAAGCTCAAGGAGGAGGTTGGTCAGCGCATGGCCGGTGGGCGTCTGGCGCTCGAGCCCAGCGGTGATCACGAGAATCCGCCGTACCACAGCAATCAGACCGACGAACAGGAAGGGCTCTACCACGATCTGGCCGCGCAGGACTACAAAACGGAGGGTGTGCAGGAGCTCAGCCACGATCAGGGTCAGCAAGACGCGGTCGAGCACGACGACGCCCGTGTCAACCGCATTCGAATGCAATCTGATCGCATTGATTAGTCCTGTGACCGTGCCGACGACGACCAGCACCGCAGCGGCGAGCAGCAACACTCCAACGATGACGTAGAGCAGCTCTTCGATCCCCCACAGCGAAGTCCGGATCCCATTTGCGAAACGGGAATCGAGTGCTCGGCGTTCCGGTGGTTCGATCACCGCTCGACGGCGTTGCCTGCCGTAGGCCTATCAGTCATGACGAGCAAGATCGCACTCACCTAGGACAGCATCCCTAACGCGACCTCACGAGGGGCCTGGCCGGCGCCGCCGCCACTGCCCCTTTCCATGCCATCCGACAGCGCTAGCAGACGGGGCCAGCCGTCGAGCAGGGCGGAGAGCGGGACATGGAGATCACCGAACCGGCACCACCTCCCAAAATCAACAAGAACTCCCTTCAACAACAGGGTCTCGTCAGAGGCCGGACAGTTGCCCGGGACCGTTGCCCGCTCCGATTCCACCGACCTGCTGGGAGCGTCACAGTAGCCGGATCGCCAGTATCTACGGGCACATCGAGAAGCGGGAGCGACGGGACTCGAACCCGCGACCTCCGGCGTGACAGGCCGGCGCTCTAACCAACTGAGCTACGCCCCCTGACGGGGACCTCAAGTATGGCAACTTGGCTGACCTTGGCGTTTTGGCGCAACTTTTGTCGAAATCTGGGCATTTAACGATGGTCGGGCCCCTGTCGACCGCGTCCAACCCGACCACGGACGGGTAGATCAGGGTCCCATGGACGGGGACTCAACACGAGTCCCCGTCCCGCTTTCCGGCCTCGATCGCCGGTTCTTCTGGGGAACGCGGCGTCCTGGCGTTCAAACGGTCAGTCGGCGCTGGGCCAGACCAGGCCTACCACCGACTCCACGAAGCGGAGGTACCGCTCGGCTGTGAAACGGGCGGGGTCGGTGAGCGCCATCCGCCCGGCTTCCTCGGACAGGTGGCGGATCGCGTGGGCGGTCAGCTCAACGTCAAGGCCGGTCGGGGATTCGGGCCGGGCGAACGCCCACTCGACCAGCTTCGTGATCCGCTCCTGCATGCGCGCACGGTTGGTCTCGACCTCCTCACGGATGATCGAGGGCGTTCCTTCGATCGGCAGGAGGATGATCCGCCACGTATCGGGTCGGTCGAGCACTGCCTCCAGGAAGCGCTCTAGGCCCCTGGCCAGCAGGTCCGGGGGGCTCGCATCTCCCGGATCGGCAGGAACGACCTGTTCCAGCTGGCTGAGCGCGAATCGCTCCTCCCGCTCCACCAGAGCGTGCAGCAGCCTCCCCAGGTTCGGGAAGTGGTCATATACCACCGGTCGCGTGACACCGGCCACGCGAGCGACGGCTTCGATCGAAACGCCGGCGTAGCCCTGCTCGATGATCAGGCGGAGAGCGGCGTCCATGAGCTGCTCCCGCCGCTGCTCCGGGGGCAGGCGAGGCGCATACGGTCTGCGAGCCCGAGCCCCCTGCGGCTCTTCTGAGGACTGACCGCTCGGCATCTGTTGGTGCCAGGCTAGCGTTTCAGCCAGAAGGGAGCCGGTTGATGAGACGTGTCGGCTTGACGGCGATCAGGCTGCCCGTCGAAGTCGATCGGACGCGCAGAGAGCACATTTGCTCCAGTCAAACGGGAGCGCGTCAAGGTGGCGATCGTTGTCGTGCCACCCGCGGTTTATGTGACGTCCGACGACGACGGCCGCGACAAGGCCGGCGCCGGCAAGGTTGAGGGCAGCGGCGGCACTCTGAGCACTGGCTCCCGTCGTCCACGTGTCATCGATGAGCAAGACGCTCTCTCCGTGGAGCAGTCTCAGAGACTCGTAGCGCCGCGCATCGAATCGTCGAGGCTTCACTGGAAAATCAGTTCGGATCAGCAGTCGCTCGTGCCGGCCTCGCGTCGGACCGACGAGTTCTCCGACCACTCGGCGCAATGGATGGTGCTCGTCGCGCCTGACGTCACTTGACGGGACGGTGGTCACGAGATCGAACTGCGCCACGCCGGCCGCCGCCGCCAGGCATGCCTCGTGCCTAGCCAAGAATCGCGACAGGATCGCGCTGAGCTGGCGGGCGGCGGCCTCCGACAGTGGACCCTCCAGGCGCTTGTAGGCAGCCAGCGTGTGATGAAGGTACTCGTGGGCGACGCTGTAGGAGACCGGGACCATCACCGACAGATGTCGCTCTCCTCGAGTGCACGCGAAACAACGCACGAAGCCTCGGGTCAAGTTGAAGCAGTCGATACAGACTCCGGGACCGCGGCGAGGCGAGCGCAGAAAGGTTGAGCTCACCGGGTGAGCCATGCCCAGCGCCGTCTATATGTGAGCGGGCGGGAACACCGCGCGCCCGAGGACCTGCGTGATCTCCGCCACCGAGCGAGCAACCTCGACCCCGGGATGCTCAGCCAGCTCTCGAGCCCATTGCTGCTCGAGCAGATCCTCCACGAGGATCACAGTGCGGCGCATGTCGACAGCCGCCCGGGCGAGGATCCGGGTCCCGCTCATCGCGCTCGCCTCGACGATCACGCACGCGTCGGACAGCGCAGCCATGAGCACGTTGCGCAGCGGGAAGCTGCCACGGGTGGGGCCGCTCTCCGGCCAGAATTGTGAGACCACCGCCCCCTGCTGGCTGATCCGACGCTGCAGCCCGGCGTTCTGTCGTGGATAGAAGTGGTCAAGGCCACTGCCGATCACCGCGATGGTCCGCCCCTGGCGCTCCAGAGCGGCTTCATGGGCAACGGTGTCGATGCCAGCCGCCAAACCCGAGACCACCGTGTAACCCTCGGCAGTGAGACGACGGGAAAGCTTCCGCGCCATTTGAGTCCCTCTAACGGTCGGCTGACGAGTCCCCACCACCGCCACAGTCCGCTCATCGGCGTCGATCGGGGTCCCGGCCACGAACAGGAGGGGAGGGATGCCCGCCAGACCCCGAAGCTTCATCGGAAACCGCGGATCAAACGCAGAAACAACCTTGATCTGCCGCTGCTCCCAAGCCTCCACCTCGGCGACCGCCTCAGCCAATGCCATTTCTGTCAGGAGGCCTAGCTCCTCATCGAGCAGCGCCCGAGCGCTGCCGGACCTGAGGAGCGCTTCGGAGTACCACTTCGGCGACCGATTTCCCACTCTTAATAGAGCTACGAGGGCCGCCGTTTCACCCACCACGTCCATCTCATCAAGGCTAATCAGTCGAACGGACGTTCGACTGATTTTTTTCACCGGTCGCGGCGCTGACCGCGCGACAGCGCGGTGCTTCCCCCGGATCTGGCGGCGATTCAGTCCTGACGGAACGGATTTGCCACGGGCGCGACTGGGACCCCCGCTGACGCGGCGTCCTTCGCCTCGTCGGATCCCGGAACGGCTTGGTCCGGACCAGCGTGGCTCTCGTCCTCGGTATCCGGTTCTGCTGCGGGCCAGTCCACCGGGACGACGTGACTATCGTCTTGCATCTGCGTCTCAGCCGGAAGGGAGGTAGTCGCGGGCGTCACCGGGGGCACCTCGGACGGCCGGGATTCGGCTTCCGTGGAGGTCGACGTCGGTTCATCAACCCCCGTCAGGGCCCCTCGGAAGTCGCGGATCCCCTTTCCGAGCGACCTCCCCACCTCGGGAAGACGCTTCGGACCCAGGACCAGAAGCGCGACCACCAGAATGAAAATCAGGTGAGTCGGCTGTAGAACGTCTCCGATCACGCTTCAGAGGTTAGCCGGTGGCCCCAAATACTCTGCACAACCGCCGTGCACCGTCAGGAGCTGACGCTGACCTTGATGCCTCCGGTTCTCGCCGGCGAGAAGGGATAGTCGCTTTCCCTGACGGTCTGAGCCCAGATCCGGTATGTCTCAGATCCTGTGCCCCGGAGGAACGTGTACCTGGCGAAGAACCGGCCGGCCGCGTCCGTATAGACCTGGCCGATCTCGGCTGAGCCTCCGTGCCACCCGATCTTGAGCACGACGAGTTCGCCGGATGCCGGGATATACCCGCCCCGCAGGCGGCCCGAGATCCGGATTGTGTCGCCCCAGCGGGTGTGGCGCGGCCGTACCTGAAGCGACGGCGATGCCGTGACCCTAACCGAAGCGGTGTTTGAGGTCGACGGAGCCGACTGGCTGCTTCCCCTGTAGACAGCCTCGATCAAGCGCGATGGCCCGGAGGGCAGGCGAACGCTCCAGGTGCCGTTCGCTGCGGTTCGCACCGCCTTCAAGAGCCTGAAGTGACCGAGTTCATCCGCCGGAGCGGCCAGTACGTCAACCGTCTGACCGGCTAGCGCATTGCCGTCCGGATCGCCGAGCCAGCCTGAGACCGTGGGTCTGGCGCCAAAGCGCAGCCGGGCATGCCTGCTGCTGACGCGATGCGGTAGCTCGATGACCCGCTTGCGCACCGTCTGGCCATCTCGGTGTTCGACGATGACCCGCACACGCGGATGGCAGTGCTCCACCTTGACCGATCGCGTCTGAGCCGGCACCCGCACTCGCACCCAATGGCCACGTACGCGCTCCAATGTCCAGTGCGCGGGCACATGAATTCGCAGGTCTTTCCGAGCGCACCGCAGCCCATCGGCCACGTGCAGCAAGGAAATGAGGCTGACCGAGGGCTTCCGGATGTCAAGTGACCAGGTTTCCACCGGCGACTGAGCCGTCTGGCCGCTTGAGTTCACGGCGTTGTTACGCGCGTAGCAGGAGAGTGTGTTCATACCGGGCGTGGAGACGTCCACGCTCTCACTCGCCGCTCGGCGCACCGTCAAAGCCCTTCCGTCTACCGAACACCAGATCCCCGAAACCCCACTCGGCCCTGCCGTTGCCCGCGCCATCACCGACTGCGGACCCGACGTCGTGAGGGCCTGCGTTGGCCCGGACAGGCCAAGCGTGACCGGAGAGTTGTCGACCTTCACGCCATACACCGGCTCGGCCACGTTCGCAGGCTGTGCCGCGTCGGACGCGTAGTACTTGACGCTGAGTGAACCGTTGGCGTCGGCGGTCGTGTCGATCGCGTGCGAGACCGCATCAACGCCCGAACCTCCCAGCTCCCCCGCCCCCTGACCGCACTGGGTCCAGGACCCAGTCCTTGGCGTGTAGCTGGCTCCCCTCGCCACCACGACTCCATTCACCAACTCCTCAGCCGTGCAAACGCCGTCGTCCGAATCAGCCGTGAACGACGCATCCCAGGCTCCACGTATCCAGTGACCCGCCTCGTTGGCGACGTTGGTGGTCGTCTCGTCCGGCTTGATCGTCGGTTGCGTGTCGTCGGTTGCGGTTAGCTCGATGCCTTTGATGTCGAGGACTTGGCCCGAGACAGCTTGGCACTTGGTGTGCTCGCACTCGATCCGGATAACGAACGAATGGGTCGCACCGGTGAAGGCGCGGTTTATCCCCGTTCCGTAGTCCATCCCTCCGCAGCATTTGTGATCGGTATTACTGATGGTGGCTGAACCTCCGCTCCAGACGAACCGCATCTCGAAGCCATTCGCCGAGGCCTTCGGATTGACGAGCACCTCATGACTAGTGACGTACACCCTCCCGATGCGAACTTCGGACGGTGCATTTACGGTCCACCCGACGTGTTCCCTTTTGAAGCTGGTCCCTTCGGCGATGAGCTGCAGCGAGCCCCCATCGGCACAGCGATCGGAAGCGCTGAGCTTTGCCCCCGTCGAGCTCGAGCGCCAGGCGCCCGACGCGCTATCGGAGTAGTCAGAGCATGATCGGAGATGCAGAGTTCCAGCGCGAGCGCCAGCGGTGAATACGCCAAGGCAGACGAGGAACACTGCGAGACTTCTCATGGCTACGGCATTGAGCCTCACTGGCTACCAGCGATCAGCAGACGACCAGAACATCGAACGGCAGCGACCTTGGATCCCCTCCCGGACCGAACGTCTGAACCACTACTTGCCACGGCGTGCCAGTGCTCCGAGGAAAGGACGCGACTTCGGCCTCGGCAAAACCGGGGACTGAGGACCTATCGTCAACGCTGACAACTGCAGAGCACCTGCGCGGAGTGGCGATTGCGGACTTTCGGGCCGACGAGATCAAGTAGTCACCAGGCACTGATCCCTGCGGAATCACGGTGGCCCCTCGTCCTCCCGCCAGGACCTTCCCGCTCGCGCTGACGCTCGCCCACATCCGAATGTTGCCGCGGATGTAGCGGGAGTTGAACTTGTCCGGGCCGATCGATTGATTGCGGATCTGGCGGTTGCCGACACTCCCAGCGGGGAGACTCACGGCCGCGTAACTGGTGCCTCCAAGTGCCACGAAGAGCGCCAGGTAGGCAACGACGTTGGCGCGCGCGTGGATGAGCACTCGGCTCATAGATGGCTCTCCCGATGGCTCACTTGAGGACAGAGGGATTGGCGGCGCGTGTTCCGCGCGGCTGACACAGATCTGCAACAGAGCGAAGCGGATTCCTCACGGAGCTCATCCGCTTGCCGAGGTCATCTGACCGGGTCCGAAGCGCGCACCGGCGCCCGTGGGGCCAGCGCCACCCGAGGAGGAACTCGAGCCGCTGCTGCCGCCGGCTGAAGGCTGGTCGGCGATCGCCGACGACGAGTCGTCCGCCGCGGAGGCGGACTCTGAGTCAGAAGCCGTGTAACGGACTGTCGCGAACGTGCTCGGACGATCCTTGTCTCTGACACGGGGGGCGGGCGCCGCACTGGCTCGATGGTGCGCCGACCGCTGCCGCTGACCATTCGCTCCGCGGCTGACTCTCTCGATCGCCCGGTCCACCATCAGCCGAGACAGGCGGGCCGACTCGGTTGACACCGAGCGACTGTGGCCGGCCGACGCATCAGGAGGTTTGAGCGTGAAGGCGAGCTTGCTTGACGTCGGATGCGCGCCCACATGCGTAGCGACAGCTACACCGACCGCCACACAACACGCGACCAGCACTCCGACCGCGGCAATGACGGAACCCCCGCGGTGAAGACCTGCGCCGAACGGCCGGCGAGATTGACGGCCGGCGCGGGCCGGCGCGTCAGCTACTTCTTTCGCGAGGCGAGCGACGGCTGGAACTACAGCGACGTCGCCATCGGGGTCAGCCGGCGCCTCGATCGCCTCATGTAGCGAAGCGGAAGACTCTCCCCAGAAGGCGTCAGCTCCCAGGGCCCGACCCGGCTCCAGATCATCGCTGACTGTGCCGGCTGCCGGCGAGCCGATCGGCACGAGGTCCTCCGTTGGGCCGATCCAGTCCCGCGGAAACGGCACGACGTTGTCAACGTCGCCGGGGCCCTTCAGCTGGGTTTCACTCCGGTCCGTCTCCACCTCGGCCGCTGCTGGAAACTCGAAGATTATCGTCCGAACTAGGGGTTAGTCTACGCATACTTGTTCGTAGTGTTTTCAACTCAATTGCAAATCTTTCCCCAATGAGCGTTGATCGAGACGAATCATTTCTGACCGTGGCCGAAGTGGCCGAGCTGCTCAAGATCAACCAGCAAACGGTCCGCAACTGGATCGATCACGGCACCCTGCCCGCCTTGCGTGTCGGGCGACGCGTGCGCATCAAGAAATCCGATCTCGACCGGATCCTGGAGGCCGGATACAGAGGCGGAACCACGGCGTCGCCCGGTCGCCCCGGCGGCGGACCCAGCGCGGAGGACTTCTGGAGCGGGGAGCCGGTCGGGATGGCCGAGCCCGATCCGTCGGCTCCGTCTGCGCCTGACGGTGTGGCGGAGTCCACGCAGCACCCCGACTCGAGCGACAAGAGCCAAGACTCCTCCGTACCTCCGCGGAACGGGCGGGAAGAGCCGTGAGCTTCAGCGATGAGCTAGACCGTGAACGCGGGCCCGTGATGCGGCTCGTACGGCACGCCAGCGTCGGATGGGCTGAGGCGATGCGAGCGCACAAGATGGCCCCACCGGACGACGGGTTCGCCGACCGCCTGCGGAGGCTGTCTGAGGCCGCCGCCACCGAACAGGTGGCCTGGGAGCGCGCCCACGCCGCCGGCTTGATGTGGCGCCCAGTCCCCGGAGCCGAGCGGGCCGAGCCTCCCTACGAACTGAGGCCCGGAACCGGCCGCCGCGGGCCGGAGGAGCTGTGGAACCGCTTCGACACGGCGGTAGCTCAACTGAACCAAGCCATAGCGGGATCAAGCGCCAACGAGGTGGCCGGTGCGTTTGGCGGGATGGCCGAGGCCGCAGCCGAGCTGAGCGACGCCGTCGCCCTCCAAGACCAGGTTGGACGCGAAGCCCAGGAGCGCGCTCGGAAGCGAGGCGCGGCTTAGCGCGTCGTCGACGGGCCGGGCGCTGAGAGCGAGAAGCGGGCTCAGGGCAACGTCCTGCGGCAGCTTCTAGGCTCGCTGATCGAGGGCACACTGCCGCTGGAGCAGTGGGTAGCTGTGGTGCGCGCCACAGTGCCGCCCCCGGCGCGCTGGCGGCCGCAGGTCAAACTTGGCTTTTGGCGCCGCCTACGAGAGCGGTTCAGGGCCTGGCGAACCCGCCGGCAAGAGCTTCCGCCGCCCGACGCGGGCACCTGAGTCCCGGAGCTCGCGAACACATCCGTAGTGAAGCGCCACGCAATGTTTACGCCCGCTGAAGCTGCGCGTGTCACGTTGTCAGGCAATAAGAAAGGAGGCGGGAGATGCCTCACATCATCGTTGTGGCGGACGGCGAACAGGACCAGCCGCAAAACGCCGTGATGTTCCGGGAGCGCATCAGCGCTACCGATCTGGAGAGCCAGCACTTCGCTGTGCAGTTGCTTGAGCGCCTGGAATGGGCGGTCGGTGACGCACAGGAAGCCGAGCTGGCCGGCAACATCAGGTAGTCGGCGGCGACCTCCGCCCGCAAGGGGGAGTCAACGCTCAGCTAGCGTCGCGACGACCGCCTCGTAGACACCCGCGCCGTACCTGGCGGACGCAACGCGGACGCCGGTACGGCCGGCGATGTCTTGCAGCAGCGTGGGATCCCGCTCCACCGCATTGGCCACGAGCCAGAAGCAGCTGACCACGCCGGCGGCCTCCAGGTCCTCACGCGAGTCACCCGCGGCGATGCAGTCCTCGGGGCCGTACCCGCGGTTCTGCATGTGGCGAGCCACCGCGCCCGCCTTGGATGATGCCGCGGGAATCAGGTGGTAGGCATGCACGCGCTGGACGTCTAGCGAGAGTCCGGAACCGGCGCCGACCAGCGAGACGCCACGGCCCTCGATGATTCCGTTGTCGACCAGCCGCAGCCAGTCCAGGCCGTGGGCTTGAAGCAGGCCGCCTACCTGGTCCAGATCGACCTGCCCTCGGAACAGATGGGACACCTCACGCCGCACTGACCACGGCGTGTGGTACTCGAGCCTGCCCGCGAACGCTTCCAGTAGAAGGTCAGGCGCTCCGGAGGCGGCGATCTGCTCGTAGATCGTGCCTGTCTCCGGCGAGGGCTCGACTCCGCCGGTCAGCCACTCGAGCGCGCCGTCGAGAACCAGCCCGCAGCCGAGCTCGAATATGTAGGACGTCTGGCCGATCAACCGGGCGACGTCAAAGACGCTCTCCTGCCGCCGACCGGAATAGATCACGACTTCCACGCCGGCTCGGTCGCAGGCCTGCAATGCGCGCACGGCATCGAGGGCAAACCCGCTGTTCTCGCCGCGCAGCAGCGACCCGCCGGGGCCGAGCAGCGTTCCGTCCAGATCCACGTACAGGCAGCGCACGGTGCGCGACCGTAGCAGCCGCCGCCATACTCAGGCTGAGTGTCGACCACGCCTCAGATCGAGCCTTGGGAACAGCTGCTGACCAGCGGCCGCGAGGACGAGCGGCTGGTCCACGACGACGTCCTGCCGCCCCGCTCGGCGCGCCTCGTGCCAATCCCGGACGATCTGCATCCGCTCGTCGTGCAGGCCCTGACACGCCGAGGAGTAGACGCGCTGTACGTGCATCAGGAACTGGCGCTGAGGAGTGCGTTCGCCGGACCCACGATCGTCACGACAGGGACCGCGTCCGGGAAGTCGTTGTGCTTCCAGCTGCCCACCCTCGAGGTGCTGGTGGGCGACCCCACAGCTCGGGCGCTGTACCTGTACCCAACCAAGGCGCTGGCGCAGGATCAGGCTCGCTCGCTGCAGGCGTTTGGCCTGACCCGGCACGTACGCCCGGCCATCTACGACGGAGACACCCCTCGCCAGGAACGCCCCGCGATCCGCAAGCGCAGCAACCTGGTGATCACCAACCCCGACATGCTGCACGTCGGGATCCTGCCCCACCACACTCAGTGGGCCGATCTGCTGGCCAACCTGGCGTTCGTGGTGGTGGACGAGGCACACGTCTACCGGGGGGTGTTCGGCTCGCACGTCGCCAACGTGCTCCGGCGGCTGCGCCGCGCCGCCTCCTACTACGGCACCGCACCGCGATTTCTGCTGGCCAGCGCCACGATCGCCAACCCGGTTGAGCTGGCGGAGGGTCTCACTGGGCTGCCGGACATCAACCTGATCGACTCGGACACGGCGCCACGGGCTGCGCGCCGAGTGGCCATCTGGAACCCGCCGCTGCTCGACGAGCAGCTGGGGGTCCGGGCCTCGGCCCTGGCCGAAGCCGCCGCGCTGCTCAGCGAGTTGGTCCAGGCCGGCGCCAGGACGATCTGCTTCATGAAATCGCGCAAGGGCGTCGAGCTGATCCTCCGCCAGGCTGCCGACCGGCTCCCGCCCGAGCTGGCCGAGCGACTGGCGCCTTACCGAGCCGGTTACACCTCGGCCCAGCGCCACGAGATCGAACGGCGCCTGGTCGACGGAGAACTGCTCGGCGTCGTGGCCACCAACGCTCTCGAGCTGGGCATCGACATCGGCGAGCTGGACGCCGCGATCTGCGTCACCTTCCCTGGCACCGTGGCCAGCCTGCGCCAGATGTGGGGGCGGGCGGGGCGGCGAGGACGAGGGCTGGCCCTGTACGTTGCCGGCGAGGACGCGCTCGACCAGTTCTTTGCGCGCCACCCCCAGGAGTTCCTGCGGCGTCCCGTGGAGGCGGCGATCATCGACCCCGCCAGCCCGGAGATCCGCGACGAGCACCTCCTGTGCGCCGCCCACGAGGCGCCCCTGACCGAAGCCGACGGTGAGCTTCTGGGCGAGGACGTGATGGAGCGGGCCGAGCACCTGGCGGCGGAGGGTCTGCTGCGCGAACGGGCGAGCGGATTCGTGCCGATGCGGGCCGATGACTACCCCGCCGCCCGCACGGCCCTGCGCTCCGCCTCAGCCGACAGCTTCGTGCTGATCGATGCCTCCAGCGGCGAGCTGTTGGGGACGATCGAGACCAGCCGCGCCTACTCGACCGTTCACGAAGGCGCGGTGTACCTCCACATGGGTCGCTCCTACCTGGTCCTCCAGCTGGACCTGCCCGCCCGCCGCGCGGTGCTCGAGCCGTTCAGTGGCGACTACTTCACGCAGGCCAAGCGCGAGAGCATGACCTACATCGAACGCCTGCACGAGCAGCGCAGCAGCCACGGGGTGACGCTGTCCTTCGGATCGGTCATCTACTCAGAGACGGTGCTCGGCTACCAGCGCAAGCACATGCAGGATCACTCCGTGATCGGCTTCGAGACACTCGACCTGCCCACCACCGAGTTCACCACCCGGGCGCTCTGGTACGAGCTGGACGAGCTGGTGGCCGAGGAGCCCTTCCCGAACGAGCTGCTGCTGGGTGCCCTGCACGCGCTCGAGCACGGTCAGATCGCGGTGCTTCCCCTGATCGCCATGTGCGATCGCTGGGACATCGGCGGATTGTCCACCAATGCCCATCCCCAGACGGGCGGCCCGACGATCTTCATCTACGACGGCCACCCGGGGGGCGTCGGCCTGACCCGGCGCGGCTACCAGCAGTTCGACCGGCTGGTGGCCGACGCGCAGAGGTTGATTGGGGAATGCCCGTGCCGCTCCGGTTGCCCCTCCTGCGTCCAGTCCCCCAAGTGCGGAAACCTCAACGAGCCACTGTCCAAACGCGGCGCCCTGGAGCTCCTGCACAGGCTGACCAGATCCGCCGAGGACTCCCTCCCGGCATCGCGTACGAGCCGCTAGCATCGCCCGACTCGGCGAGATAGCTCAGTTGGTAGAGCACACGACTGAAAATCGTGGTGTCCCCGGTTCGAGTCCGGGTCTCGCCATCGACGAACCTCCTGCAAATGGCGATCTTCCGGTTCGGCCGGCTTTCGCGGTTGGCGGTCATCGGCCGAGCGCGCGGCCTTTTCCGGCCTTTTCAGCACGGGCTCGCAAGTCCGCAGTGGCGATCTCGGGGCGGCGATGCGCGGCCTCTCGCGGCTCCTCCGGCGGTGGATCGACCCCGAGCAGTTGCCGGATCTCCGCGCGTAGCTCGTCCCGGTCCGGCCGGGCCAGCACCTGCGCGTAGACGCTGAGTGTGGTCGACGGGTCGCGGTGGCCGACCTGTGCCTGGATGTATGGGATGTCGTAGCCGGCCGCCACCATGAAGGAGATGTAGCTCCGGCGGAAGGTGTGTGGCGTCACGTGTGCGGACGGGCGGCTCCCCGCGCTGCTCGCGCAACTCGCTTGCTCGGGCCAGCGTCGGCCAGATGACGTGGGTGAGAATGTTGTTCCTGGAGCGGCGTGTACCTGTGCGGGTCGGGAAGGCTGGGGCGTCGCTCGGCGCACTCTCACCGGCGCCTCGGTGCGCAGTTAGCTCGGCGACGAGGCGAGGGTGGATGTCCACGCTGCGGATGCCGGCTTCGGTCTGCGCATCGGCGATATGGAGGCGGCGTTGCGTTAGGTGGATGTCGCGGGTATTGAGCTGGCACAGCTCGCCGACACGCAGCCCGGTGAGCCCGAGTGTCGCGATCACTGCCCGACGGGCGGACCGCACCGAATCGCCGTCGTCCGCGCACGCGTACAGGTAGATCGCGGTGGTCGGAGCGACGCCGACGTGGCGTCCGATCGCCTTCCAGTCGAGGCTGGTCACGTCGCGCAGCTCTCGTACCCACGCGGCCTTCTCAATCGTCTCCGGCTTGTGTCGCCCGTCAACGTCTCGGGCTCCGTCGAGCAGATCGAGGAACTCGCCGACATCGAGCACGCCGCGAGGCCCTCTGCGCTCGGCTGGCTCCCGACTTCGTTTGCTCCGGGCTGCGTTCCGGTCGATCCATCCCGCGTCCTCGGCCTCATCGAGCACCTGGGCGAGGGTGCGGAGGGTCTTGTTAATCCCGGTGTTGGAGAGCGTTCGTATCCGCTGGCCCGTCCGTTGGTCCTTGAGCGGAGCACCTCTCTCGGCCGACCTGCGGATCTGGTCGTTCTCGGCGTGGATCCGGAGGCGGTACTCCTTGATCTTGGCCACCGTGATTTCCGACGGGCGCAGCTCACCGAAGAACGGAGCGAGATAGCGGGTCAGCTGCGTCTCGTTGTAGGCGATGGTGTTGGCTTTGATCGCGGGGTTGAGCTTGCGAGCTTCGAGCCAGTCGGTGGCGAGCTCGCGGAAGCTTGGCTCCTCGCCAGGCTGCTCCTTGGTTCGGCCGGCGCTCGGGACCCACTGGCCGAGCTCGATCTTGGCCAGCAGCTGCTTGCGTGCCTGCTCGACCCTGACCTCGTCCCATCCATCCTGGCTATTACCGAGCTGGATCCGCTCGTCGGCACCGCTCGGCCTCACGCGCAAAGCGAACGTGACGCTGCCGTCCTTGCGGCGGTTGCGCGTGATCTGGACGGTGGCAGGGCGGGGCATCGAGTCAGAGAATCCCGTCGAGCGGCTGGCTCAGCCGAGGCGCATCCCGGAGCAGGTTCTTGCGACGTCGCCTGCGTGGCACCGCTCGACGTGGATGCGACATCGGCTCGTTGCGCTGCCGGACGCTCGGAGTCGTGCCGGTCGGGAGCGCCCCGGCGTCAAAACGGATCGGGGCCTTATCGCTTGACCCGAGCTTGTAGCCACCCCACTCCCGCCAATGCGCGTAAACAGTTGAGCGAGCGACGCCTAGACGCTCCGCGGCCTGCCCAACTGTCAGCAGCTCAGGCTGGGGGGAACGGCTTGACATCTGCGCGGCGATGACCTCGAGATCCTCCCGCAGCGAAGCGGCGACACGCTGCGCGATCAGCTCAACCAGCTGGTCCTCATGCGGATCGGTAGTGCGACCCGAAGACACCATATGTAGAACATATCAGATTTGATACCTAGAGCAAATAGACTTCGCCCGGTAGGATCGAGCGATGCGACCGGACACGGTCAGAAGCGCGACCCTGTTGCGCGAGGCGCGGCTGCGGGGTGGGCTCAGTCAAGAGGAGCTGGCCGACAGGACCGGGAAGCCGCGACCGAACATCGGCCGCTACGAGGCCGGCGCGGTCGCCCCGAGCCTCGAGACGCTGATCGAACTGGTCCGCGCGTGCGGTTTCGATCTTCCGATGGAGCTGGTCCCGCTGAGCGAGGAACCTGACAACCTCCTCGAAGAGCTGCAGCAGCTCTCCCCGGAGCGTCGGCTCGATCGGCTGCTCCATGGCTTCGAAGCCAACGGAGGCCGCTGATGGCGAAGCGCCAGCTCAGGTTCGACCCGCGAACGATCCTCGCTGCGCTCGAGGCGAACTACGTCGAGTACGTGGTCATTGGTGGACTCGCGCGCGTGCTTCGGGGAACAGATGAGATGACGCGCGGCGTCGACATCTGCCCCTCGTTCGCCGGCGGCAACCTCGAGCATCTCGGCCGCGCTGTCTCCGATCTGGGTGCCAGCGGCGACGACGAGCCGGTCAGTGAGCGGCGGCTCTCGTCAGAACCCCTCGTCAGCTTCGCGACCAAGGCAGGCCCGCTCAACATCATCGCGGTCCCGGCTGGTGCGCCGAACGGGTTCGTCGACCTGCGTCGTGGCGCCACCCGCGAGGATCTCGGCCAAAGCCTCAGGCCCTTGGTCGCCTCCACCGCCGACCTCGCTCGCATGGCTGCGGCGCTGGGGCGCGATCAGGACCTCGCTCGGCTTCCCGACCTGCGCCGGATCATGGAGCTCGAGGTCGATCGCGGTCGCCGCCTCGACCCAGACCTCGGTCGCCCAGCGGCTGCTCGCGCCACGCGGGCGCCCCGGGCACAACGCACATCGCGCTGACCTTCGAATCCCCGCGGCGGAGCATGCGACGCTGCCTCGGCGACCGCCGAGTCAACGCCTCGGCTCCGGCGCATTCCCAGAATGCACGTGGTGTGTCTCTCGGTGAGAAGCGATGCCTCGACGGACAGGGGGTGCCGATTCCTCAGCTCAGCGTTGGTTCTCTCAAGCAGTGGTGATCCTATGCCGATGGATCCTTGCTGTGATCTAATCTGTGATCTAATGAGTCCTGATATCAGCATCCCACAGATTGATCACGAGGTGTTTGCGAACCCTCCCTTGAGGGTCATGCTCGGCCAGGTGCGGTTCCCGCCGGTGCTCCGGATCGCCGACCTCGGGTCGCTCGTCCCGTTCCAGGACGCCATTCGCCATCAGTTCCCTACCTTTCGCCAGGAGCAGCAGCTGAGCTTCATGCTCGGCCCGCAGGGTCCGCAGGCGGCCTCGGCTCAGCAGGCGTATCGGTTTGTCACGGCCGACGGTGCCTGGAGCATCCTTTTGACGCCCGACGCGGTGACGTTGGAGGCCGATGTGGCCGCGGGCTACAGGAGCTATGACGAATTCGTCGAGCGGTTCCGTCTGCTTTGGGAGGCGATCCTGAGCCAGTTCGGACCGACCCAGGTGGCGCGCCAGGGGCTTCGGTACGTCGACCACATTGAGGGGGAGCGCTCAGCTCCCGAATGGGCGTCCGTGATCAATGGCGAGTTGCTGGGCCCAATCGTCGAGCGCTTCGGATCGGCGATCAGCCAGACTGCGAGTGAGCTTCGGCTGATCCGGGAAGATGGCGTGCTCGTGTTCAAGCACGGCATCCTTCCGCTGGGGCCAAATGCGACGATGGGGTACATGCTCGACTTCGACTACTTCACGGAGAAGCCCAGCGATGACACGTCCGTGGATGCAGTGATGACCCGCTTCGGGGCGTATCACGACATGATCTACAGCTTGTTTCGGTGGTGCGTGACCGACGCGGCGTTGGAGGCGTTTCGTGGTCGGTGAGGTCGTCACGTTCGGATCGCCCCTCGGAGGCGTCCCCGCTGCTCCCCAGCGTGTGGATGGCATCCGGGTCGTGACGCGTGAGAACGGCCGCTACTGCGACCTGATGCCCAGCACGCTCTCGTCGTATCTGTTGCCGACCTTGGCCGACTTTTCGCTCGTCCGGCGCGAGACGCGCTCGCCGGCGGGTTCGTGGCGGCTCACCGCGGACGCGGTTGCTTACGAAGAAATCGGTGGTGGGGCAGACCTCAGCGGGTTGCGGGCCCTGGTCGGCGATGTGACAGCTGGGTTGGGCTCAATCGGACTGGTCACACAGATCTCGCTGAGGGCGCTGGGCGGATTCGAGGCGGGCGGTCCGCTTGCGCTCACCACGCTAGGACCGGCAGCCAGGATGGGTGCGGTGGTTCCGGAGGCCACCATCGCGATTGCCCAGGCGTCGCCGGTGGTCGAGCCGGCGCCGGCGGCGACCGAAGAGAGCCCGGCGATTGAGCCGCTTGCGGCGGATGCTCCTGTGTCCGCGATCGCCTCGCGCATCACGGCGCTGTCGGGGCTAAGCGACGAGTTGCTGGCCGCGTTGTTCAAGGTCGAGCGTGAGACTTTCTGCCGCTGGCGCACCGGGGCGCTCACGAATCCGAGGGTCGGTAACCGGCGGCGTCTCGGGCTGCTACTGGCGCTGCTCGAGGAGCTACAAGCCGGGCAGGTGATCATTAAGGACTGGCTCCTGAACGGTGCTGTCAGCGACGGGCTAACCCCATACGAGCTCTTGGAGCGAGGACGAATCGACGAGGTCGCCTACGCCGCCGCCGCGATCGGGCAGCCGCTCGCCGGACGCGACTCACCCGGCTGGGGCGGAGGCCGAGCTGCAGTTCGATGACGACGACGTCTGGGAGCTAGCTTCGCTTGACGGCGATGAGCAGTAGCGATGCCGTATCCCCCGGCGCCGTACCTGTATCGCACGGAGGAGCCGCACGCCGGACCTGACCGCCCGCTCTCGCAGGGCGACGTGTTCGTCGACATCCCCTTGGTCGGGGCTGCTCGACTGCATCCCAAGCAACCGGGCACGTGGGTTCAGACGAAGCCGCGGACTGGACCGAACGCGCTCGGCCTGTTCGTGACCCACCCGTGCGCGTCGCGTTCACAAACCACATACGAGCTCGCACCGTTCGTCTCGATCGCACCGGTGGTGAGATGCCCGGGCGGCTGGGGTCCGCCGTGGGACGGCTACTACGCTCTCGTCCCGCTGCCCGGCCTGCGGAACGGCGATGACTATGTGGCGAAGCTCGACGAGGTCTGCTCTGTTCCCTCCGAGGCTCTGATCGGGCACCGGATCGCGTGTCTCAACCAGGACGGCGTCGAGGCGACGGTCGACCGCTTGGCGATGAACTCGCTGCGATTTCCCGAGACGCCCATGCACTACACGACCGAGGCCGCCCGGCTCACGAACGAGCTGAATTTGTGGGAGCGCTGGAGCGCCCACTACGGCACCGAAGCCGGATTTCAGGACTGGCTGAATGAGCCGTTCGGTGGCCAGCCCAGCGAGGACGCCAATGGCGATCTGATTCCGGGGTCGGCCGAGCCCACCGGCGAGGCGCGCAGAGCCGTGCTCGCCTGGAACTACGAAGAGGTCTCGGCCGAGCTCGACGCGCACCTGTCCGGGTAGCCAGCGCCGGAGTAAGCGCCACGCGGGTCGGCGGCAGCGTCAGCACGAAGGTTCGCCGGTCAGTGGGAACGCAGGATTCCGTGACACCGTCACCGCGGTCGTTCGGTCGCCCGTGCGCTCGTCCGGTCCGACGGCGTCCAGAAGACGAAAGCACTCGCTGTCGACTTGCACGCTTTCCGCGCATTGCAGGGCGCGCGGCGAGAACGACCGAAGTGCTCGTCGTGGCACGAAAGCAGGTGCGGGCCCCGGTCACCTCGCCATCCGTCCTGGCAGGAAGGGAAGCGCGGGCCGACTCTTCCGCGTCCGCCCGGCAAAGGAGCCGTCCGCCGCCGGCCAGTCGCCGCTGATGCTGCTCGTCCTGAGCGTCAGCGCCGCGGTAGCTGACGATCTCTGCTGGATCCTTACGGACGAGCGGAAGTGACGATCGCCAGCGGTGGCGTTCCGTTCGTCCTGCACCGGCAGTCTCGCCGATCGGTTGCGGGCCTGGTCAGGCTGCCGAACGCACCAGAAGGCGCCCATCTCACGGCCTAGCGGGCGAGCTGTACACGGCGGAGAGCAAAGCCAGAATGCAGCGACCTCGCCCTTGTGCCCGGCATCGCGCGCGACCGCGCCGCGGTCGAGACTCTCGAGCACGGCTGGCGTCCAAACCGGATCCGGACCATCATCGAACGTCAACGCTCACCGCCGTGCGCCCATCGTCATCATCCCCGCCGAGGGGCGTCATCCTACCCCGGGCCAGCCAACTCAAGCTCGGAACGAGCGTTCGGCAGCGGCGCTCGTGCCGGACGACCAGGTGTCCAACGAGTGGGTCGGTCGCTCGGTTGAGCGGCATCGCGCGCAGGCCCGTGAGCACCTCGGGTTCGTCGTCTTGATGCTGCGCGGGGACTTGTTCGATCACGGACGTATTCGTCCGTACCTAGGATGCTTAGGAGACGTCCGCAGGGGCTAAGTTGCGTGTGCTCGCAGCTTGGCGACGGCGGCTCAGCGTCAGACCATTATCGCCGAATGTGAGCGCCGCGGTTGGCAGCTGGTCGACACATCGATGCTGACTAGTCGAGCGCGGTTTTGAATCTGTCAGCCACGACGGAAGTGAAAGAAGGTGATGGTTGGTGAGTACTGCAGACATGTGGGGGTATCCCGATGAGGCTGCCGTCGATAGGGATTTGACCGGGTGGTCGATCGAAGCCGAGGATGGGGGCATTGGTAAGGTTGCCACGGCCAACAACGAGGCGGGCGCAAGCTGGTTGATCGTTGATACGGGGCCATGGATCTTCGGCAAGAAGGTCATGCTACCCGCCGGTGTGGTCGCCCGGATAAACAGCGAAAACGAGGTAGTTCACGTCAACCGCACCAAGGAAGAGATCAAGAACGCCCCCGAGTTCGACGAAGATCGGTACCAAGAGCAGACGTATCGCGAGGAGCTTGGTGGCTACTACGGATTCGGGGGTCGCGGCTACCGGCAGTGAGTCCCGCTTGCCCTGCCCCACCCGCACTCCGATCCACGGCTGGAGACCCCGGACCCGTACTCGATGCCTCGCCCGGGGCGCTCCAGCAGGCCACGCTGTCTCGCGTCTCGCCTAGGACAGCAGGCAGGACCACCCAAGGGGTGCAGTGATAGCGATGCGGGTAACCTCACGGCGACTTCGGCTGGAGCGCTCGTCGGGGTCATTCGATTTTGGGCGGCGTCAGCGCTCGTCCCCTACCAGCGGTATCGGAGGGTATCTGTTTGGTGTGACCGCCAGGCCAAGGACCACGGAAATGCCCTCCCCAGGGCACAATCATCCTGCCCGCTAGCACGCAAGGCTGGCTGGCCGGCCAGATGCCGCGTCGAGCACCGCGGAGCATGAGATTACCGCTGGCGACAGGCCCACCGATGGATCTTTCACAAGCGCGAAAGAGAGGTAGTACGCGTGGCGAGGAGTTCGGAGGACCCGCGGGCGAAGCGATGGCCTCACATTCACCGTAAGCACAGTCTGGAGGACAGCATGATCAAGCGAATCATTGACTTTCTGACCCTGAGATGGCTGTGGGACCGGTCTCGTGGCCGGCGGCGACGCCGCTAGCAAGCTAGTGCGTTGAGGGTTCTGGTCACGAGCTCGCGGATGCCGTTCGCGCTAGGCTTGGTGCGCAAGCTCGCCGCTGAGGGCCGCGAGATCTACGCCGCCGACGATCACTTGCTGTTGCCGGGGAATCACTCGACGTTTCTGGCGGGCCGTTTCGTCTATCCGTCGCCGCGCAGCGATACGGCGGGCTTCCTCGCCGAGCTGGAGCGGATCGTGCGGGAGCATGAGATCGATGTGATCGTGCCGGCGTTCGAGGAGGCCTTCTACATCTCGACCCAGCTCGCGCGGCTGAGTCCCGTTATCTAACCCTCCGGGCTCGGCTCCGCGACGCTCACGCGCTCTCACCCACTCACCACGGGAAACGATGTGCGGCGGCGATCCGACACGGTGACCCGTCGACGATCTCCTCGCTGTGAGCTGGTCGCCTCCCAGCGGTTGAAGCACCAGCAGGCTGATTCCCGAGCTGCCCCCCCGGCGGGTCCGGTGAGGGTAGCCGACGCGCCGATTTGAGAGTAATGTCTGTCTCTGAGGTGGCTGGCTTTGACGACGTAGAGGACTGGGTTGGCGAGCCACCTGAGAGCCGCTACTCCCGCGATCGTGCGAAGCCCGAGTGCTCGAGAGGCTGCTGGCCGCTGTCCGGGGCGGCCTGATAGCCGTGGTTCTCGTCCTCGTGATCATTCTCCTGAGCCGCTGAGCGCACGTGGGCTCGGTAACGGACCTCATCAGCATTGTTGATGCAGACCCCGAACTCGCCGAGCTGCTGGACGAATCGCAGCGCGAGCGCGCGCGCCGCGAGGCGCTGACCCGCGTACGCCGTCTCTCCCCGGGCGATTGGGACGCCACGCGCGCGATCGAGCCCGACACGCATCATCGCGGCTTCCTGATCATCGACGGGCTGCTCACGCGAGAGGTCGATGTACTCGGGCGCCGGTGCGTCGAGCTGCTGGGTGCTGGCGACGTCATGCGCCCCTGGCGTTGGGACGCTGACGGCTCCCACGTCCAGGCCGAGGTCGGCTGGGTCGTGCTCGAGCCGACGCGTCTGGCCGTGCTCGACCACGGTCTGGTGACACGCATAACGCCTTGGCCGCAACTCGGCGTGGAGCTCTTCAGCCGCGCCACCCGGCGCGCGCACTCGCTGGCGGTTGCGCTGGCGATCGCCCATCACCAGCGCGTCGATGATCGGCTCCTGCTGACCCTCTGGCACCTGGCTGAGCGCTGGGGGCGTGTTCGACCGGAGGGCATCGCAGTGCGATTGCCGTTGTCTCATCAGCGGCTGGCCGACCTGGTCGGGGCGCACCGCCCGTCCGTGACCACCGCGATGGGCGACCTGGTTCGCACGGGCGCGGTCAGCCGGTGCGAAGACGGCACCTGGACGCTTCACGGGTCTCCGCCGCCCCAGTTGCGCCACCATCGCTTGGTCGCAGAGATGACCTGACGGCCGTCGACCCCGACACGACGCGTCAGACCGCCACGCCGCACACCACCGCGACAGCCTCGACGGCGAGTTCGCGTGAAAACGACCAGCGCCCGACTGATCGAGGCCTACCAAGAGCAACTCATCGCGCTCGAAGAGCTGCGCGGGCGGATGCCCCAACTGAGCACTATCGCCCAGCTGAACGCGCTCGACGCCGAGCTGCACGACGCCGAGACCTACATCAAGCTCCCCGAGAACCTCGAAGGGTTCCTCGCCAGACTCGCCGACACAGCCGACACGGTGGGACATCCACGAGCGCCAACGCGTCAAACACCTCATCGGAGATCTCCGACCGCTCCACGCGGCCCGCCCGGCAAGACCTCTCCCCGCTCGGTAGTTTCAGATCGCTGCGCTCGCCCTTCGGGCTCGCTTCGCTCCTACAACCAACTCATCCAACTCACGGCGACTGACAGCTCTTGAGATCTAGGCCTGACGCTCCGATTCGCTCATGCTGACACAGTTCCTCTGACACTCCCCGCGTCGGCGGATGAAGGACGGCCGACGGTGCGGTGGCCCACCGAAGCCCTCCACTCGTCCGGGCGACGCCGGAGGCGAGAATCAACACCACCGATCTCGACCCGCGGCTGGTGAAGGGGATGCGCGGCCGGCTCAGGGCTTAGCCAATGGCTCGGCGGCTGCCGAGCGCATCCGGGGCTCGAAGCGCGAGCAGCGCAATCGAGAGGTCTCTGCCCATGGCCACGTCCCGTGATGGGGACGTCCGGTCTCGTCCCGCGTTGCTCCCATTCCGGTTGCAGGCAGCACCGTGCAGGGACACTCGATCCGGCCAGATCGCGGGCGAGCTCGGCGGCTCGCGCGGTATTCGCGGAGGCCGAGCTCAGTAGTAGTGTCGTCGCCCGCCGACCGCACGCCCCATGGAGCCGAGCAGAAAAAGCACTGCGCCGACCACCAACAGGACGATGCCAATCGTCCACACGATGGCGACCTTCGCGACGAATCCGACTATCAGCAGCACGATGCCCAAAATGATCATTACGACTCCTTGCGTCATGTCGCGTATTAACGAAGCAATACGCGGAATCTCAGACTACCCGCGTCGAGAGCACGAAGTGACGGCGACGTACGGACCCGGACGTAGGCATGTGGACTACTCTTGTCGCCGTCGGCCGAGAGGCGCGAGTACAGCTTTTCGGTGTCGCCCTCAGTCGCGAACAGGCCCGGGCTGGCCGCGCCAGTCATATCAGGCCAACCCAGATCTCGAGCTTTGTGCTCGAGAGTGTCGAGCAACGAGTCGTAGGACTTCCCGAAGCCAGCGACGCCCTCGTCTACGAGCCGGCGGAGAAGGACGTCTTCGACTCGACGCCGGCTTCGCGCGCCGCTCGCATCGTCTTGTGCGCGCGCTCGAGGTCCCGGTCGATCGTTCGTGCCGGCATGGCGTGGTCGCGCGCTGCGGTCAAGGTGTCCTCGGGCATCGTGTCATGAGCAGATCCGGGCGCCGGGTCACGCCCTCGCCGCACTACTGTTCCGATTA
>Ga0182024_10007113_pt1 | contig 24259 bp, 21 predicted proteins | sample P32metaG_FD_120480 | JGI IMG/M metagenome (GOLD analysis project Ga0182024, IMG submission 120480) | Permafrost microbial communities from Stordalen Mire, Sweden - P3-2 metaG (Illumina Assembly) | ecosystem: Environmental > Terrestrial > Soil > Wetlands > Permafrost | place: Sweden: Stordalen...
AAAAGGAAACGGCGCATTACGAGATGGTCGGCACGGAGCGGACTGGCCACGCCGAGTCGGTTCAGGTCACGTTCGACCCGAAGCAGATTTCCTACGGCAAGATTTTGCAGATTTATTTTTCAGTCGCGCACAATCCAACCGAATTGAACTATCAAGGTCCCGATCAAGGGCCGTCGTATCGCTCGGCCATCTTCTACGCCAACGACGAGCAGAAGCGCGTCGCCGAAGGCTACATCGCCCAGCTCGACAAGGTCCACGTCTTTGCCCGCCCGATCGCCACCAAGCTCGAGCCGCTGTCGGGCTTCTATCCGGCCGAGGACTATCATCAGGACTTCGCGGTCCTGCATCCGAGCTATCCGTACATTGTCTTCAACGATTTGCCGAAGGTCGACAACCTCAAGCGACTGTTTGCCGCCGTCTATCGCGATACGCCGGTGACCGTCATGGCATCGAGCAAGCCCAGCCAGTAGGTTCCTTGCGTTTCCGGGCTGTTTCTGCGCCAGTCATCGGACCAGCCGAAGGGCGGGCCCGATGGCTCGGCCAGGGAAATGACCCGTCGAAATACCTCTCCTCTATAGCCATCGGGCGCGTCCTGACGTATCGTCGCCCGGCGAGCCGGGCCATTGCAGAGCCCGTTCCGCAAAAGCTGAGGAAAACTTCTTAGGGGAGGGCATGCCTATGGCTATGGCAACGACGGTCAGCGGGTTATCCGAGACCGAACATAGCGCGCAACTTCGCAAGGCCGTCATCGCATCGACGATCGGCACTGCAATCGAGTGGTACGACTTCTTCCTTTACGGCACTGCGGCCGGTCTCGTTTTCGGCAAGCTGTTCTTCCCCAACCAGGACCCGCTGTCGGCGACGCTGCTCGCCTTCGGCACCTACTTCATCGGCTTCGCCGCCCGCCCGGTCGGCGCTGCGATTTTTGGCCATTACGGCGACCGCATCGGCCGCAAAGCGACGCTGATCGCCACGCTGATGTTCATGGGGCTGGCGACGTTCGCCATCGCCTTCGTGCCGACTTACGCTTCGATCGGCATCTGGGGCGCGGTGATCCTGACCGTCCTGCGGGCACTGCAAGGCATCGGTGTCGGAGGCGAGTGGGGCGGCTCCGTGCTCATGTCCATGGAGTGGGCGCGCACGCACGGCCAGCGCGGACTGGTGGCATCCTGGCCGCAATTCGGAGTGCCCTGCGGGCTGTTGCTGTCGACCCTGGCGGTCGCTGTCTTCAGCGCATGGTCGGGCGATCAATTCGCAGTCTGGGGCTGGCGCATTCCATTCGCGCTTTCGATTGTCCTCGTCGGCATCGGCCTGTGGATCCGGCTTGGCATCCTTGAAACGCCGGTGTTCCAGAAGCTGCTGGACCAGGAGAAGATCGAGAAGGCTCCGATCCTCGAGGTCATCAAAAAGCAGCCTCGGGAGATCATCCTTTCGGCATTGCTGCGCATGTCCGAACAAGCGCCGTTCTATATCTTCACGGCCTTCGTCTTCGCCTATGCGGTCGGCACGCTGAAGATGTCGCGTGACTTCATTCTTCAAGCTGTGATGGCGGCGGCATGCGTCTCGTTCTTCACGATCCCGCTCGCCGGCCATTTCTCCGATCTGATCGGGCGCAAGAAAATGTACCTGATCGGCGTCGTGGTCATGGGCCTGTTCGGGTTTCTGTATTTCGGCATGGTGGACACGGCACAGCCGACACTGGTCTTCATCGCCATCGTGCTGTCGCTCATTCCCCATGATCTTCAATACGGACCGCAGGCGGCGCTTATTGCCGAGTCCTTTACGCCGCGGCTGCGCTACAGCGGCGCCTCGCTTGGCTATCAGCTGGCGTCCATCATCGCCGGCGGCCCGGCGCCAATCATCGCCGGCTTGCTGTTCGCGACCTACAAGTCGGGCTATGCGATCGCGGTATACATCGCGATATGCGCCGTGATCAGTCTGATCTCGGCGGCCATGATGCCGGACTATACCGGCAAGGACATCTCGGCCGAATACGACGCCTGAGATACGGCTTAGGCGATTCGCTTCATCGCCGGGGCGGCAACGTCCCGGCGATTTTCGTCGCTCTCGGAGTTTCGTCTTATCTACAGCACCGCGCCGCTCTGCGGATCGATCAGGTGCATACGGTCCATGTCTGCATAGAGCCGCATCGATTCGCCCGGACCGGCGGCGCTGTCGGGATCGACGCGGCCGCAGATTTCCTGGCCGTCAATCGTAAAGTACACCATCGTCTCCATGCCCATCGGCTCGACGACGTCGAGGATCGCCGCGAACTCGCACTGCGGGTCGCGGTCGTTACGCCGCGGCTCGGTGATATGCTCGGGCCGCAGGCCGAAAATCAGCTCTTTGCCGGCCAGCGACTGGTAGTGCCCGGATTTCGCCTGCGGCACCGGCAGGCTGATCGTATCGGAAACGCGCACCCGCAGTCCGGCGCCGTTGCCTTCCAGGCGGCAGCGCATGAAGTTCATCGCCGGCGACCCGATGAAGCCGGCGACGAAGCGCGTCTTCGGATGGTGATAGAGGTCCTGCGGCGTCGCGATCTGCTCGATCGTGCCGCCGTTCATGACCACGACGCGGTCGGCGAGCGTCATCGCCTCGATCTGGTCGTGGGTGACGTAGACCGTGGTGGTCTTGACCATCTGGTGCACGCGCTTGATCTCGGTGCGCATCTGCACCCGCAGCTTGGCATCGAGGTTCGACAGCGGCTCGTCGAACAGAAAAACCTTCGGATTGCGCACGATGGCGCGGCCCATGGCGACGCGCTGGCGCTGGCCGCCGGACAGCGCCTTCGGCTTGCGGTCGAGAAGCTCGGTGATGTCGAGGATGCGCGCGGCATGGTCGACCCGCCGGCGGATCTCGTCCTTGGGAAATTTGCGCAGCTTCAGACCGAACGACATGTTCTCGAACGCCGACATGTGCGGGTAGAGCGCGTAGTTCTGGAACACCATGGCGATGTCGCGATCCTTCGGCGGCAGGTCGTTGACGATCTCGCCGCCGATGAAGATGTCGCCGGAGGTGACCTCCTCGAGGCCCGCGATCATGCGCAGCGTCGTCGACTTGCCGCAGCCCGACGGGCCGACCAGCACGACGAATTCGTTGTCGGGAATATCGAGATTGATGCTGCGCACGGCTTCGACGTCGTCGAAGCGCTTGACCACGTTACGCAACGCGACTTCGGCCATGTCATTCCCCGTCATCCTGAGGTGCGAGCGCAGCGAGGCTCGAAGGATGCTGCACTGACCGAGCCGTCGCCCTTCGAGGGCCGCCATAGCGCGTCGGAGACGCGCGTAAACGCGCTTATGGCGGCCACCTCAGGGTGACGGAATTTCAGCCCTTCGTTGCCCCCGCCGTAAGACCTGCGATGTAGTAATCCATCAGGAAGGCGTAGATCACGAGCGGCGGCGCCGCGGCGACCAGCGCGCCGGCCATCAGCATTCCCCACTTGTAGACGTCGGCGCGGATCAGGCTCGTCACCGTGCCGACGGTGAGGACCTGCTGGTCCGCCGAATAGAGGAAGGCCATCGGGTAGACGAACGCCGCCCACGATACCGTGAAGGCGAAGATCATCGCGGCGATGATACCGGGCAGCGCCACCGGAATGAAGATCTTGGTGAGCATCTGCAAATGGCCGGCGCCGTCGATCAGCGCCGCCTCGTCGAGCTCCTTGGGGATCGACTGGAAATAGCCGATCATGATCCAGGTGCAGAACGGCACCGTCAGCGTCGGATAGACGAGCACCATGCCCCAATAGGAATTGAGCAGGCCGACCGCCTTGACGATCTGGAACAGCGGCAGGAACAGCAGCGTGTCGGGCACCAGGTAGGTCAGGAAAATCCCGGTCGCCAGGATGCTCGAGCCCCAGAACCGCATGCGGCCGAGCGCGAACGCGGCGAACACGCTGACCACCATGGTGATCGCCACCACGCACACCGTCACGATCACGGTGTTCTTGAAGAAGATCAGGAAATCGGTCTGCGTCAGCAGGATCCTGAATTGCTCCAGCGTGAAACCGTCGGCGACGATCCAGGGATTGGTCGCCATGCGCGCCACCTCGGCGTCGCTCTTGAGAGCGGTGACGACCATGTAGTAGGGCGGAATGAGGAAGAAGATCGCGAAGATGATCAGGAAAAAGTAGGACGTGATCAGCGCCCAGCGCCGGTTGCGGCTGAGACTCGCGCGCAGGCCGAAGCCGCGGGCGGCACGCACGCTGACGGCGGCTGTGCTCATCCGATCTCCCTGCCGCGCTTGCGTACGCCGCGCAGGATGAAGATCGCCGCGATGCCGAGGATCGGGAACATGAACAGCGAGGTGGCGGCGCCGAGCGGCAGGTCGCCGGAGCGGATGCCGAGCAGGAAGGAGTAGGTCGCGAACACATGGGTCATGTTGCGCGGGCCGCCGCCGGTCATGATCTGCACGATGTCGAAATTGGCAAAGGTGACGATCAGCGAGAACAGCACGGTGATGGCGATGATGTTTCGCATCATCGGCAGCGTGATGTGGCGGAACTTCTGCCAGGCATTGGCGCCGTCGATGGAGGCGGCCTCATAGAGCTGCTCCGGCACCGATTTGAGCGCCGCGAGATACATGATCAGAAAGAACGGCGCGCCGTACCAGACGTTGACCAGGATCACCGAAAAGCGCGCCCAATAGGGGTCGCTCAGCCACGGGACTTCCTTGTAGCCGAGCCCCGAGATGGCCCAGTTGAGCGCCGAATGCGTCGGGTCGAACAGCCACCACCAGCCGAGCGAGGACAGCGCCAGCGGGATGACCCACGGCACCAGCAGCATGCCGCGCCACTTACGCTGGCCCTTGCTGGGCAGGTTGTTGATGAGGTGCGCGGTGACGAGCCCGATCAGCGCCTTGAAGAACACCGCGCTGATGGCGAAGATCGCGGTCTGCCGCACCACCATCCAGAACACGTCACGGGTGAGCAGAAAGCTGAAATTGCCAAGTCCGATGAAGCGGGTCTGCGTCTTGTTCAGCATCGACAGATAGATCGAGTAGAACGCCGGATAAACGATGAGCCCGGCGACGATGACGATCAGGGGCAGGCACATCAGGAAGGCGATGGTCGAACGGCGGCGCATGAAGAGGCGCAGGCCGCGCCTGGCCGACGAAGGCAGGCTTACGCCTTGCAGTCCGGGACTCCAGGTCTGGACGGTGTCGGTCATGTCTACCCGCTGATGTCAGCCTGTTGTCGCGACGTCATCGTCGCGCATGCCGGCCGATCGGGCCGGCATGCGAATGATTGAAGACGAAACAGCCGTCAGGCGCGCAAGGTTCCTTCAAGCTCGTTGGCGGCCCACTTGATCACGTCGTCGAGCTTCTCGTTGCCCTGCGTGAACTTGGCGACCATTATGGTATTGATCGCCTGGTTGTAGATCTGGGCGCCGACTTCGGAGCGTGCGGGCGCACCGAGCACCGAAGTCTGTTCGTCGCCGCGCGGCGGATAGCCGTAAACGACGCCGAGCGGCGGCTCGACCGTCTTCCAGGTATCGAGGTCGTACATGCTCTTGAACGACGGCAGGTCGTAGCCGTAGGAGGCCTGGACGAGCTGCGCGATCGACGACTTCTGCGAGACATAGAGCAGCAGCTCCTTGGCCGCCGCCTTGTTCTTGGAGAAGCTCCACAGGCCGTAGAATTGCGGCAGCTGGCCGACGAAGCGGCCCTTCGGCCCGCGCGGCATGGAGTGGTGCCAGATGTTGGCGGCGACTGTCGGATTGTCGCGCTTGGCGACCGCCCACGAGCTCGGCGGATTCATGATGCCGGAGCCTTTGCCGGAGATGATCCAGCGATTGTTGCCGGCATCGTCCCAGGCATAGACCTCGGGCGGATTAACCGCCATCAGCTTCTTGAGGTATTCGAGCACGACGCGGGTCTGGTCCGAATCGATCGTGATCTTGTCAGTGGCATCGACCATGACGACGCCGTAGGCGTTGAACAGCGCACCGACCCAGTCGACCGCGTCGCTGGTTTGGCCCATCGGCAATCCGACCGGGAAGCCGGCCTTGTAGAGCTTCTGCGCGGTGTCGAGATAGGCATCCCAGGTCCAGGCATCGATCTTGGCGTTGTCGTATTTCGACTCGTCGGCCGGGAACATGGCGCGCAGGTCCATGCCGCAGTATTTTTCGTACAGATCGAAGCGCGACTGGCAGGGTTTGACTTGGCTGCCGATCGCGGTCGGAACGCCGCGCCAACTGCCCTTGACCTTGGCCAGGTATTCGGCGACCGGACTGATCGGGCCGTATTGCTTGATGAGCGCGCCGACCACGTCGTCGAGCGGCTCGAGCACGCTCTGGTGAATGCGGATGTTCCAGTCGCGGTGGGACATGATGTCGTGGCCGGTGCCGGCCTGCGCCTCTGCCGCCGCGGTCAGCTTGTCCTTCTCGCCCTGCGAGGTGATGTAGTCGATCTTGACCTCGACATTGTTCTTGGCGCCCCACTCGCTGCAGAGCTTGGTGAAGGTGTCGTTGGCGCCCGGGACCCAATGGTCCCAGCAGCCGAGCGTCAATGTTCCGGCGGCGTAGCTGTCCTTGACATAGGGCGCAGCGATCGCGGCGACCGAACCGAGCGCCGCGGTCTTGAGCACGGTGCGGCGTGTCGGACGTGAATGGGTCGTCAAGCGTGGATGGGTCATTGTGTCCTCCGTGATGATGGCCGCCATGCCTATTTTTGTGCTTATCGGCGTCGGCACGACCATACCCTTATCGCAGCAAGCCGGCTAGTGGCGCTTGGTAGGGGGACGCGACGTTTTCCTGCTGCATAATGCAGCAGGAAACCATGTAGCCAACCCGTGCAGCCGTGTCGTGGCCGGGCGTGCCCGGCCGCTACGGGCGATCCGACGAAGGCCATCGCCGGTCAGCGGACCTGAAAGACGAGCTTGCCCCTGAAATGACGCGACTCGCTCAATCGGTGGGCAGCAGCGGCTTCGGACAGGCGATAAAGCTTGACCGCAGGCGCCTTGACGGCTCCGGCCGCAAACAGCTGCGCAATGCGCTCGAGCGGCGCCCGGGCGCGCGGCACCGGCGGCCGCAGCGCCGTGACATCGCTGCGGCTGGGCTTTGGCGGCTGGGCGCCGGAGGCGATGAAGGCGGCGCGGCCGCCGGGTTTCAGCACGGCGAAGGACTTTTCCGCAACGTCGCCGCCGACGGTGTCGAACACCGCGTCGCAGTTCTTGACCACCTTGGTAAAATCCTCCGCCTGGTAGTCGATGATCTCATCGGCGCCGAGGCCGCGCACATAATCTCGGTTCGCCGCGCTCGTCGTCGTGATCACGCGGGCGCCGATATGCTTGGCGAACTGGATGGCGAAGCCGGCGACGCCGCCGGCGCCGCCCTGGATCAGGATGGTCTCGCCGGACTTGAGCTTGAGCGTGTCGTCCACGGAGTTGATCGCGGTGAGCCCGGTGAGCGCCAGCGCGGCGGCGTCGACGTGCGTCAGCCCCTCGGGTTTTTTCGCAATGATGGCGGCCTTGATCGCGATCTTTTCGCAGTAGGTCCCCTCCTTGCCCGCGGCGAGCACGCCGAACACCGCGTCGCCGACCTTGAGATCGGCGACCTCGCTGCCAACGGCGCTGACCACGCCGGAAAAGTCCCGCCCCGGGATTTGCGGAAATTTCACCTGCGCATGGCGCGTATATTCGCCCGAGCGGAACTTCCAATCGGCGGCGTTGATGCTCGCGGCATGGACATCGACGACGACCTCGTCGGGCGCGGCGACCGGATCCGGCACATCGCCGTACTGCAGGACTTCCGGGCCGCCGAACCGTTCAATGTAAGCTGCTTTCATCGTTGTAGCCTCGTCTTCCAGAATGTCAGGGCGAACAACAGAGAACCTGCGCGGCCGAATTTACCAACTCTTAAGGTTTCCGACACGGTGACGCGCAAACGTGTTATAGTCCTTTTGTTAGTGGGGGATACGGGGAATGATTGAGGCCCATTCTCAACTCACCAGCGCGTTTTGACAACTGCCACGAGCGCTCGCACCCCGACGCGGGCGCTCGACCAGTCTGCGCGCCTTTGGGTTGCCGACACGATATCGCCCCTGTTGTCCCCGACGATTTTCCAGGCGCTTCGCGTTAGCATAACCGCCTGCTATCCGATCTCGCTCATCGCTAAAGCCGGAATCGCCGGCGCAGGACAATCAGCGCGGCAAGGCTGATCAGGGCCGTTGCCATCATGTAGTAACTCGGCGCGAGTTTCGTGCCGGTGATGTCAATCAGGGACTGCGCCAAGAGCGGCGCAAAGCCGCCGAAGATCGGCACCGCAATGTTGTAGCTCAAGGACATGCCGGTAACGCGCGTCCCAACCGGGAAAATTTTCGCCATGAGCGAAGGCAGCGCACCGCTGAAAAAAGATTTCAACAAGCTGATCCAACACACCATCAGTACGAGCACGCCCAGCGAGGCGTGGGCGTCCAGCAGCGCGAATGCCGCATAGGACGTGAGGAAGAAGAGGGTCGCCGCGCCGATCATGACGCGGGTTTGTCCCACCCGATCCACCCACAGACCGACAAAGGGTACGACGAGCGTCTGCAGCGCGGCCGCCGCCATCGCGGCGGTGAAGCCGATCGATTGCGGCAGGCCCAGCTCGCGGATCGCGTAGGTGGCCATGTAGACGAGGATGTATTGCGAGCTGGTCGAAGTCGCGACCGCGCCGATGGTGAGGAGGAGCCGGTCCCATTGTTCGGTGAAAACATCGCGCAACGGCGTGCGAGCCGGGCCGCTTTCGATGAATTCCGGCGTTTCCTCCATGTGACTGCGGACGTAATAGCCGACCGGTCCGATCAGCAGCCCGACGGCGAACGGGATGCGCCAGCCCCAGGCCTGCAGGTCCGCGGCCGGCATCGTGGTTGTCAGCAGCACGCCGAGGCCCGTGGCGACGACCGCGGCGAACCCCTGGCTTGCCCACTGCCAGCTCGCAAAGAAGCCGGCGCGGTCGGGACGATGCTCGACCAGGAAAGCAGTCGAGCTCGCAAACTCGCCGCCGACCGAAAAACCTTGCAGCAGCCGTGCGGCAATAACCAGTATCGGCGCCAGCACGCCGATCGAGCCGTAGCTCGGCATGATGGTCATCGCGCCGGTCCCGATCGTCATCAGCAGGATCGAGAGTGTAAGCGCCCGTTTGCGGCCCCTGCGGTCGCCGTAGGCGCCAAGAAAAATCGCGCCGATCGGGCGCGCCAGGAACGAGGCCCCGAAGCTGCCGAGCGTTACGAGGATCGAAACCGCTTCGTCGGCCGCCGGGAAAAACACCTTCGCTATGGTCACGGCAAAATAGCCGTAGACCAGGATCTCGTAAAACTCGAGCGCGTTGCCAAGCGAAGCGGCCAGGATAAGCCGCGTGGCCGGTCCCGCACCATGGCCCTCGCCGTGGACCGCGCCGCGCTCCGCGGGCAATGGGTATGTGGCCGTGCTCATCGGTCGTGCGCCGTCATTGTTGTTTCTCCACTACTTGCGTTGTCACGATGTTCGGTTGAGCCGAATGATGACCCGGCGACATTCCGAAAATGTGTTGCGTGGACATGGCCTGTTGCCATGCGCTGCCGACAGACACACCGGTCAAGATCTGTTTCCCGATCGGAATGACTTGTTCGCCGCCAAAATACCGGCAAGCCCGACCAGCGCAACGAGCGGCGGCGCGGGCGAGCGAACGTGGAGGAGGCTGTAGATCACGCCAACCAATACGCCGGCGCAAAGTGATATGATGTAGACCTTCATCGCAGAATCTCCGCCAAAATGGGCATGGCTCTGGCTTAGGAGATTACGCCGCTCTTGCGTCGCCGTCTTCCGAGACATGTTCAAGAAGAACGGCCGTCTAAGGACAAAAAAGCCCCGGCATTGACGTAACCGTCGATCCGGCAACTGCACCAGATAGACTGGTAGAGCTAATGTTGCGTCGGTAACCTGCTTTTTGACCTGCCTGACACTAGAACAGCAAGAGACCGCCAACTGAGGCCGTCGGGCGAAGGAGAACGTTCATGAGCAATCCGGACCCAATTTGTCCGAAATGCAAAGCAACAATGAAAGAAAGCTTTATCATCGATCACGGCCACGCTGACCACTTGCGAGTCGCAACGTGGACAGCCGGGAAACCAGAGAAAAGCTTTTGGCGTGGCTTGAAGGTCGATGACAGTCAGTCGGTCCCGCTGCTGACGTTTCGCTGTACGGGGTGCGGTTATCTCGAATCGTATGCGAGATCGGCAAGCTAGGTGCCAGCTCGCTCAACTTTCAATCGACAGTGCCGCGCACTCAACCTCTTAAGTTCTTGATTTTCTCGCAATGTTCAATTCATTAGCTCATCAGGCCCGCGAGGATATCAGCGCTATAAATTAGTTTGAGATTCCACGGCGCTCTGTCGCGCGCCGCCGCCAATTTTCGCTCGACGCATAGTGCTAATGCGAGATCATCCAAGGGCGTTTCGACGGGAAGCTCTTCGCGCCGTTCTTGGCACCCTTGCTGGGACGGAGCGATTTTCCCGCACAGCAGGCACAACCAACGCCATGGGCATTCTTGGCGTCGGACAAGAATTGAGGGGCGGAGGCGCTACGCTCGTTGGTGGCGTAAGCAAACCGGCGGTCAGCCGACATCGCCGCGAGATAGGGCGCGGTCAGGAACGCTCGCGGAGCAGCTGTCCCGCATTTCGGACAATCATGGGGCCGATCGCTCTCCGCCATCGGTCGCATGTCGGTGAACGGTCCGCATCGGTCGCAAAGATAATCGTAGACAGGCATTTGCGTTCCTCGCTCGGTCGAAGTCTCGGCAGCAAAGCGCGGGGGAGCCAACCCGCCGCCCCCGCTCATCGCCGCGTGGGAGGTTACTTGTCCGGCGACATGGGGATGTCAACGCCGCCCTTGACATGCTTGATGGGTCCCGCTGCGTTCGGCATCACGTCGAAGGCAAAGATATCGGTGGGAAGCCACAGGGTGGCGCAGGCATTGGGAATGTCGACGACGCCTGAAATATGACCCTGGCACGGCGCCGTTCCGAGGATCGCATAGGCTTGGGCGCGCGTATAGCCGAACTTGGTCAGATACTCGATGGCGTTGAGACAGGCTTGCCGATAGGCAATATGCACGTCGAGATAATACTGCTTGCCCTGCTCATCGACCGATATTCCTTCGAAGATCAGATAATCGTTGTAGGTCGGCACGATCGGCGACGGCTTGAAGATCGGGTTTTTGATGCCGTATTTCGCAATGCCGTCCTTGATGAGGTCGACCTTGAGGTGAAGCCAGCCGGCCATCTCGATGGCGCCGCAGAAGGTGATCTCGCCGTCTCCTTGGCTGAAGTGCAGGTCGCCCATCGAAAGCCCGGCGCCTTTCACGTAGACCGGGAAATAGATTTTGGAGCCGCGCGACAGATCCTTGATGTCGCAATTGCCGCCATGCTCGCGCGGCGGCACGGTGCGGGCGCCTTCGTGGGCGACTCTGTCCTTGGCGTCGCCCTTGGCGCGGCCGCAATGCGCCGTTGCGGCGAATGGCGGCACGCCGAGCGGAGGAACGCGGTTGGGATCGGTGGCAATGAACGCCCGCTCCCGCGTGTTCCAGGTGTCGAGCAGCTTATGGTCGGGCAAGCAGCCGATCAGACCGGGATGAATGAGGCCCGCGAAGTTCACTCCCGGCACATGGCGGGAATGGGTGTACAGGCCGGAGATATCCCAGATCGATTTCTGTGCCAGGGGAAAGTGGTAGGTCAGGAAGCCGCCGCCGTTCTTCTTGGAGAAGAACCCGTTGAAGCCCCACAGGCTTTGCGGCAGCGTGCCGACATCGAGCAGATCGACCACCAGTAAATCGCCGGGTTCGGCGCCCTCGACGCCGATCGGACCGGACAGGAAGTGCACGATCGTCAAATCGATGTCGCGGACATCGTCTGCCGACTCGTTGTTCTTGATGAAGCCGCCGGTCCAGTCGTAGGTCTCGATGATGAAATCATCGCCTGGCTTGACCCACTCAATGATCGGAACGTCCGGATGCCACCTATTGTGGATCATGTCGTTCTTGTAAGGGGATTCCGAAAGATCAATCTTCACAATTGTCTTGGGCATTGTTGCTCCTCGCGCGCACCCAGGTGGATGTCACTTTCCCCACGCCGGCTCGTGGAATTCATTTTCACACCGCGAGAAAGCCGGCGATCGCCGCTTCATCTACGTGATCTCGGGTATCGGTGTGCACAATCCGGCCGCCCTCCATGACCATGATGCGGTCGGCAATATCGAGAACGAAGCTCAGCACCTGCTCGCAAACCACGATGCAAATGTTGCGGATGCTGCGAATATCGCGCAGCAGCCGCGCCAGATCCTTGATGATCGACGGCTGGATGCCCTCCGTCGGCTCGTCCAGCAGCAGCACCTTCGGGTCGCTGGCGAGCGCCCGCGCGATGGCCAATTGCTGTTGCTGGCCGCCGGACAGATTGCCGCCGCGCCGCTTGGCGAAGTCGGCCAATATCGGAAACAATTCATAGATTTCACGGGGAATTTGGCTTTTGCCGGTGACCGCCAAGCCGCTCTCGATATTCTCTTTGACCGTCATGGTGCCGAAAATCTGCCGCCCTTGCGGGACATAAGCGAGCCCGCGCGCGACGCGCTGGTAGCTCGGCAATGCGGCGACGTCGACGCCGTCGACGAGAATCTGCCCCGAACGCGTCGGCATCACGCCGATGAGCGATTTCATCAGCGTGGACTTGCCCATGCCGTTGCGCCCCACGAGCGCCACGATCTCGCCGGCGCCGGCCGCCATGTTGATTGTGTGCAGAACCTGGCTCTGCCCGTAGGCCGCCGAAAGGTTACGTACTTCGAACATCATGTCCCCGTTCTCTCAATGTCCGAGATAAACTTCTTTGACCTTCGGATTATTCTGGACCGACTGCATGTCGCCTTCGGCCAATACTTTGCCCTGGTGCAGGACTGTCACGCGGTGGGCGATGCTCTCGACGAACTTCATGTCATGCTCGATGACCACGACCGAACGGTTCTTGATGATCGCATTGAGCAGTTCCGCGGTCTTGGCGCGCTCGGACACGCTCATTCCGGCGACCGGCTCGTCGAGCATCAGCAGTTCGGGGTCCTGGATGAGCAGCATGCCGATCTCGAGCCATTGCTTCTGGCCATGGCTGAGCGCCTCGGCAGGCCAATCGAGCTGCTCGCCCAGATAGATCATGGCGGCGATCTCACGAACGCGCTCGATGACCTCGTCGGTACGCTTCCAGAACAGCGCACCGGCAACGTTGCGGCCGCGCGGCAGCGACAATTCGAGATTCTCGAACACGGTGAGGTCTTCATAGATGGTCGGAGTCTGGAACTTGCGCCCGATGCCGCGGCGGACGATCTCCTGCTCCTTGCAGCCGGTGATCTCCTGGTCCTTGAACTTGATTGAGCCCTCCGAAACCTTGGTGCGTCCGCAGATCAAGTCGAGCACGGTGGTCTTGCCGGCACCGTTCGGCCCGATGATTACCCGCAGCTCGCCGTAGTCGATGTAGAGATTGAGGTCGTTCACGGCCTTGAAGCCGTCGAACGAGACGGTGACTCCTTCGAGCGCCAGCAGGAAATCGGTGCTGGAGGACATCGTCGTTGCTCCTATTCGGCCGGCGCTGGCGCCAAGGCCTGCGGGCCGCGGCTGAGGTTTTTCCAGAATCCGAATCTCGGCAGCGACGGGATGATCTGGTCGGTGACCACGCCGGCGATGCCGCGCGGGAAGGCAACCACGACGGCGATGAACAATCCGCCCATTGCAAAAAGCCAAAGCTCCGGGAATGCCTCGGAGAATAGGGTTTTGCACCAGTTCACCAGGAGCGTTCCGGCGACCGCGCCCACGATGGAGTTGCGGCCGCCGACCGCGCAGAAGATGACCATGTCGATCGACGGCACGATGCCGACGAAGGACGGCGACATGAAGCCGACCTGAAGGGTGAACATGGCGCCACCGACGGCCGCAATCGCCGAGGCCAGGCAAAACACGAAGATCTTGTAGTTGGCTACGTCATAGCCTGAAAAGCGGACGCGGTCTTCCTTGTCGCGGACGGCGACCAGGATGCGGCCGAGTTTGCTGGCAAGTACGAAGCGCGCCAGGAACATGGTGCCCAGCAGCAGCGCGCAGCAAAGGAAATAGAGAATGTATTTGGCGCTGTCGGTCCGGATGTCCCAGCCCAACAGCGTACGCAGATCGGTGATGCCGTTGATGCCGCCGGTATAGCCCTGCTGGCCAACGATCAGGATGGTCATCACCAACGCCAGCGCCTGAGTGATGATGGCGAAGTAGACACCGCCGACCCGCCGCTTGAATAGCGCTGCGCCGAGAATGAAAGCCAGAATCGTCGGTACGGCGACGACGGCGATAAGTGCGAGCGGCAGGGATTTGAACGGCATCCAGAAGTAGGGCAGCGCCGTGATCTGGTTCCAATCCATGAAGTCGGGAATCCCGGGCGTCGATTGGATCTTGGTATTGGCGACGCTCGAGGCTTCGAGCTTGAGGAAGGCGGCCATGCAGTAGCCGCCGAGCCCGAAGAACAGTCCCTGTCCCAGGCTGAGGATTCCGGCGTGTCCCCAGCACAGAACCAAGCCTATGGCGACGAACGCGTAAGTCAGGTACTTGCCGACGAGATTGAGCCGAAAGATATCGAGGACAAGCGGCAGCAGGATCACGATGAGCACGGCGACCAGCGCAATGCCGATCAGTTCAAGGCGGCGGGAATCGGTGCGGGCGGCGGACATCGGGCGGTTACCTTCTCACCTTGAGGGCGAACAGTCCCTGCGGTCGCAGCATCAGGATGCCGATGACGATGAGCAGCGTGAGAACCTTCGCCATCGATCCGGTGAGGAAGAATTCCAGCGTCGATTGCGACTGCGAGATGGTCAGCGCCGACGCGATCGTGCCGAGCAGGCTCTGCGCCCCGCCGAAAACCACGACGAGAAACGTGTCGACGATATAGAGCTGGCCCGCCGTCGGTCCGGTCGATCCGATCATCGTGAAGGCGCTGCCGGCGATGCCGGCGATGCCGCAGCCGAGGCCGAACGTGAAGCGGTCGATCCGCCGCGTGTCGATGCCGACCGCACCCGCCATGGTCCGGTTCGCCACCACGCTGCGCACCTGCAATCCCCAGCGCGACTTGTAGAGCAGGACCGCGACCCCCGCGGTGATGAGCAGCGTCAGACCCATGACGAACAGGCCGTTGATCTGGACTTCGATGGTGTCGGTGACTTGCAGCGAGCCCATCATCCAGGGCGGCAGCTCGACGCCGACTTCGCGCGCGCCAAAGCCGGAGCGGAACGCCTGCTGCATGATCAGGCTCAGCCCCCAGGTCGCCAGCAGGGTGTCAAGCGGCCGCGCGTAGAGACGACGAATGAGCAGCCACTCCACCAGCAGCCCCGCCGCACCGGAAGCGATGAACGCGATGACCATCGCGACGAAGAAATATCCAGCGTACAGCCCCGGCAGGTAGCTCGCGAACAGGTGCGAGCAGAAATAGGTCATGTAAGCGCCAAGGATCATGAACTCCCCGTGCGCCATGTTGATCACGCCCATCTGACCGAAGATGATCGCCAGACCAAGCGCCATGAGCAGATAGACCGAGAACAGGATCAGGCCGGAGAAGCCCTGCATCACCAGGATCGAGCCGAGATCACCGAGCGAATAACCGAACATCGCGTTGTCCTGCCAGTACGTTCAAGGAACGAATGTGCCCCGGCGCCGCGGCCCGGGGCACTCGTGCGCGCCTATTGGTATCCCTTTGGAAACGGATCGGGCTCCATGAGTTCGGCGGTCTCATAGATGACGTCATACTGGCCGTCGTTGCGTGCGCGGCCGACGCGGGTCTTGCTCCACAGGTGATGGTTCTCGTGGATGCGCACATATCCTTCCGGCGCACCCTTGAACTCCACGCCGGGCGAGGCCGCGGCGATTTTGTCGATATCGAAGCTGCCGGCCTTTTCCACCGTCAGCTTCCACAGCCAGGGCCCGAGATAGGCGGCCTGCGTCACATCGCCGATGACGGTCTTCTCGCCCCACATTTTTTGGAACGCCGGAACGAAGGCCTTGTTGTTGGCATTATCGAGCGACTCAAAATACTTCATGCAAGCATAGGCGCCGACGATGTTTTCGCCGCCGATGCCGAGGATCTCGTCCTCGGTGACCGAGATCGTCATTAAGGTCTGCTTGGTGAGATCGATGCCTGCCGCCTTCAGCTGCTTGTAGAAGGCGACGTTGGAGCCGCCGACGATGATCGCGTAGATCACGTCCGGCTTCACCAGTTTCATCGTGTTGATGACGGAGTTGAATTGCGTGCTGCCGAGCGGGAAGTACTCCTCGCCGACGACCTTGAGCTTAAGCACATTCTCTATGTGCTTGCGCGCGATCTTGTTGGACGTGCGCGGCCAGATGTAGTCGGAACCGAGGAGATAGAATGTCTTCGATCCCTTCTCCTTGGTGACCCAATTCAGGCCCGCGAGAATCTGCTGGGTCGCTTCCTGTCCGGTGTAGATGACGTTCTTCGATTGCTCGAGGCCTTCATAGAAGGTCGGATAGTAGAGCATGCCGTTGTACTGCTCGAACACCGGCAACACCGCCTTGCGCGAGGCCGAGGTCCAGCAGCCCATGACGGAAGCGCACTTGTCCTGCACCAGAAGCTTCTTCGCTTTCTCGGCAAAGGTCGGCCAGTCGCTGGCGCCGTCTTCCTGAATAAACTTGATCTTGCGGCCGAGCACGCCGCCCTGCGCGTTGATCTGATCGATCGCGAGCTTTTCGGCCTCAACCGAGCCGGTCTCGCTGATCGCCATGGTGCCGGTAACCGAGTGCAGGATGCCGACGGTGACCTCGGTGTCGGTGACCGCGAGCCCGGTCGTGTTCACCTGTGCGGTCGGGACCGTTTCGGCTAGCGCCAGCGGCGGCAGCATCGCCGAGGCAGACAGGGTGGCCGCGCCGACGAGAAGCTCGCGGCGCGTGGGAGCCAGAAGATTCCCAGTGAGCTTTTTCGAAGTCATTGAACGCCTCTATGCAGCGACGGGGTTGTTGGCCGGCAAGGGCGAGCGAGACTCGCTCGTCGAATCGGAATTTGCGTTGGTTTGCTGCATTGCAGCATACGTCGATTGACGTATATGCCTACGTCGGATGCCGTATAAAATGCCCATGAATGTTGGGGATTAGAAAATGTGTCCGAAATGTGGACGCCGCCTCCATTGCGATATTTTGCGCCGCACACTGCTCGATATTTCGTCACGATAGAGCGGAGACACGACGATAGACTTCATTGGGCCGACCAAACGAGACCAACAGGCGGGGCCGCAACGGGGATTGGAAAGCGCAAGGAGAACCAGAGACCGACGACGCAAGATTTCGAGACGGTGAATCGGCCATGACAGCGCAGCAACGCATCGTTCGCGTCCGGCGCAGCTACAATCAGTGGGTCGCAAACCAGACGCTCGAAGACTACGCGCTTCGCTTTACCGCCAAGAGCGCGCGCAAATGGTCGAGCTTGCACGTCGCCAATACCGCGATTGGCGCGGTGTCGTTCCTGGCACTGGAAGCCATCGGCGGCTCCATCACCATCAATTACGGCTTTGCCAACGCGACCGGCGCGATCCTGGTCGTCGGCGCGCTGATCTTCTTGTCCAGCATTCCGATCGGCTACTACGCCTCGACCTATGGGGTCGATATCGATCTGCTCACCCGCGGTGCCGGATTCGGCTATATCGGATCGACCGTCACGTCGCTGATCTACGCTTCCTTTACATTCCTGTTCTTCGCGATCGAGGCGGCCATCATGTCGCTCGCGCTGGAGATGTGTTTTGGCATTCCCCTATTCCTCGGCTATGTGCTGAGTTCGCTGATCGTCATTCCGCTGGTGACCCACGGCATCACCTTCATAAGCCGTTTTCAACTTTGGACGCAGCCGGTCTGGATCGTCCTGCACCTCATCCCGTTCTGCTTTATCGCGTTCGTCGACAGCGCCTCGTTCGCGCGATGGACGGACTTCTCGGGACTTGCGGGTCCCGACGGACAATCGTTCAACATCATGCTGTTCGGCGCGGCATCGATGGTCGTGTTCTCGCTGATCGCGCAAATTGGCGAGCAGGTCGACTTTCTGCGTTTTCTTCCGGCCCGCGGTGCCCGCGGCGGGACGCAATGGTGGACGGCTTATCTGATGGCGGGACCCGGCTGGATCATTCCCGGAGTGTTGAAACTACTGGCGGGCTCGTTCCTGGCCTTTCTTGCGCTCGAGCATCTGGTTCCGCTGAAAAACGCCGCCGAGCCGACGCAGATGTATCTCGTTGGTTTTCAATATGTGTTTTCTTCGCCGAAGATGGCGCTGGCCTTCATGGGCGCCTTCGTCATCATCTCGCAGCTCAAGATCAACGTGACCAACGCCTATGCGGGCTCGATCGCGTGGTCGAACTTCTTCTCGCGCCTCACCCACAGCCATCCCGGCCGGGTGGTGTGGGTGGTGTTCAACGTGACCATCGCGTTGATGCTGATGGAGCTCGGCATCTTCAAGATGCTCGAGCACATATTGGGTCTCTATTCGATCGTGGCGATATCGTGGGTCAGCGCGCTGGTCGCCGATCTCGTGATCAACAAGCCGTTGGGACTGAGTCCCGCCGGCATCGAGTTCAAGCGTGCGCATCTTTACGACATCAACCCGGTCGGCGTTGGTGCGATGCTGACGGCGACCGTTGCTGGCATTACCGCCTTCTCCGGCGCTCTGGGGCCCACCGCGCAATCCTTGTCGGGATTCCTGGCGCTCGCTGTCGGCTTCGTCGTGGCTCCCGTCATTGCCTATGCGACCAAGGGCCGTTTCTACGTTGCGCGTGCGCCGCGCAAGAGTTGGAGCGGACAAGAGGTGATCCGTTGCTCGATCTGCGAGCACCATTTCGAGACCGAAGACATGGCGCACTGTCCGGCTTATTCCGGGCCAATCTGCTCGCTGTGCTGCTCGCTGGAAACCCGCTGCCGGGACTGCTGCAAACCGCAGGCCAGGATGTCGAACCAGGTGCTGGACTGGTTCGGCCAGGTCCTGCCGGACCGGATTACGCGGGCGCTCAATACCGATGTCGGCCGCTATCTCGGCGTCGTGGCGCTATTCGCCGGCGGCATCGGTTCGGTGCTCTCGCTGGTCTATTTCCAGGTTTCGCTCGACGTTGACGCCCCCAAAGACATTCTGCGCTCGACGCTGTGGACCGTCTTCTTCATCCTCACCATCATCGCCGGCGTGGCCGCCTGGCTGTTCGTGCTGGCGCAGGAGAGCCGCCGCGTCGCGGAAGAGGAAACGCACCGCCAGACCGACCTGCTGATGAACGAGATCGAGGCGCACAAGCGCACCGATGCCAAGCTGAAGAAGGCCAAGGAGGCGGCGGAAGCGGCCAGCAAGGCCAAGAGCCGATACGTCGTCGGCTTGAGCTACGAACTGCGCACGCCGCTCAACGCGATTCTCGGCTATGCGCAATTGCTCGAACGCGACCCGGCGATTCCACAGACCAAGATTAATCCGATCAGGGTCGTGCGCCGCAGCGCGGAGCATTTGTCGGGGCTGATCGACGGCCTCCTCGATATCTCGAAGATCGAGGCCGGCCGTTTTCATCTCAGCCGCAATGAGGTGCACATCTACGAGTTTCTCGATCAGTTGGTCGACATGTTCCGCTTGCAGGCGAGGGCCAAGGGCATCGAGTTCAGTTACGTCCGGTTGCAGCGCCTGCCGCCGGTGGTCAACGCCGACGAGAACCGCCTGCGCCAGATTCTCATCAACCTCCTCTCCAACGCGATCAAGTTCACGGAAGCCGGCCAGGTGACGTTTCAGGTCGGATACCGCCATCAGGTGGCCGAGTTCACGATCGAAGATACCGGCGTCGGAATCCACAAGGACGATCTCGTGCGCATCTTCGAGCCCTTCGAACGGGCGCGCACCGCACCTGCCAAGGCGACGATCGGAACCGGGTTGGGATTGACCATCACCGGCTTGCTCACCAGCATCATGGGTGGCGACATTACCGTCCGCAGTGAGGTCGGCAAGGGCAGCGCATTTCGCGTCAAGCTACTCCTATCCGAAGTGCCACGCCCACGCATCGCCTCGACAATGGAAAACCGCGTGCGCGGCTATCTCGGCCCAAGGCAGACGATCCTTGTGGTCGACGACAATGAGATTCAGCTGGGACTGGTGCGCGATCTGCTGGAGCCCCTCGGATTCACGATCGTGACAGCTTCGAGCGGACGGGAAGGCTTGCTGGCGGCCGGGCAAAGCAAGCCGAACCTCGTGCTGCTCGACATGGCGATGCCAGAGATGGACGGTTGGCAGGTGGCGCAACGCATTCGCCGCAACGTGCGAGAGCGTATCGCGATCATCATGCTGTCGGCGAACGCCATTGATCCGAACCACATGCCGGACGCAGAGCGACTGTACGACGACAGCCTGATGAAACCCATCGATCTGCGCCAGCTTCTGAAGAAGATCCACGCCCTGCTCGACATCGAATGGATCTACGAGTCCGAAGCAGTGGCGCCGCCGGCGGCGTCCGCAACAGTGCTCGTCGCCCCGCCCCACCACGACCTCGACGAGCTGATCGGCCTCGGCGAGATCGGGCACGTTCGGCGCATCCTCGACAAGCTGGGTGAGATCGAGACGAGCTTGCCGGAATGCCATGACTTCGTCTTGCGCATGCGCACCATCGTCGACACCTTCGACCTGAAACGATACGTCGCCGCGCTCTCTGAAATTCGTGGCAATCATGCGTAAGAGCGAGACCCGGGACATCGTGCTTGTGGTCGACGATTCGCCGGAGACTTTGCGACTGCTGACCGACGCCATCGAAGCGGCAGGCATGACGGTGCTGGTCGCGCTCGAAGGCGAGCACGCCATCTCCATCGCCGAAAAGGCGCTGCCCGACATCATTCTCATGGACGCACTCATGCCGGGCATGGACGGGTTCGAGACCTGCCACCGGCTCAAGCGCAACAAGACGCTCACCTATGTGCCGGTGATCTTCATGACCGGGCTCAGCGAAACCCAGGACATCGTCAAAGGGCTGGAGGCGGGCGGCGTCGACTATGTGACCAAGCCGATCGTCCCCGACGAACTGCTGGCGCGGATTCGCGTGCATCTCACCAATGCGCGCCTCGCGCACAGCGCCCGCGCGGCACTCGACGTGTCCGGGCGCTATCTGCTGGCGACGAACACGGCTGGCAGGGTCCTCTGGTGCACGCCGCAAACCGCGAAGCTGCTCGGCCTCGCCTTCGGCGATTTCCACGGCGAGGGCGATTTGCTGCCGCTGCACGTGCAGGAATGGCTGCAAAAGTGCACCCATTCCGGAGCGAAATCGGGAGATTCGATCGCGCTTGAATCCGGTCCTGGCACGGTGAAATTGCAGTTTTCCTATGTGGGCCAGATCGCGCCGGAGGAAATCCTGCTGCGTCTGGTCGAGGGCGAATTCGAGAACGACAACCTTGTGCTCAAGCGCAAGCTGCAATTGACGCAGCGTGAGTCCGAGGTGTTGATGTGGATCGCCCGCGGCAAATCGAACCGCGACATCGCCGAAATCCTGAGCCTCAGCCCGCGTACGGTCAACAAGCATCTGGAGCAAATCTACGCCAAACTGGCGTCGAGAACCGCGCCTCGGCGGCGGCTCTGGCGGTGCGGATGCTCGGAGTTCGGTAAGGCTGATGCGGCTGGCGCAGCGATCTATTGGATGAACTGCGCAACGGTCTTCGCCAGCACAAAACCGGCCCACACCGCGATCAAGCATAGCACCACCGAAGCGACCACATAGCTGCCGCCGCGAAACCACATCCCGTTCTGGAACAGCGACAGCGATTGCAGGCTGAAGGCCGAAAATGTCGTATAGCCTCCGCAGATGCCCGTCATGATGAACAGCCTGACATTGGTTGAAGCCTCGAAGCGACTGTGAGGTTCGGCTATTGCGAAAAAAAATCCAATCACAAACGATCCAAGTATGTTGATGAACAGCGTACCCCACGGGAACGCGACCCCGAGCCATTCGATCGATACAACCGTGCACCAGTGGCGGGCCACACCGCCGAGCGCGCTGCCGATCGCGACGGTGACGTACGGACCCATCACGTCCGCAAAGCTTGCGGCAAGTGCCGCCATGCCGGAAAACACCGCGGTGCCCAGCGTGAGCCTGCGGACAATCGATGATTGCAGCTCAAGGGGTTGCTGCTCGGAGGACATCCAATCCTTTCCAGCCATCGCGATGATGCGTGCGCGGAGGAGTTCCAACCCCCTCTATCGTCGCAATACTTGGCGGGTTGTTGCAGGCCTCCAATACGTCGAATGACGTAGGTCCGACCCTATCGGCGGTAAATTCGAGGTCCTGATTCCAGTGCGCGATGGATGGTAATCCTCCTTGCGCACGAGGGCTTTCGTCTCCGGAATTGGGGATTAAGTGATTCGGACCGCGGTTGTCCCAGCCACTACTGGACACCTTCTTGGCACGAGCCGCATGATCAAAAATTGCTCACCCGGTCCCCGGCTCAAACTCCTCCGCGGTTCGGAAGTGGGAGGGCCTGATTTTGACTCACTTTTATATTTTGGGGGAACGCGCTTCGACCCGACAGCATTAAGTTAGACATTGGCGTCTAACCAACAATGTCTGAGATGATGCTTCGAGCATGGGAAAATGATCGTTTTGCATTCGTTTGACAAATCACGGCTCATCATGCGGTTGTTCATGGCGGCACTCTATTTGCTGGCCGGATCACTTCACATCACGATGCCGGGTAAATTCTTGCCGATCGTGCCGGAGTGGGTGCCGTTTCCCCGCCAAGTAGTGCTTGTCACGGGGATCTGTGAAATTGCCGGCGCTTTGGCATTGCTTACCGGAAGAATGCGCCTGGTGGCCGGGAGCATGCTGGCCCTGTATGCGGTTTGCGTGTTTCCCGCAAATATCAAGCAAGCGGTCGAAGGCATCGATCTTCCGCCAGTGCCGAATAGCTGTTGGTATCATGCGCCCCGGCTGGCGCTACAGCCTGTGCTGGTTTGGTGGGCGCTGTTCTGCTCTGGCGCCATCGACTGGCCATTCGGCAAAGCGCCGGATCAAGCGTGACACGCGCCCCTTAAGCGGCACAGCACGCCCTTGCGAAGTGCGGTGCTTTGACAAAAGCGGGCGGCTACGCCAGCCGCCCGGGTTCAATTGCACGACAATTCAATTCGTCTTAATTGACGCCTCGCTCGTTTCCGATGCGGACCAAAGCCTCGGTGAACCGTTGCTTTTGCTGATCATCGAGGCTTACAAAGAGCGGCTGGGCGGCATCAGCGAGCTTTTTCTGATCGGCGGCGCGCTGGGTCATAGCATCGGCTCCCGTTCGCATTTGTTCGATGATGTCGACGGAACCCTTCTGTTTATCGCGATCGGAGCGCAGTGTCATCTCGCGGTCCGCACGGTTTTTGCCAACGTCGCGCATGGCGCTCTCGAAGCCCGCCCAGTTGTTCTCCTGCTCCGGCGTGAGTCGCAACTCGGCCTTGATGCGGGCGGTTCGCGCATCGGCTTGATCGGCAATTTGGTTTGCGGTCAGTTCCGCGTGGCTTGAACGGTCTCTGGCGACGGCCGAACCGGGTAGTGCCGTGCCGGCCACCAGGGCGGCAGCCGTAAAAAGGAACAGAGCCTTTCTCATGGTGTCCTCCTTTCGAGGAATCCAATAACGTAGAATTAGAAGTTTTGGCTTTTCGGATTGAGGGATATATTTCTTCTCTCGATGGACCAAGTCACAACATTTTAAAATGTTCCTTGTTTTGTTGGATAACCAGTGGAGTGTTCCTACTATTCAGCTGAACGTTTCGTCCGCGGTTTATGAGCGCTGTTAGCTCCGCAGATGTGCTACATCCGTTATGTTGCTTTGGTCCACCGTTCTCGGCAGTAGACGGCAATCGAGCTCCTATAAGACGGTCGGTGCTGGTCGCCGTTTAGCCCCTTGAAACCATTTGTGGCCTCTTTGGAAATTTTTAAGCGGGCCGTGGAGTTGTTCTGCCGGCCGACTTATGTGAGCAATTTTGAACAGACAGCTGCTGCCGAGGAGCGCATTGCAGGTATCGGGATGTCGGGTACGGGAGGGTGCCCATGTTGAAAACAGATCAGTTCTGGCAGTACGCCAAGGAGGCGACGCTTTCGGCTTTTTTCGCGAAAACCGATGAGGAAAAGCAAAGTCTGAGAGGTGGTCCCACTTCCTGAGACAGCCGACTAAGGTGGATTCGCCGATGCAGAGGACGACCCACCATGAGGACGCGAAGACGGTTTTCGGCTGAGTTCAAAGCCAAGGTAGCACTTGAGGC
>Ga0182024_10007114_pt1 | contig 24255 bp, 25 predicted proteins | sample P32metaG_FD_120480 | JGI IMG/M metagenome (GOLD analysis project Ga0182024, IMG submission 120480) | Permafrost microbial communities from Stordalen Mire, Sweden - P3-2 metaG (Illumina Assembly) | ecosystem: Environmental > Terrestrial > Soil > Wetlands > Permafrost | place: Sweden: Stordalen...
CGACGCGCGTGCGCTACACGGCGCTCTCGATCGGCAACAACCTCGCCGTCGCGATCTTCGGCGGCTTCGCGCCCTTCATCGCGACCTGGCTCATCAAGGCCACGGGCAACAATCTCGCCCCGAGCTATTACCTGATGGCGGCGGCAGCGATCAGCTTCCTCGTCGTCTTGCGCATCCGCGAGACGGCCTTCACGAAACTGCGTTGACCGATCTCGTTGTCGTCGGCGCGGGCATCGCGGGGCTAACTGCCGCGCGAGAGGCGGCGACTCTGGGCCTCACGACGACCTGCATAGAAGCCCTGATGTTCGGGGGCCTCATCGTGAACATCAACGACCTCGACCCGGGCGTGCCGGGTGCGCCCAGTTCCGGCGTTGATTTCGCCTCGGAACTGATGATGCGCGCCGTCGATGACGGCGTAACGAGCATCGCCGACACGGTCGTTTCGGTCGAACGCCGTGACGGCGCGTTCACCGTGGTGTGCGCCGAAAGCCGTCAGAATGCGCGCTCGGTGATTCTCGCATCGGGCGCAAGCCTGAAACGGCTCGGCATCCCCGGAGAAGAAGAGTTCGAGAATCGCGGCATCTCGCACTGCGCCGATTGCGACGGGCCATTTTACACCGGCCAAGACGTCGTCGTCGTCGGCGGCGGCGATTCGGCGCTCCAAGAGGCGCTCGTCCTTGCCAAGTACTGCCGTCGCGTGCACCTCGTACACCGAGGCGGGCAATACTCGGCGCGAGCGAGCTTCGTCGAAGCAGTCTCGGCCTGCGAGAACATAAGCACGCATTGGAACAGCGTGACGGAGGAAATTCAAGGCGACGCTCACGTGAACAATGTGGTCGTGCGCAACACGACCGAGGGACGCCTCGAGCACATCGCCTGCACCGGCCTCTTTGCGTTCATCGGGCTCGAGGCGAACCTCGCTTACCTTCCGCTCGACGTCGCTCGTGATGCCGGCGGGCGCGTGGTCGCCGACGCTTCGCTGCAGACGACCTGGCCCGGTATGTTTGCGGCCGGCGCGCTCCGGGCCGGCTGCGGCGGCCTTCTCCCCGATGCCGTCGCCGACGGACTGCTTGCCTCGGCTTCGGCCGGCGCATACGTTCGCGCAGCGACTTGACGGTCCGGCGCGACCGATAGTATTATTGAACAGGACTACCTAGGAGGAGCAGGATGAGAATCGTCAATCCCGCCGGTGAAGAGACTCGGCCGCAACTTACGCTCGCGCCGCGTCTGACGTCGTTGACCGGTAAGAAGATCGCGCTCATCGATAACACCAAGCACATGGCCGAGGTCTTTCTCAGAGAGCTGGAGCGCCTGCTTCAAGAGAATTATGGGGTGCGGGATTTTGAGCATTACCGCAAGCCGCACGCATCCGTCCCCATTCCAAACGATGTGATGCAGCGACTCCTCGGCTCGTGCGATGCGTTCATCCACGGCGTCGCTGATTGAGGGGGCTGCACGTCGTGGGGTCTCCACGACAGCGTCGATTTCGAAAAACAGCAACGGCCGGCGGTAACGATTATTACGACCGCTTTCAAGAGCGCGGGAGAACATAGACTGAGGGATCTTGGGCTGCTGAGCCACCCGATGGTTGTCGTCGAGCATCCGATGGCGAGCCGAAACGCTGCAGAGGTCAAGGCGATGGCCGGGGGCGTCGTCGACTTGGTCGTAAAGGCGCTCGTCGAAGCATGACCGCCTCGGTCGGCAAGCTCAGCCGCCGCGAAGATCTCAGCTCGGACTTTGTGGCGGCCAATGACGCTTTGGAGGAAAATGGTTGGACCGACGGGCTTCCGGTAATCCCGCCGACGGAAGAGCTGGTCGCCGCCATGATCGCCCATTGCCGGCACGAGCCGACCGATATGCTCGGACGGATGCAGCCGGCAAACAATCCCGTGACGCTCGAAAAGGTCGCCGCCAACGCCGTGATGGCCGGCTGCCGAGCCGAGTATTTTCCGGTCGTCGTCGCCGCGGTCAAAGCGATCCTCCAGCCCCAGTTTCATGTCGGCTCGACCTCGTGCACGACCGGCGGTGCGGCGCCCGTGCTCATCGTGAGCGGGCCGATCGCACAAAAGCTAAAGATCAATGGCAGCGATTCGTGTTTCGCCGGAAACTATCGAGCCAACGCAACCATCGGGCGAGCCGTTCGCCTCACAATGCGCAATCTCGGCGGCGCGAAGCCTGGAAAACAGGACAAATCGACGCAAGCGTGGCCGGGCAAGATGACGTTTTGTTTCGCCGAGAACGAAGCGCGCACGCCGTGGGAGCCGCTTCGGGTTGCGCTCGGCCATTCGCGCGAAGTCAGCACCGTCACGTGCATCGCGGTTCGCGGGCTGTACCCCATCTGCGAGGGCACTCAAGATTCTGGGCTCGGCGTTCTTCAGACGATAGCCGCAGCGATGCGCGTGGTGGGCAGTCCGATCTACAATCAGTCCGGTTCGAATCTCACTCCCGTCATTGTCGTCCTAGGCCCGGAGCACGCAGCCGAAATAGCGAAGGCAGGCTTTACGAGGTTCGACGTGCAGGCGTACCTGCACGAGCATGCACGGATGCCCCTTCGCGATCTGATGAATCGCGTGTACAACGGCACGGAGCGATGGCCACGCTGGATCGACGTAACGGATCCGAACGCCACCGTGCCGATCGTCGCCCGCGCCGGCGATTTTATCATCGTCGTCGCGGGGGGCGACGGCAGGCATAGCGCGTGGATGCCGTCGTGGCACGAATGTCAGGGTGGCACCGAGGTCATCGAAGACGAACAAAGATAAGCCGCAAATCTCGCCGGTCATGCAGGAGCTTGCAACCTACATTGCAAGCGCCCGCACGCGAGATCTGCCGGAGCCCGTGACAGAGAAAACCAAACATCACGTGCTGGACACGATCGCAGCGATGGTGTCGGGATCGGCCTTACTGCCGGGGCGAAAGGCCATCTCGTACATTGCGACGCGCGGAGGAACGGCAGAAGCCTGCGTCGTCGCGTCGCCGATCACGACGAGCGTCGAGAACGCCGCGCTCGCGAACGGCATGCTGGCGCACGCGGACGAAACGGACGACTCTCACACGCCCACGAGTCAGCACCCCGGCTGCGGCATCATATCGGCGGCCCTCGCGATGGCCGAACGCGAGGGGCGTGGCGGCACGGAATTACTGCGCGCCGTTGCGCTCGGCTACGACGTCAGTTGCCGAATGAATAGGGCCTTGCACGCCTATCAATTTCGGGTAGTAGGACATTCGACGCACAGCTTCGGTCCGTCATTTGGCGCAGCCTCGGCGGCGGGCTCGCTCGCCGCGCTCAATGAGGACCAATCTCGTCACCTCTTATCGTACGCCGCGCAGCAAACCTCGGGCGTTTGCTCTTGGCAGCGAGACACCGAGCACGTGGAAAAGGCGTTCGATTTCGGCGGGATGCCCGCGCGCAACGGCGTGACGGCGGCTTCGATGGTGTCGCACGGATTCAGCGCGGTCGACGACGTGTTTGCGGGCGATCGCAATTTCTTCGTCGCTTACGACGAGTCTGCTCGCACCGGTCTCAAGCCTGAGCCCGAGCAACTGGTGCGCGAGCTGGGGCGGACGTACGAGATCATGAATACGAGCATCAAACGATGGGCCGTCGGGATGCCTATTCAGGCGCCGCTCGATTGTCTAACGGAGTTGATGCGAGCCGGCAAGATCGACGTCGACGAGATAGAGCGCATTGAGATTGGTGTCGGGGAGAACGATGCGTTCACGGTCAACGATCGGGCGATGCCGACTATTTGCATGCAGCACATTTGCGCGGTGATGCTTCTGGACGGCGCGCTGACGTTTGCATCGGCGCACGACGAAGCGCGCATGAGCGATGAGCGGGTGCTTGCCTTACGCGGTCGGATCGTGCTGATCGGGGATGAAGCGCTGACCCGCGTCATGCCCGAGCGTCACGGTATCGTCGAAATCAGCCTACGCGACGGCCGCACGCTCAGGCATCATACGCGAGCAGTGAGAGGCACTCCGGGTAATCCTATGACGCGCACTGAAGCGGAGGAGAAGTGCCTCGATCTGATGGGGCCGGTCCTCGGCGATGGACGCTCGCGCGCTCTGTGCGATTTCGTTTGGAATTTGGAGAAGGTCGATGATATCCGCGCGATTCGAGAGTTGGTGAGAGCGACGTGAGCACGGCGACGGCGGAGTTTGTACGGGAATTTCGCAAGCTCGGTTTCACGGACTACGAGGCGCGAGCGTACCTCACGCTTTGCCAAACGTCTCCCGTGACCGCGTACGAGGTGAGCAAGATCGCCGGCCTCGGCAAGGCGAACGTTTATTCCGCCCTTGAAGCGCTCGTCCGGCGGGGAGCGGCACAACCGGTCAGCAAAGCGCCGGTGAAATATGTCCCGGTCGAGCCCTCCGTGCTACTGGGCCAGATCGCAAGAGCGACGACCGCTCGCTGCAAAGAACTCGCCGGCAAGCTCGAACGCATCGAATCGGCCGACGACGCTGACCACGTGTGGACCTTAAGCGGCGAAGAGAACATCGATAGCAAGGTCGGTGAGATGATCGATCGCGCCCGACACCACGTGTGGGTCAAAGCTGCGCATCATCTCCTTGCAAAGCACGCCGCGGCACTCGAGCGCGCCGCCAAGCGCAAGGTCGACCTGGTGATCGTTCTATTCGGCCCGGAGGATTGCGTAAGCACGTTTTCCTTCGGGGCACGCTCGACTGTCTATCTCCACGAAGGCACCGGCGCAATTGTCGGACCGGGGGACCGGCTCATAACGCTGACGATCGACTTCGACGAAGCGCTCACTGCAGATCTGGGTGGAGCGGGCCATGGTGCGTTCACTCGGAGTACTTCGATCGTCTTTATGGCGGAGGCTCTCTTGCGCCACGAAGTCTATCTCGCCGAAATCTTTCGGAAATTTGGTCCGCAAATCGAGCGCGAGTTTGGGCCCGGGCTCGCGAAGCTCCGCAAGCGCTATCTTCCCGCCGCCAAGCGGTAAGACGCCCGCCTCGCGGCGCTAACCGATCTTCCCCGCAACCTGCTCCATAAGGCCCCAAGCCGTGTCACCGAACTCTTTTTTCCATCGGGCGTAGAATCCGCCGGCGAGCTTCGCTTGAAACGACTTGCGGTCGCAGCCATTAAAGATCAGACCTTGCCGCTTGAGTTTGTCGGCGAGGGATGCATCGAGGATACCGGAGTCGCGGCGCTGTAGGACGGCGTACTTCGCGGCATTGCGTTGGACGACCGCCTGAACATCCGGCGGTAGCCCTTTCCAAGCGTCGGGATTCGCAGTTAGCCAATAGGCCGCCCAGACATGGTTCGAGACGCTGAGGTATTTTTGTACCTCATAGTAGCGTGCCAGTTCAATTGTTGAGTACGGCGTTTCTTGGCCGTCCACCAGGTGCGTCTGCAATCCCGTGTACACTTCGGCGAGATTGGTCGCAATGGGAGAAGCGCCCAGTGTCTTAAACGTGTCGATCACCATGACCGATGGCGAGACACGAATCTTGAAGTTTGCGAGATCGTCCACGTTGCGGATCGGGTGCGTCGCCGATGTGATTTCGTGAAAGCCGAGAGGCCATTTCTTTGGGAACGCGATCAGACCCACTTTCGCCTCAATCGCTTTCGTTATGTAAGCACCCAGTGCTCCGTCCATCGCCTCGAGCGCTGCAGCCTCGGTGCGCCATGCAAACGGCGTCGACTCGATTGCGCACAGCGATACGCTCGCGGTGAGCGGGCCGGTCCCGATCATCATGAACTGCAGCGCTCCCAGCCGGAGCTGCGAGATCATCGCATTGTCGCCGCCGAGTTCGCTGTTCGGAAAGATGGCTACTTCGAGCCTGCCACCTGTTTCCTCACGCACAGCTTTCCACATTTGCACTAAACGTACGTGTATCGGATGCTCGACCGGCAGATTGTGCCCCATCTTCATCGCGAATTGCACAGCACGCGCCGGCGCGCGTACGAATCCGATGCTGATGAAAGTCGCCGCGGCAGAGCGAGCGAAGCGGGAACGAGAGAGGATATCTGACACGTAGGGCCCTCCGTTAACGCCCTTCCATCATGAACGCAGCGCGCCCTCGCCGCTAGGCTGCGGAAGGCGAAGAGCACTCGTTGCGAGGACAGGACTGGGATGCACGATCACTCGGATTCGGATCGACACGGTGCGAAACAGCCTGGACGCTTTGATGTGGCGCGAGCGGCGCGTCTCGACGATCCGGAGCGCTTTGGGTATCTCCCGCCGGCCGAAGTGCTGGAGCTTCTCGGCGCGCCGCAAGACGCGTGCGTGGTCGACTTCGGCACGGGGACGGGCACCTATGCGATCGCAATTGCGAAACTCAGGCCCGACCTCCAGATATTCGCACTCGACGAACAGGCGGGGATGCTGGAGCTCCTGCGCAACAAACTCGCCGTTGCCCCGCTACCGAAGATTGAGCCCGTCGGCGCCGAAGCGCTTCCAGCGCTGCGCGGGCGCGCCGATCGCGTCCTTGCGGTCAACGTGTTGCACGAGCTCGGCGACGTTGCGCTGCGGGGCCTGGGCGAACTCCTGGGGCCCGACGGCCGTGCCCTCTTCGTCGATTGGAATGCCGAGGTCGAACGCCCCGTCGGTCCACCGCGCGATCACGTCTACACTATGAACGATGCGCGCTCACGCCTCGAGGAAAGCAACTTTCTTGTCACTGAGGAACGGCGCTTTCCGTATCACTACGCGCTGACCGCTAGCCGGAAGGGTCCTTCATACCAGGCGCCCGAAGGCACCAAATAATCGCGACCGCATTGAGGAGAAGCTATGTCGAAACGCACCGCCTTGACCTTCGCCGCCTTCATCGTGCTCGGCACGCTCGCGCTCGTACTGTTCGCGCCGCCGAGTTCGCCTGCCGTCGCCGCCGGAGCCGCCGGCGCAGCGGTGTTCGCATCAAACTGCTCGAGTTGCCACGGCGCAGACGGACAGGGTGTGCCAAATGCGTTTCCGCCGCTCGCCAAGAATGGGTATGTCACCGGCGATCCGAAAAAGGTGATCCACACGGTTGTCAACGGGTTGAGCGGTGCGATCACGGTCAACGGCAAGACCTACAGTGGAGGAATGCCACCCTTCAAAGGGACGCTCACGAACACGCAGATCGCCGCGGTGATCACCTACATTCGCAGTTCGTGGGGCAATAAAGCCTCGGCGGTCACCGAAAAACAAGTCGCGTCGACAAAATAGCGTAACTCTCGTCGCAAACGTAGTCCTTCGCATTCCGCTTGTCGGCCGCGGCGGCGAACCGATTGTGTTTCGCTCCGTGCTCGGCTCGCACGGGCTCGCGCGCCTCGCGCCGAACGAGATCGCGCCCGACAAGACCGCGCTGACCACAACCCTGCTGCTCGGTCGCTCCGCGCGCACCGTGCGCATCGTCGAGGGCACACGCGGCACGCTCGAAGCGCGCGTACTCGGTGACGGCTCCCGCGGCAGTGCTGGCTCGCGCAGCGCTCCGCTAGCGCCCAAAGAGCAAGCTGCTCTCGAAGGCGCAATCCGTCGCATGTTCGCGCTCGACGACGACCTCGCACCGTTCTACGCCGCGATCGCCCGCGATGCCGACCTATCGTTTGCGACGCGCGGCGCCGGGCGGATGCTGCGCAGCCCCACGGCCTTCGAAGACGTCGTCAGAACGATCTGCACGACCAACTGCGCCTGGAGCGCGACGACGCGGATGATCGAGGCGCTCGTCGCGCACCTCGGGAAAAGCGCAGCGGGCGCTCCGACGTCGGGCTGGCGCGGACGCGCCTTTCCCGCGCCCGAGGCGATGGCGAACGCCGGCGACGAATTCTATCGCGACGTCGCGCGCGCCGGCTACCGCGGCGCGTATTTGCGAAAGCTCGCCGAACTCGTCGCGGACGGAACGATCGATCTCGAAGCGTGGCGCGCGGCGCCGCGCAGCGCCCTATCCGACGAAGAGTTGGAGGAGCGTCTGCTCGCGCTTCCCGGCGTCGGCCCGTACGCGGCGGCGCACGTCATGCTCTTGTTTGGTCGTCACTCGCGGCTCGTGCTCGACTCCTGGACAAGGCCGTACTACGCCGGAATCATGGGGAAGAAGAAGATCGCCGACCGAACGATCGCACGGCGCTTCAAGAAGTACGGCGACGACGCGGGCCTCGCGTTTTGGCTGATCCTGTGGAAGGAACGCCACCTCGCAATTGCCCGCTAAGGCGGCCACGCGTTTGCGCCGCCCGCGCGACAGGCAGGCCGCGCGCCCGGACCCAACCTTCGAGACTATGGGAAGCAACAAGGTTCGCGTCAGCCACCTCGCCGAGTCGACCTTCGAAGGCGGTGGACTACGCGCGCACTACGAGTACCGGGATCTCGGCGTCGCCGAGGCGACCGCGGGCCGGTTCGGCGCGCACGTCATCCGTACGCGCAACTCGGAGGAGATTTCGCCCGCGCACTATCACACGCTCGAGTTTCAGATCATCTACATCCTTAAGGGATGGGTCGTCTTCGACTACGAGGGGACCGGCGAAGTTCGACTCGAGACTGGCTCGTGCGCCTATCAACCGCCGGGGATTAGGCATGCCGAAGTCGCGCATAGCGCCGATCTCGAGATCCTCGAAATTACGATGCCGGCGCAGTTCGCTTCAATCGCGTTGTAGAAGGCGGCGGGAACCGAATTGATTCGGGTTCTTGGCCCTTTAGAGCACGTAGATCTCAATATCGGCCTTCGGAACGTGCTTGAGCAGTTCGCGCAAGTCATCGGGGTCGGACGTCGCGATAAGCGACGGAGTATTGCGCAGCGCCACGTCGACAACACTGCCGTCGATCACCGACGGACCCGAAACTTGTCCCAACCGCGTTCCGATTCGTTTTGCGGCGTCGAAATCAAGTGGCGGGAAGGCGTCGACGGTCTTCATGAGGCGCGAAATGTTGGGGTGGGGTGACGCCCCGCGCCAAGTCTCGGCGATCACGCCGCTTGGAATGAGCACAAGGGCGCGGCGCGTTCGGGCGGCCTCGATGAGCCTGGTTAGCGACGAGTCGCTGTTTTCGGCCGCGATGACGGCGCCCGAATCGAGGACGATGGTCCGAGTCATGCGTCGAGCAGCGCAAGCCCTTCGAGAATTTCCACTTCAGTGAGGGGTCCGTGAATTCGCTCCGCAGCCTTGACGTATTCCTCGCGATATTGTTGAGTCAATTCTCGCGCCATGGCCCGTGCCACAAAGCGAGAAAAGCCGCGCTTGCCGGCCTTTGCTCTGACCACGCGCACGATTTCCCGCGGTACGGACACCGATATCGTCTCAAACCCGATGTCCCCATCTCTGCGTTCGACCGGCGCCGGGCGGCGTGCACGCCGAAGCTTTGCGGCTTGTTGCTTTGCCATGTCGGTAATCATAGTTGAATTATTAATGCCGGTCAACCCTAGACCCATACGAAGTCACCGCCCAGGGCCGCGCGGCAGGGGAGGACGCTGCTTCGTATTTCATGCAATCCCAAATCACGCGTACGAATGCGTCCGACAAGCGATGAAACGTATAACGGCGGACGTTCATTGACGGAGGGAAGCCTGTGAGTGCTCAAGCGATTCCGATCAATATCGGCAATACCGCGTTCATGCTCATCTGTGCAAGCCTGGTCATGTTGATGACCCCGGGGCTCGCGTTCTTTTACGGCGGCCTGGTGGCGCGCAGGAACGTGGTGGCCATCATGATCCAAAGCTTCGTGTCGCTAGGCTGGACCACGGTGATCTGGTTCGCGTTTGGTTACTCGCTCAGCTTCGGTCCGACTTGGCACGGTATCGTAGGCGACCCGACGTATTACGCCTTTCTGCGGGGCGTCACGCTACAGACGATGTTTACCGGAAACGACGCCGGCATTCCGTTGATCGTTCACATCGCCTATCAGATGATGTTTGCGATCATCACCCCGGCGCTCATCACCGGCGCGTTTGCCAACCGCGTCACCTTCAAAGCCTATTTTCTGTTCTTGACCGGTTGGCTGATCTTCGTGTACTTCCCGTTCGTGCACATGCTGTGGAGTCCGGACGGCATCCTCGCGAAATGGGGCGTCCTCGATTTTGCGGGCGGCATCGTGGTCCACAACACCGCCGGGTTTGCGGCGCTAGCCTCGGTGCTGTTTATCGGCCGCCGCCACGTCGTCGAGAACAAACCCCACAACGTGCCGCTGATCGCGCTCGGCACCGGACTGCTTTGGTTCGGTTGGTACGGCTTCAATGCCGGATCTGAATTGCGCGTGGACGCGGTTACCGCGTCGGCTTTCCTGAACACCGATCTCGCCGCCTCGTTCGCCGCCATCGCCTGGCTTCTGGTCGAATGGGCGTATGGTAGACAGCCTAAGTTTGTTGGGCTGCTGACCGGCGCAGTGGCCGGCCTCGCCACGATCACGCCTGCAGCCGGCTTCGTTTCGCCGGCCACGGCGGTAATTATCGGCATCCTTGCCGGCGTGATCTGCTACTACGCCGTCGCGCTGAAAAACCGGCTGCGCTGGGACGATGCGCTCGACGTTTGGGGAGTGCACGGCGTCGGCGGCGGCCTCGGTATCATCCTGCTCGGCATCTTTGCGTCGAAAGCGTGGAATCCGAACGGTGCCGATGGGCTATTGCTCGGCGGCGCCGCGTTTTTCGGCAAACAGTGCGCGGCGGTCGTTATATCGAGCGTTTGGGCGTTTACGTTCACGTACGGAATGCTATGGTTGATTAGCCGGATCACGCAGACCCATGTCGATCCTTCTGCCGAGGAGCGCGGGCTGGACGTCGAGCTTCACGGCGAGGAGGCGTACCCGCTCGGCGTCTGAGCGACGCCCTTTACACGTCGTGCGGCTCGTCCGTCTGAAGCTTGCGTGGAAAATGCTCCGCCAGATGGCGGGCGACTTCGTCGATCCCCGCGACGAGACCGGCGGTCGGGTCGCCGCGGCGGAAGTGCTCCTGAACGGTCGACGCGACCGAATCCCAAACTGCTTGTCCTAAGGCGTCGTGCGCCCCGGCGTCACCGACGATGGCGAATTCGCGTCGCGAGGGGACAACAAGGAAATGCACGGCGTTCCGCGCCGGCGATTGCGTATGTCCCTGCCGCCGCAGCGCGCGATGCGCCGCGTGACGCACGTCTCCCGAGAAATTCGGCACGATCGACACGGAGATCGGCGCGTCGGTCGACTGTTCGGCGCGAAGGATCGCTTCTTGGACGCGTCCCTTGTCGACGAAGCCGTGGAGGCGAGAATTCACCATGATCCGCTCGCTCCGCCGCCACCTGAAAAGCCGCCCCCGCCGGAAAAGCCGCCGCCAGAAAAACCGCCGCCGCCCGAAAATCCGCCTCCGCTGAGACCGAAAAGTCCAAGTCCGCCTGCGGAGCGGCCGCCCGACCCCGCGATAAAAACCTGGCCGTGCCGCATCGACCATACGATACCGACGATGATCACCAAAAAAATCAAGCCGATGAAAAAAAGTACGAAAAAAGCGGTTGCCGGAGAAGTCTGTGAACTCGAGTCTTCGGGTTGCGCTCCTCCGCCGGCGGAGCCGGCTTGTGCGGGCGCCTCGCCTCCGATGGTGCCGAGGATGCTGTCGACTCCCGCGACGACCGCCTGATCGGGATGACCCGCGCGAATTTCGGGCGTGATCGTGTCGCGAATGATGCGCGAAGCGATCGCATCGGGAACCGTCGACTCGAGTCCGTAACCGACTTCGATTCTCAGCTTGTGATCGTTCGGAAAGATGAACAGGATCAGCCCGTCATCCAACCCCTTGCGCCCGACCTTCCAGGTTTTGAAGGCGTGCACGGTCCAGTCTTCCATCGGCGTCTGACCGGTCGTCGGCGCCACGTAGACCAGCACTTGATGACCCGTCTTGGTCTGGTAAGAATGTAAACGCGTATCGAGTTGATCGACCGTCTGCGCCGAGAGGAACCCGGCCGTGTCGGTCGCCCAGTGCGTCGGCGACGCCGGAATCGGAACCTCGGCGCAGAGAGCCGCGCTTGCGCCAAGGGCGAAGAACGCCGCGGTTCCGAGCAGAGCCCGAAGAGCGGCCATTCCGCTAGATATTCACTTGCGGCGCATTTTGTGCACCCGGCTGCGACTTGAAGTAGGCTTTCTCGTTGAAACGACTGCCAAAGAACCCCGCGATCATCACGGTCGGAAACGAATCTCGCGTCGTGTTGAACGCTTGAGCGGCCTGATTGAAGCGCATCCGCTCGACGGCGATGCGGTTCTCGGTCCCCTCGAGCTGCGCCTGAAGGTCCTCGAAGTTCTGGGTCGCCTTGAGGGCGGGATAGTTCTCTGAGACGGCAAGAAGATGCGTCAGCGCCGACGAGAGACCGTCCTGCGCGCCGGCAAACTTGTCGAATGCGGCTTGATCGTTCGGGGCACCGCCGCCGATCGTGAGCTGACCGACTTTCGCTCGCGCCTCCGCGACGGCGATGTAGGTGCTCTTTTCAAAATTTGCGGCGCCCTTTACGGTCGCGACCAGGTTTGGAATGAGATCCGCGCGCCGCTGATAGACGCTTTCGACTTGGGCCCACTGCGCCTGGACGGCCTGGTCGAGCGTGACCAATCGATTGTAGGTTCCGGCCACACTCGCCACGACGATCAGCGCAACGACGACCAACCCGCCGAGGACGAACAACCATCTCATGGGTCAGGTCGTTATGAAGAAGCCGGCCCGAACCTGCGGACGGCTTCCGCCCCTTGGCGTCGAAGTAGTCCGTATGCCCGAATCCGGTGCAGGAGGCGACGCGCGCTAGGTTTTCGAGGCTACGCCCGGACTAGAAATCCTCAGCGCGGGCTCTTCGGTAATATGCTCGCTAAGGAGCGCCTGAACGTCGCGCACCTCGCTTGCTCTCGGGAACCTTTCGCTCGGACGACTTAGCAAATACCCTTGCGCGCCGCAGATACCGCGGCCCGTTCGCTCGCTCGGGCGCCCCGCTCCATCGATGAAATCGAGCATCGCCGTGTCTTCGATGCCTTCCGCGATAACGTACGCCCCGGTCACGCGCGCGAAGGACACGATCGCCGCTACGACGCCGCGCGCGTTGCGATCCGACATTCCCTTGAGGATGATCTCACGATCGATCTTCACGAAGTCAAAGTGCACGCGACTCAAGATTTCGAGTCCCGCATGCCCGGCGCCCGTATCGTCGAGCGCCAGGCGAAAGCCGACGCTCTGCAATGCCGTGGCGCTCTCGATCACTGCGTCGATATGCGCGATCGAGCGTTCGGTTATTTCAATGACGATGCGCTCCGGTCGTAAGCCGGCGGCGGTCACGGTTGCTTGCAGGCGGGCGACATCCAAATTCCGATCGAGCGTTTGGGGCGAAACGTTCAGGAACAATAACGCGTCGCTCGGCAGATCGACCGCCCGTGACAGGGCCGCATCGCGGCAAAGCGTACCCAACTCGTGGCCGCGACCGATACGCTCGGCGAGGTCGAAGGCATCCTGTGGTCCGGCAAATCCTAAATGCGCCGGCGGGCGCGCCAATGCTTCGTACGCGATGATACGTTTGCTTTCGATGTCCCAGATCGGCTGAAAGGCGGTATTCATTATCCCGTCGGAGAGCAGTGTGCGCATCTTGTGAACGCGGTCGGCCGACAATAGCCACGTGCCTTCGAACGACGAATCGTACTTAGAAACGCCGTTGCGACCGCCGCGCTTGGAAATGTAGAGCGCCGCGTCGGCCTGGTTTTGCAGCGTTTCCGGGTTTCCGCCGGCCGATCCGAGCGTCGCGTGGCCGATGCTGATCGTACCGCCCTCGAGGGCGGTAGATGATGCGATGCGCAGGCGCTCGAGCAGTTGATGGGCCTCCGGCCCCGATGTTTGCGGCAGGATGAGAGCGAATTCGTCGCCGCCGACGCGATAGGGGCGATCCCCGATCCGTCCGCCTCGCAGAAGCGTTGCGAGCGCGACGAGGACGGCGTCGCCCCGCACGTGGCCGTTCTCATCGTTGATCAACTTGAATTCGTCGATGTCGAGCATGGCGAGCGTCAGCGACCCGCCATGGCGATTGGCCAACGCGACCTCACGTTTGATATCTTCCTGGAACGAACGATGGTTACCAATTCTCGTGAGCGGGTCGATCGACACTGCCGCTTCGAGCGTCCGAATCTCCGCCCGATACGTCTCTGAAACTCGCCGGCGGTACGCCGAAAGGGCGAGCAGGAAGGCACCGAGGCAGAGAAGCCCGAGCACACTAAAACTAATGGCGTAACTCACGACGTTCTGCTGCGTTCGATCGAGATCCTCGAGAGCTCGCATGGCGGCCGCGCGTTGCTCGGCCGCTCGCGCCGAGATCACGTGCTTTATGTGCGAGAACGCTGGATCGACGAACGTACGATCGAGCGCGACGGCACGCGCCGCCTCATGCGCGTCGACCGCCGCAAACATCTCTTTTGACGCTGCGAGATACGCCGTGTGTTCCTCGAGCAGCCTGTTGACCTCGGCCGCTCTCGCCGGCGGGGAAAGCGCCGCAACGGATGCGAGATCGGTTACGAGCAAGACCGCGGCTCGGGCGCGCTCGCGCGCGACGAGCGGCCCCGGTTCGAGTTGGTACTTACGGTTAAGCGATTCTTCGAGGCTGACTTTGTTGTTCGCCCTCTGGTAGTAGTCGCTGAGTAGCTGTGCCTGCTCGGCAACCTCCGCGGCGTGCTGCGCGGCGCCTGTGGCATAGAACGCAAAGCTGGTCGAGAAGACGAGGACGGCGAATAAGCCGAGGGTCGCCACAACCGCCAGAAGATCCGTGCGGCGCATGCGCGAGACGATAGCGTTTCTCTCCTTACGAGCCTCGAAACGTCGTGTCGCTCCGATACTACTCTATCGGTAGGGCGCTAGACACATATTCCCGCGGCCGTTCGTTCGAGTGTCGTAGCTCACGTTATCCGCTCGCGGTCCGTCGCGTCACGGAAGACTGTTATCCCCTAAAACGGCCCGTCCGTGTAGACGTCCGTGAACTCGCAGGTCGTCTTGCTGTTGTCGACATTGAAGTCGATCGTGTCGCCGTGGACCCTCTGGTCCCTGAATTGTCTTACGTCCTTGATCGCCGGCGAACAGAAGCTGTTGAAGCCGACGCCGAAGCTGCTAGCGCTGTCGTCGTCCAAATCGACTCTCTTGACCCCGACGAACAGGAAGCCGCTATTGTAGATCCAGTCGGCCGGTTGACCCGCGGACAAACCTGCGTTGCGGCAAGGCTATATCTAGAGTATGATATGGAGTATGAGTAAGAGTCGGCCAAGGAAAACTCGAGCGACGGTTACGCTCGATTCTTCGCTCGTGGGCCACGTCAAAGAGCGGGTTGGCGCGCGTGGAGTTTCGGCTTATTTGAATGCGGCGCTCCGGCGCCAACTCCAGCATGAAGCGATGCGCGCGTATCTGGCGCGAATGGAACAGGAGAGGGGACCGATCGATCCAAGGCTCCGCGACGCCGTCAGAGTCGCCATCGACGCCTCGTACGAGAACGTCGATCGCCTGAAGAAATCTCGGCCGGCGTTAAGCGCGCTGCTAAAGTCGCCGGCACCCGCTTCACAAAAAGCGCTGAACGATGCCACGCGACGCGCGAAAGCATCGGTAGAGCGGGCACTGGGAAGCGCGGTTTCGATCGAAGCAATCGGAGACGAGATACTTGTCGTGCATCTGGCTGAGCCTGGCAAGACTCGTCGGCGCGCATGAAAGATGACTATGTCTTCGACGCCGGTGCACTCGGGATGTTGGCGGACGATGATGCCCGTATGCACGCGTTGCTCGCGGAGATGGATGACCGAAGGGGCCAAGCCTACGTCCCGGCCGTGGTCCTTGCCGAGTGCCTAGGCGATGTTCGGCACGATCCGTCGTATTTTCGCGCATTTAAGGACCTGGGTGGACTCGACGAGTGCGTGATCGATGTCGGCACAAGCATTGCGCGCCGTGCGGGAGCGATTCTGAAGCAGAGTCGCAGCAAGGAGACTCTCGATGGTATCGTCGTAGCCGCCGCGGAATCTCTTGGCACAGAAACGATAATCGTCACGGGCGACAAGCCACACGTAAGCCGGCTAGCTGCGTCCGCGGCGGTTCGACTCGGTGTCCTGGAATTGAGAGCGCTCGCCAAGCTAGCCGCGAAGCGCAAGTAAGAGCGCGACGCTGTCGAATGGGCTATTTAAGGAAGCCGGAGGAGGATCTCAATGAGAAAGTTCCTGGTTGGATTGGTCGCGTTGACCGCGATGACGACCGGTCTCGTTCTTGCGGCGGATGTTGGGCCGAAAATGGATGTCGCCGCGGTGCGCGACGCGCTGACCCAGAAGTTTCCGAACGAACACGTAGCCGGAGCGCATGTCGTCGGTAACTATGCGTTGCTCGATTGGTACGATCAGCACTCGTCCGGCTACGGAACATACAAGCGCGTCTCGGGCGAACGATGGAAGCAGATCGACTGGGGCGGCGGCGCGACCAATGTGAGCCTTCTCGTTCAACACGGCGTGCCGGCGGCGGTCGCGCGCCAACTCTGCTCGGGATGGGGCAGCGCTTCGCCCTGTTAACTCCCGGACGCTCGCTCTACTTTGGAGGTGCTTGGCAAACCGAGGGCGCCCAGCAGCCCCAGGCCCCGCCGCGGCTCGGGTTTTGGCACGCCACCTTGCCCGCCGCGCAGCACCGTCCGTTGTAACACTCCCTCCCGCTGGGACAGCAGACGATCTCGGTTGCGCTCGAGTTCCTCATCGATGAGGTACAAGCGTGCAGCGGCGCGGCGCACTTGGCGGCCGATTTGCACGTGGACGTCCTTGGGTTCGCGCAGCCGGTTGGGCAACACTTCGTGCCGCAGGCGGTACCGGTATTGCAGCACGTGCCAAGGGTCGTCCGTTGCCCGCTCAAGCACAAGCCACAGCACAGGTTCTTGTTGTGGGAGCAACACTGGCCCTCGCAACATGTGTCTCCGCACCAATTGCCGGTCAAACAACACCCATGGTTCTTGCATTTGGGCTTGCCGTCCGGAGTCACGCCGGGGCAATAATAGTTGCCGCACACTTCGCTCTTCTTGATGCACGGCCCCCGGAAGCCGTAGCTGCCGATGCAGACGTAATCGTCATTCGGGCAACAAACCATCCCGCCCGAAGACCCATAAGCGCCGGGCGTCTTGAAATTACTGCAGCACGTCGTGCCGGGCGCGCAACAGATCCCTTGCTGCGGGGACGTCGCCGGATATGCCGCGCAGAACTTCGTGCCTTTCGGGCAGCAGAAATCGTGGCCGGGGTTTCCGCAGAACTGTCCGGATCCGCAACAGACGGCGCCGCACGGCGGTCCGTGCGCTGGATTGCAGCACACGACCGTCTGGGCATCGCACAGCAGTCCTGTCGGGCAGCAACCGCCCTTGCAGCACGCTTGATTCGGGCCGCAGCAGGTCTGATTGTTATTGCCGAAGGTGCAGCAATGCGCGCCGTTGCCTTCACAGCAACTGCCGTCCACATTACACGAAGCTGGGCAGCACGCGTTCCCGGGGTTGGAGCAATTGTTCACGCAATTCTGGGTCGCATTGACGCAACCGTTGCCCGTCGCCTCGGCGATAAAATCTCCGACACACGTGATACCGCAGGTAGCGGCGCAAGTGCTCACGACGCCGGCGAGGCAGAGTGCGTACAAGCCTCCGCACTTCCACTGACAAAGATCGCAGTTCGACATATTCGGTGGTGGCGGGTTGTTCGAGCCGTCCTGTGCGATGGTTTGCGCGAACGCCAGTTGCACCGGCTCGAGATCTGCCGCGGCTTGCGCCTTGAACTTTGCGAAGGCACGGTCGATCGCGGTCTTCGTCACCGGGTCGACGGTGCGGGCCGCAACGGGTTGCCCATCGCTGAAAAAGAACCGAGAGTCGTTCTTCGTGAAGGGGCGCAACGCGCGCCCGTCGAGAGAACCGGAACCCTGACCGTTGTTCCACACGAGCATGAGGTGTTTGCCGCCGGAGAACCCCGCACCGTACTCGATGTCAACTTGTAAGTGCCCCGGGGTTGGTTGATTCGATTCTACCGTTAGCGCGGTCTCTTTGCCGCGCGTGACGACCCAGCGGGTGCTCAACGCGGCCTTGGCGGGAACCGCGACCATCCGCTTTTTCTGCGGGTCGAAGTACGGTCCCGCGTGCGCGCCGTGGAGCACGGTGCGCGAAACGGTTGCATGCAACGTCGTCAACTCGTTCTTGAACGTGTCCGTCGCTGTCTTCGCAACGATGCTCTTGCCGGAGCCGTACGTGATGCCGTTAACCGGCGCAGCGCCTACGGGCAGGGCTCCGAGGAGATGTCCGTTCGACGAGGCTTGGAGCGCAGCTGAGGCGGGGCGCCCCAGCAGCGGAGCGCCCAAGGTGGCAAGCGCGGCCGCAGTGATCTGGCGGACGACTTCGCGCCGCGATAATGTGCCGGACGCGACTTGTTTGGTGAGCTCGTCGAACCAGTGGTCCATGCCGCCACCTTCGAGCTAGCCGCTCGTGGCAGGAATATCCCCCTCACGTTGGGTTTTCCCCTGCAGTCTCCGCGCCGCCCGCGCTCGTCGGCAGGAGCGAACGCAAAACACAGGCAACGGCCAGGCATCTTCTGACTACGTCTGACGAGGATTTCGAGTATGCGGTTTGTTGGGACACTAGCCTGCTTTGCGTTCGTCATTTCAACGACCGCGTCGGCGCGCGCCGACATCCAATTTATCAAGATTCCGACGCAGACGTTTTCGACCAAAACTCCGATCCACATTACGGAAACCTCCGTCTTCGCCGACACAACCAACAACTCGACGTTTCGCGCGTGCGTGAGCTTCACGAACGTCGCTACGAAGCCGGCAAGCCTCGTGACGTTCACCTTTAGATTTAACGATGCGATCGGCGATGAGCTCGTCGCGGGAGTGTTGCAACGGCCTGGTACCTTCGGTCCGGGGATCGAAATCGCAGGCAAGATGAGTTTGTTGGGCGGCAACTCGGACTCGCTCAACAACTGCATCACGCTGACGCAGCCGAACGTGGTACCGAGCTCTGAAATCGTCCGTGTAACCGAAGTCCGATTCGAGGACGGAACGGTCTGGAAGTTGGGCGATCCGATGCCGGGTGCCCAGCCGGTGCCTGAACCCGGCGGAGGAGGCGGCGGCAACAATGGAAACGCAACGGTAAACATCAACGGTGCGACCGGCATCGGCATAACTCTCGGATCCTCGGGCGGGACGTTCGGGGCGATCGCGTGGCTCCCGGGATCGCACAAAATGTTTGGAACGTCGCTTGATAAAGGCTCGCAAGCCGACGCCGACTACGAGGCGCAGGTGAAGTGCAACACACTGAACGGTGGTGGCACAGCCTGCAAGCTCATGCTCGAGCTGTCCGGCAACAAGAACAGATGCGGCGCGATCTTGCTCGACGATACCGTGAGCCCGCCGGTAGCCGGGCTCGCTCAGGGGCCGGACAACAACGACACGATTAAGGCGGCGGCGGAGGTGTTGTCAAAGAAGGGCGGCAACCTCGGGGCCGACAGCATCGTGACGGTCGTCTGTAACACGAAGTAAGAATGCGGAGGTAAACTCGTAGCCGCTCGTCTTCGCTAACGTTTGAAAGGGCTCGAAGTCGCCCTCTTCGGCCACGTGCGGCTGGCGTTCGACGGCAAGCCGTTCGAGTTCGGTGCGCCGCGCAAGACGTTGCCGATCCTCGCGTATCTGCTCTTGCATCGCAACGCTGCGGTCTCGCGCGAATTTCTCGCGTTCTTGATGTGGCCCGACGCCGAAGAGGAGGTCGCGCGCAGCAACCTGCGCCGTAACCTGACCCTCTTCAAGCAGATCTTGCCGCCGCCGGGTCCCGCCGAGAGCTGGCTCCTCGCAACAAACGAACTCGTGCGCTGGAATCCCGATGCACCGTTCACCCTCGACGTCGCCGAGTTCGATCGTCTTTGCGGGCAACCGGCGAGCCTCGCGGAAGCGGTCGAACTGTACGGCGGCGACCTGCTCGAAGATCTTTACGACGATTGGATCTATCCCGAACGCGAACGTCTGCGCGCGGCCTATCTGACGGCGCTCAAAGCGCTTGTGCGGCATCATCGCAGCGAACGCGACTTCGCGCGAGCAATCGGTTACGGTCAGCGGCTCCTCGCGGCCGATCCACTGCGCGAAGACGTGGCGCGCGAGATTGCAGCGACGCGCTATCAAGCCGGCGATCGCGCCGGAGCGCTGAGCGGTCTCGATACGTTCGTCAAGCGGCTGCACGCCGATCTCGGGATCGATGCGATGCCCGAAACCCAGGCGCTCCGCGAGTCGATTCTCCGCGGGGCGCCGACCGACGCACCGTCTGGCGAATTCGGTGAGGCGCCGGCCGGCGAGCGCCGCGCCGCGAGCGCCGTGGAGCTCCCCTTCGTCGGTCGCGAGGCGCCGCTGGAACGCGCCGGTTTCCTGTGGGATCAAGCCGCACGAGGAGCCGGCGCCGTCGGTTTCGTCGGCGGCGAGGCCGGGATCGGTAAGACGCGCTTCGCCGCCGAACTTGCATTGCGAGCGGAGGAGCAGGGCGGACGCGTCCTGATCGGCGCAACGACCGGCCCCGAAGGTTTCCCGTATCAAGCGTTTTGCGAAGCGCTGCGCGCGGCGATCCCGTTGATCGTCGCCGCGAATCTCGAGCGCGTGTGGCTGAGCGTGCTCGCCACGGTCATCCCGGAGTTGGCGGCGCGTGTCGCCGTCGATCCGGTGCCGTTGCTGCGTCCCGACGAAGAACGCACGCGGCTGTTCGAAGCGTTTACGCGTGCCTTTCGCGCGATCGCGCGGGCTCGGCCGCTGCTGCTGATCTTAGAGGACATGCACTGGTGCGGAGCGGCGAGCGCCGAACTGCTGGGTTTCGTCGCCAATCACATCGCGGGAGAACGCATCGCGCTCGTCGCGACGTATCGCAGCGAAGAGATCGTCCGCAGCCACCCGTTACGCTCGGTGCGCCGCGCGTTCCAAACGCGCGGCGCCGCCCTCACGATCGAGCTGCCGCGACTGGAGCGCGCGGCGATCGCGCAGATCGTCGGCGCCGACGACGCCGACGAACTCTACGCCCGCAGCCTCGGCAACCCGCTATTCCTGGGCGAACTGATTCGCGAAGGATCCGAGCGGCCGGCGCCGCCGTCGGCGACCAGCGACGCCGATACGTTGCCGGCGACGATCGAGTCCACGATCGCCGCTCGCCTCGCTCGCCTCAACGACGACGCGCGGCGCGCGGCCGGCATCTGCGCGGTCGTCGGCGACACGTTCGACTTCGAACTGCTCGGCGAGGTCACGGGTTGGGAGAGCGGCGTCCTGCTCGACGCGCTCGATGAGTTGATCGAGCGCCACGTCGTTCGCGAGACCACCCGTCGGGAGCTCGGCGCCTACGCGTTTACCCACCATCTGATTCGGGCGACGGCGTACGCCGAACTTCCGCTCGAGGCGCGGCGCCGCTATCACGGCGTGGTCGCGCGCGCGATTGGCGCGCTGTACGCGACGCAGCCCGACGCCTGGGCGCCGGAACTCGCGCGGCACTACGAGAGCGCGGGGGAAGCGCTTTCAGCCGCTGGCGCCTGGTTACGAGCCGCGCGCGCCGCGCTACGCGCGTACGCGAACGCCGAGGGCGTCGCGGCTGCAACGCGCGGTCTTACCCTGTATCGATCGTGCGGAGATCTGCGCGGCGAGTTCGAAGCGTTGCTGATCCTCATCGATGAGCGCATCGCTGCGAACCGCTACGAGGAGAACCGCGCGGATCTGGAGCGCGCGGCAGAACTCGCTCGTGCTGCCGCCGATCCGCTCATGTCTGCGCGCCTGCTGCAGTCGGCGATGATGGAGCCGATCATGAAGCAAGACTTTCCGAGCGTGCATCGCATGGCGGGCGACCTGCTCGACCTTGCACGCGCGACCGGCGACCGGCAGGGCGAGGGGAGAGCCTACGAACGGCGCGCGACCGCGGCCAACCGCATGTTCTCGATCGCCGAGGCGATCGAGGGGTATGGCAAGGCACTCGCGATCTACGAATCGATCGGCGAAGAACGCGGAATCCGCAGCGTCGAGAACAACTGGGGTTCGCTCGACGTCGCCCTCGGGATGGTCGCGCGCGGGCGCGAGCGCCTCCTTCGCCTGCTCGACTCCGCAACCGCCGAGGGTGACCTCCGCATGCAGTACTTCGCGGTCAGCAACCTCGGCGTGGCTGCGTCTTTCGATGGAGACTTCGGCGCGGCCAAGAGCTTCGAGTTGCAGGCGCTCGAACTCGCGCGCCGGCTCGGGAGCGATGCGTTCGCTGCGCTCGTCCTGGGCGATCTCGGGGTGGCCGAGCGCGAACTCGGAAATCTCGATGCCGCGCTCGCTCACCTCGAAGAAGCGGTGGAGATCCATCGAAGGCTCGATCAGCGGCTCGAACTCTCGACCAACCTCGCGCGGTTGGCGCTGGTTCACGTAAAGCGCGGCGACGTCGAACGTGCGCGCGATATCGCGCACGACTTGGTCGCGCACGAGCGTGCGCATCCCGAACTCGTCGAAGATTCATCCGAAGTGCTTTGGAATGCAGCGCAGGCGCTGCATGCCTGCGGCGACGAGCGCGAGGCGCGCGAGGTCGTTGAGCGCGCGGCGCGGCTGCAAGAAGCGCGCCTTGCCGCGATCGATCTCCCGGAGTACCGGGAAAGCGCCGCCGGTCTGCGTTGGTACCGCGCGTTGTTAGGGGTCCGCTCGGCGGGCGTTTGGCCGGGCGAGGACGGTAGGGCTACGCCGGTCGGTTAGTATGGTCGCGCCTTGAGCGATCAACTCTTCGTCGTGCGGATGTGGTACGAGCCCTCGGGTTCGCAACCGGGCCAATGGCGCGGCTCGATCACGCACGTCGGCTCCGGTGCGCGCTGGTATTTCGCCGAGTTCGGCGAGCTGAACGACTTCATCCGCCTCCGGTTATCGGCCGGGGACGCCACGGCTACGGCGCCGCGCTAAGCTCGGCGCCAGAAGGAGAACGCCTCATGCAACCGTCCATGCCGGCCCCCGCTTCAAGCGAGCCGCCCGCGATCGCAACATCGCCGATCGCGCCGATGAGCGATCGCGCGATCGCCGCGATCCTGGACATCATCGTCATGTCGGCGGCCTTCCCCGTCGTCGGGATGTGGGCGGCCGTGCGGTGGGGCGGCGTCACGAGCAACGGATTCGCGCTCGACGGAGGGCCAGGATTCCTCGTCGTGGTGATCGTCGGCGCGATCGGCTTCCTCTATCTGTGGCTCGGCGAGGGCCTTTTCGGCGCAACGTTGGGCAAGGCCGCGATGCGCCTGCGCGTCCGCGATCTCGCCGGAAACCGGGCCGGACTCGGGAAGTCGCTGCTGCGCAACCTGCTTCGCATCGTCGACGGGATCGGCGTGTATCTGGTGGGGTTCATCTTCGCGCTAACTTCGAAGACGAGACAGCGCCTCGGCGATCGCGTCGCGGGGACCGTCGTCGTGCAAGTCGAGGCGGGTCTCGCGCCCAGGCTTACCGCCGCAATCGCATGCGTCGTTCTCCTCGGCGCGTCGCTGGCGACCGCGGTGGCGCTGCACGCGGGTGCGCCGGCCTCCGCGGCGACCGTCCCGCACGTGACGCGGGCGGAGCTCGGCACCGACAACACCCCCGACTACGACATCATCGGCCCCACCGACACTTTTGCGTCAAATCAGAAGAACATCGTCTGCGTGTGGCGGGTCGAAGGCGTACCTTCCGACGTGCCGATCCGCTCGGTGTGGATCGCCGAAGACGTCGGTAGTGCCGCTCCCGCGAACACGAAGATCGCAGAGAAGTCCTTTGCCGGTGCCGACGCTGGAGAGTTCACGTTGACGCCTACTTCCGACGGCTTGCCCGCCGGGAAGTATCGGCTCGACATCTACATCGGGGACACTCTCGCAAAATCGCTGCCGTTCACGATCACCAAAAGCTGAAGAAGCACGGAGAGAAACGATGACCTCGAAGAGCAACACGACCTTTCGAGTTGCCGCGCTCGCGCTGCTCGCGGTTGCGGTTGGCGGGTGCACCCAGCACCAGCAGAGCGACGCGCAAAGCACGGCGGCTCCCGCCGCTTCGGCGGCGGCTAGCGCAGCTGCGCAGCCCACGGCTGTCGCGGTGCAGGCCACGACCCTCGCGGCGCAGCCGGCCGCTTCGACGACCGGCGTCGCCATGGCGAGCCTGGCGAGTAGCGACGGCGACCAAGCCGGGACCAAGGTCGTGGTGAACTCGCTCGTGCGTGGTTCCGACACGCTCACGCTCAAGTTTACGCTGGTCAACAACTCATCTAAGGTCTTGGGAACCTACGCCAGGTTCTACGCATCCCCTTACCAGGGTTATCGAACGATGTCGGGCATAAACCTGATCGATACCGTCTCGAAGAAGAAGTACTTCCCGATCGCA
>Ga0182024_10007115_pt1 | contig 24253 bp, 21 predicted proteins | sample P32metaG_FD_120480 | JGI IMG/M metagenome (GOLD analysis project Ga0182024, IMG submission 120480) | Permafrost microbial communities from Stordalen Mire, Sweden - P3-2 metaG (Illumina Assembly) | ecosystem: Environmental > Terrestrial > Soil > Wetlands > Permafrost | place: Sweden: Stordalen...
AAATCGAGGGAGGTTTGCTGCAGCGACAGCAGGTTTTGTCGAATACCTGATGTCAAGGTGATATCGGACATAATCGTGTACCCTTCTGGTTACAGGCCGTACTGGCTTGCACTTGCTGTACGCACCCGTACCGGCTAGTGCGCGTTCCCGATCAGCGCGATCGGCTGACCCAATCCATGACCTATTTCGCTTAAAGACGCGTAAAGCGCTTATTAGAGCGCTTCATCGGAGTTCTTAATGCAAATCAATTAATCCAGCCCACACCGCGGCCACAGCATCCATTTCGACTGGTGATGCGCACGCTTAATCATTCGTTAATCGGTTTGTTTGCTAATTGTTTACCATATTTGAAATCCCTCTTTTGCGAAATGGTCTTGACAGATGCTCGACAGAACAACGGCTAAAGCGCCGGCCATGGGCTCTATACCTACTGCTCACACGTCGGCCAGCAGTGGCCCCATCAACCTCGTCATCGCCACACCCTGCTTCGGCGGTCAGGTCTCAGCGGTCTACGCGCTGTCGCTCCTCAACTTGCAGACGCGCCTCCGACGCTACAGCGATTTCAAGCTCAAGGTGCTGATGAGAGACGGCGATGCGCTGATCACCCGATCGAGGGCAAGCCTTCTGTCGCAGTTTCTCGACGATCCGGCCGCAACGCACCTGCTGTTCATCGACGCCGACATCGGCTTCGAACCCGAGCAGGTGCTGCGGCTGATCGAATGCGGCGCCGACATGTGCGCGGCCGTCTACCCGATCAAGCGCATCGATTGGCAACGCATGAAAAATGCGCTGTCAGGCGCGCAGCCCAATCCGGCGGCGTCTCTGCAATACGCGTTCGAGGTCGAGGATCCGAATGCCGTTATTGCCAACTCCGGCTTTATCAAAGTTCGCTACGCCGGCACGGGATTTCTCATGATCCGGCGTGCGGCGCTCGAGCGCATGTGCGCGCACCATCCGCAGCTTCGCTACAGGCGTGATCATTCGACTGACGCCGCGACCGAAAGCGAGAACAGGTTCGCCCTGTTCGAATGTGCGATCGTCCCGGACGGCACGTATCTCAGTGAGGATTTCGCGTTCTGCAAGCGCTGGACCGATATGGGCGGCGAAATCTGGGCCGACCTCGACAGCCGGCTCCATCACATCGGGCCGATGACGTTCTGCGGCGACCTGGCTTCGCGATTTGCTCCGGCGGGGTAAGGCAGCGGCTGCGGCGCTCGGATCACGCCAGCAAGTTGACCAGACTCCCCGCCACACCGGAATTCGACAGGAGTGACGCGGCCGTACTCACCGTTTCGTTGGCCGGCGGCGAGTAGGGTTTTGCAGTTGACGCGGTGCTGCCCGTCTTGGACGGCGACTGTGTTGTGGCTGGCGTGCTTGCGGCTGGCGCCGTCTTCTTGGTCGGCTTGAAGGTGGTGTTGCCGACGCCGAAGCCGATGTTTGAGGCGTAGAGACCTCCGACGAGGATCACGTCCGTCGTGTTCTTGCTGGTGAGTACTAGATTTCCATGGGAATTCAGCGCCGCGGTCACCTGAGCACTGCCGAAACTGTTCGTATTGATCGTCTTCAGCAGATCGCCGACCGTGTCGGTTCCGGTTGAGGTGTACGTGGTCGTGTGCATGCCGGCGGTGACGCTGATCTTGCCGCCGGCGAGAACCCCGAGAAGCGATAGAGGCGTGCTTGTCGAAAGCGCTGCCGTCCCGGTTCCGGTGGCGGCGACGGGAATCGTGGTTGTGGCGGCTGACGAGGTACCGGTCGACGATGTGGTCTGCCCGGCATTGCCGTTCAGGACGTTCTGGATCGCAGCCATCAGCCGCGAATTGGTCCGGTTCAGCGCGCTTGAGTTGGCAATGCCGGCGAGGCCCTTGCCGAGATTGGTTTCGGCCGCGCTCATCGCGTTGATGACGGCGTTGGTGGCAGCGGTGGAGCTGCTGTTCTGGTTCTGCTGCCAGAAAGCCTGATCCTGCTGCCAGAACGAAGTAGAGCTGCCGATACCGCCAGTACTCATGGAACGCTATCTTGTCGTCTTCAGACACGCTAGCTCATCAGAGCGCGGTTAACACCACGTGTAGATGAGAAACCCTTACCTTTAGTTAACCATGTTGGCCGATGTTAAAGGAGCAACTCGGGTTGCGGGGCGATGGTCCGCGCGCCTTGTTCGCCACCGCAGCAACATGTCTGTGGCGAGGCCCGAGAGGTCGGGAGGTGGTTCAGCATGACGAATGAGGCGGCTGCGCAGCGGTTGCGCGTGCCCGACGCCGTTGAGCAGGCGCTGGCGCTGCATCAGCGCGGACGGTTCGATGAGGCCGCGCAGATCTACGACGCCTTGCTTGCGGCCGATCCGGACAATTTCGACGCGCTGCATCTGTGTGGCGTGCTGCGGCATCAGCAGGGCCGCTCGGTCGAGGGCTTGCGGCTGGTCGCCGCCGCGCTCAGAGCGCAACCTGGATCGCCCGACGCTCTGATAAATTATGGCGTCATACTCCAGGCGCTCCAGCGCCACCAGGAGGCGCTTGCCGCGTTCGATGACGCCCTGGCGAGCCGCGCCGAAAGCGCCTCCGCGCATTACAACCGCGGTCGAACACTCGCCAGCCTCGGACGTCACCCCGATGCGTTGGCAAGCTACGAGAAGGCGCTCGCGCTCGCCCCTTCGCATAGCGACGCACGGCTCAATCGCGGCAATGCGCTGGCTGCACTGGGTCGCCGCCAGGAGGCGCTCGACGATTACGACGCGGTTCTGACAGCGCAGCCGCGCCACGCGATGGCGCAAACGCGTCGGGGCAATATACTGATTGCGCTAAAGCGGCACCAGGAAGCGCTCGCCGCCTATGACGCGGCGCTGGAGCTCGCGTCCGATGACCCCGAGGCGCTCAACAATCGCGGCGTGGCGCTCAATGCGCTGCAACGGTGCGCGGAGGCCCTGGAGTCCTGCGAGCGTGCGCTTGCCATGCGTCCCGATTACGCCGATGCGCTTTATAACAAGGGCAACGCGCTACTCGGGCTCGGGCGGCTCGAAGAAGCGTGTACAAGTTATCGGTCGGCGCTTGCGCTCGAGCCGCGGCGGATCGATGCGCTGAACAATTTCGGACTGGCGCTGCTTGATCTGAAAAAGCCCGAGGAAGCGCTGGAGAAGTTCGAAGCCGCACTCGCGATCAATACCGACCATCTCGAAACACTGCACAATCGCGCCAACGTGCTGTTGCGGCTCGATCGATTCGAGGAAGCGCTCGCGGCCTGCGATAAATGTCTCGCCCAGGAGTGCGGGCAAGCTGATGTCCTGAACACGCGCGGGGTCGTCCTCGGCAAGCTCGGGCGCCATGTCGAGGCGCTGGCGAGCTACGACGCGGCGCTGGAGGTCAAGGCGCGACCCGACATCGAAGTCAATCGCGGTACCGCGCTGCTCAGTCTCGATCGCATCGACGAGGCGCTTGCCTGCTTCGACGCGGTGATCGCGCGGCAACCGGGCAATATCCCCGCTCTCATCTACCGCGGCAACGCATGCATAAAGGACAAGCGCTTCGACGAGGCGCTGACGAGCTATGAGCAGGCGCTGGCGGTCGACCCCGGCAATCCGATCGCGCACACCGACCGCGGCGTGGCGCTGAGCCTGCTCGACCGTTTCGAGGAGGCGATCGCCAGCCACGACGAGGCGATCCGCATCGAGCCGCACATCGTCGGCGCGCACGTCAATCGCGGCAACGCGATGCTCAAGCTGGCGCGCTTGCAGGAAGCGTTAGAAGCCTACACCGAGGCGCTGGCGCGGGAGCCGGTGAACTCGGAGGCCAATTTCAACGCGGCGATCACGCGTCTGTGCCTGGGCGACTATCGCGAAGGCTGGAAGCAATACGAGCACCGCTGGGAGACGAAGCATTTCGCCGGACATCGCCCCAACTATCCGCAGCTGGTGTGGCGCGGCGAGGATATCACCGGAAAGAGGATCGTGCTGAACGCCGAGCAGGGCATGGGCGACGTCATCCAGTTCGTTCGCTATGCGCCCCTGGTCGCGGCGCGTGGAGCCGAGGTCATCCTCGCGGTGCCGCGGCCGCTCAAGGCGCTGATGGCCACCGTGCCCGCCATTTCGCTGGTGGTGGCGAACGGCGATCCGATGCCCGAGTTCGATGTGTTTTGTCCGCTGATGAGTTTGCCGCTGGTGTTCGGGACCGAGCTCGAAACGGTGCCGGCGAACATTCCCTATCTGCGGCCTTATGCGGACCGCATCGCGGCCTGGCAACCGCGCTTGCCGGACAATGGCAGGGCGCGTGTGGGGATTTGCTGGGCCGGCAATCCCGGCTTTGGCAACGACCACCATCGTTCGATCCCGCTCGAACGCTTTGCCGCGCTGTTTGAGGTCGCCGGAATCGATTTCGTCAGCCTGCAAAAAGAAGTGAACCCGGCGCATGCGGCGTTGCTGGAGCAGCACGGGATTTTGCGGCTTGGCGAGCAGTTCGAAGATTTCGCGGACACCGCTGCCGTCGTGGCGATGCTCGACCTTGTGGTCGCGGTCGACACGTCGGTTGCTCATCTCGCAGGCGCAATGGGTAGGGTGACGGCGCTTCTGGTGCCGTTCTCGCCGGATTGGCGCTGGCTGCTCGATCGCGAAAACAGCCCCTGGTACCCGACCATGCGCCTGTTTCGACAGACCGCAACCGGCGATTGGGAGGGCGTGATCGAACGCGTGCGCCGAGAGCTGACTGAAGTCTCGCAGCGGAGAGCCCAGCAAAGCTGATATGGCGCGAGTCGGCGTGCAAGCGAAGCCGCTTTCGGCAAGGCGCGGCGTCACCAACCGCGAACGTGGTCGCGCAAGGCATCGCGAACCTGCACGATCACCGAATCCCAGTTTCTCGTCTCGTTTTGCCGGAATATTTGCGCCGTCGGATACCAGGGGCTGTCGTCACGATTGAGCAGCCAGCGCCAGCAGGTATTGTAGCGATTGAGCAGCCACAATGGCTTGCCGAGCGCGCCGGCAAGATGGGCAACCGACGTATCCACCGCGATCACCAGATCAAGGTTGTCGACCAGCGCCGCGGTGTCCGAGAAATCGTGGAAGTCGTCGCTCCAGTCGATGACGGTGTGACGCAGCGGGCTATTGCGCAACTGCCTGACCGCGTCCTCGCCCTTCTGCAGATTCACGAATGTGCATTCGGCTACGTCGAACAACGGCGCGAGCATGTCGAAGGCGACGCTGCGCTGCCGGTCAATCAGATGGGCGTTGGGCAGCTGCTTGCGCGGGTCGCCGGCCCAGACCAGTCCGACTCGAGGTTTGTCGTGGGGGCCGAGCCGATCGCGCCACCCGTCGCGCTTGGCCGCATCCGCCGACAGATAAGGTGTTTCGCCGGGAATCGTTTCGAGGTCGGTGTTGAAGGCGAGCGGCAGGCTTAAGAGCGGGCAGTGCAGATCGAAGCCGGGCAGGGGATCGCCCTTGGCGATGATCTCGATGTCGCCGGAGAGCGCGCGCATCAGCGCCACAAGCGGCTTTTGCACTTCAAGGATGACGCGTGCGCCGCGGGCGGCCACGCGCGGCGCGTAGCGGCAAAATTGCAAGGTGTCGCCGAGGCCCTGCTCGGCATGGAGGAGGATGGTTTTCGCGGCGATTTCACCTGACCCAGTCCATTGCGGCTGTGGAAAATTGCGTTTCGCGGAATGCATCTGCTCGGTGTTCCATCTCCATTCGTATTGCTTCCAACCGCGATCGAGATCGCCCGTGAGCAGCAGGCAGATGGCTGCGTTGAAATGTGCCTCGGCTAATTCAGGCTGTATTGCGATCGCGCGATCGAAGCCCGCCAGCGCCTCGTCGAAGCGATCCAGTTCCCTCAGCGCGTTGCCGCAGTTGGAATAGGCTTCGGCAAAATTCTGCTTCAGCAGGTTGGCGCGCTTATAATCCTCAAGCGCTTCTTCGAAGCGCTTGAGTTCCTGCAAGGCGTTGCCCCGATTTGAAAAGGCCTCGGCAAAACCCGGCCGCAGCGCCAGGGCGCGATCGTAATCCGCCAGCGCCTCGACGAAGCGATGCAGATCGTGCAGGACGGTGCCGCGGTTGGAGAGGGCTTCAGCGTAAGCCGGCTTGAGGGACAGCGCGCGATCGTAACTCGCAAGCGCTTTGTGCAGCCGTTTCAGTTTGCGCAACGCGTTACCGCGATGGCAATGCGCCTCGGCGAAGTCTGGCCGCTGCGCCAGCGCGCGCTCGCAGCTCGCCAGCGCCTCTTGGAAACGCTTCAGCTCGCAAAGCACATCGCCGCGGTTGGAATATGCCTCGGCAAAATCCGGCCGCAGCGCAATCGCGCGGTCGTAGCTCGCCAGCGCTTCGTCGAAGCGCAGCAACGCCTTGAGCACATTACCCCTGTTGGAATGTGCTTCGGCATACTCGGGCCGCAACACGATCGCGCGATCGAGGCTCGCAAGTGCCTCCTGGAACCGCTCCAATCGCTCAAGCGCGATGCCGTGATTATTCAGGACAAAAACATTGTCGGGACTTCTTTTGAGCGCCAGCTCGATATGCCGCAGCGCCTCTGTGTGGTTGCCCCGCTGCAAGAAAATGGCGCCCAGCAATTGGCGGCTGTCGAAATGGTCGGGCTGGACCGTGAGAATCTGAATGTAGATCTTTTCCGCCTCGGTGAGGCGGCCGGCCTTGTGATGCTTCAACCCCTCGGCAAGCGACGCCGCCAGCGCCGGCGAACCGCTCGGTGACCCATGCCCGAGTTTTCCCGGAGCCGCGCCGCCGCGAAGTTTCGATTTCTTCAGCATGGCGTTTGCTGCGCCGGGCGGCAGAGGATGGCTTACAGAGTCCGGCTGACGGCGAGGGGGCGACCGTGCTTGGGATTGGGCGCCACGGTGCGGCCGCTTGCGCCATAGACCTGCGGCGAAGCTTTCTTGGCGAGCTGTCCGGACAGCCGGCGCACGATTCCCTCCGACACCGCATGCGCGGTTGCCAGCACGACCATGTTCTTTTGCACAATGCCGCGGAAGTTTTCCTGCAACCGCAACAGTGCGAGGCAGCGCGCCGGCACCGCCGGCTGCAAGAATTTTGCGCTCGCTTTGATCCGTTCACCGGCCGCGAACAGCCGGCCGGCGAGTTCCGCCTTGGCCGGAGCAAGCGCGGCCGCGCCACGGACTTTGCCGGCATGCATCAGCCGCGTTTCCTGATCGAGCAGAATACTGAGCTGCTCCGTCAATGCCGCCATGTCGGCGATCGCCCGTTCAGCTTCGGCGGTCGTTGTGATCGGCGTCATGCCTTCAATCCCTGTTCCTTAAGCAAGGTGTCGTACACCATCGGCGCTATGCCGATGCCGCCGGCCTTGGCGAATGATTTGGCGATCTGCTCGGTCATGAACGAGCGCCAGATCTTCAAGGAGCCGCTGCCGCCGAACGGACCATCGCCATCGATCCCGGTGAACATGTCCTGGAACATGCTGCTGAGAAAATTCGCCTCAAAATTTTGCGCGGCTTCCTTGGTTTTGCCTTTGATCCGGAGCGCGGCTTGCGCCTGGGAGCTCGATGCATCCCCGATCGAGGACAGCGAAGCGCCGAGATCGATGGGATTTACTCTTGTCATCACATCACCTCGATATCGGCCTGGATCGCGCCCGCGGCCTTGATTGCCTGCAGGATGGTGATGAGGTCGCGCGGTCCGATGCCGAGCGCATTGAGCCCGTCGACGATCTGCTGTAGCGACACGCCTTCGTGGACCAGGGCCAGTCCCTTGCCTGCTTCCTGGACGGTGACCTGCGTGCGTGGCACCACGACGGTGCGGCCGCGTGACAATGCCGCCGGCTGACTGACCTGCGGCGATTCCGAGATGGTGACCGTCAGATTGCCTTCGGCCACCGCTACGGTCGACACCCTCACATCGCGGCCGATGACGATGACGCCGGAGCGCTCGTCGATGACGATCTTGGCTTCTTCGTCCGGTTCGACCTGCAACTGCTCGATCTCGGTCAATAGCTGCACGATGTTTTGCGGGAATTTTTTCGGAAGTGTGATCTGCACGGTCGAAGGATCGAGCGGTTCAGCGATGGGCGCGCCGATGTAGTCGTTGATCGCCTCGGCGATGCGTTTTGCCGTGGTGAAGTCGGCATTGCGCAAAGCAAGCCGCAATTGTCCGACGCTGTTGAGCGCGAACTCGACCTCGCGCTCGATGATGGCGCCGTTGGGTAGCCGTCCGACGGTCGGCACGCCGCGGGTGATGCTGGCGCCCTGGCCCTGAGCTTGAAAGCCGCCGATGGACAGGGAGCCTTGGGCGACCGCATAGACGTTGCCATCGGCGCCCAGAAGCGGCGTGACCAGAAGCGTACCGCCTTGGAGGCTTTTGGCGTCGCCCATCGCCGAGGCCGTCACGTCGATGCGCGTGCCTTGCGTGGCGAAGGGTGGCAGGTCGGCGGTCACCATGACGGCGGCGACATTGCCGGTGCGGATCTGCTGACCGCGGATGTTGACGCCGAGCCGTTCCAGCATCGCCTGCAGCGATTGCTTGGTGAACGGCGCATTGTTGAGCGTATCGCCGGTGCCGTTAAGCCCGACGACGAGGCCATAGCCGATCAGCTGGTTCTGCCGGACACCCTCGATATTGGCGAGGTCCTTGATGCGCGACAGCGCCGCCGCTGGCGATACGGCACAGGCAAAGATTATCAGCGCGGCAAGCGCCGTTCGACACGTCCTTCTCATCTTGCTCCCCAAGAGGCCGGACGGTTGTAACAATGCCAATTGCGTGCCATCCGGGCTGTGCAGCTAAGTCCATGAGATAAAAGGGCTATCCAAAACGACGCGGCCGGGCAGAGCGGGGGCGGCGAGCATCCCTTGCCGGTTTGGGCAATTTTTGCCGGGGTTTTACTGGCCATTAACCATAAAAGGACACGATCTTCTTATGCGCGTTGATGGACCCAACCGGACGGCACCGACTGCTGCGTCTTCTGGGGCGCGGCGGGCGCCGGGCGGCACATTCTCGCTCGCCCAGGCGGAAGCCCCTCAGGCGCAGAGCGCCGCGGTCGCACTGCGTACTTTGGGCGGTATCGACGCGCTGATTGCACTCCAGGGCATCGAGGATCCGACGGAACGGCGACGCCGCGCCGTCAAACACGGCCGTCGAGCGCTGGACGCGCTCGACGAGCTCAAGATCGGGCTCCTGGGGGGCACTTTGGACCGGGCCACAATGTTGCGGCTTAAGTCGGCGGCGGCCGACCTGCACGATAGCTCCGGGGACGATCGGCTCGACCAGGTCTTGGCCGAAATCGACCTGCGAGTAGCGGTCGAACTGGCCAAAGCGGGCATGTCCTGAATCATCGCTCGAATATGGCCTGAGCTCGGAAAATCCCCGATATTCGCGAGATTCCGTTATCCAAATCGCCGGCGGACCAGCCTGCCCATACCGGGCCGGCCATGATCTTTGTTGTCACTGTCATGGAGCTTGGATATAAGCCGCCGCGCGAGGAAGCCTCGCGATGTAGGGGTGCGGGAGTAAACGCAAAATGCAGTTGTTAAAGGGCCGGAACGGTCGAGCCGCCGACAAGCCCGATAAGAACGGTAAGGGTGAGGGAAGCATTCGACTGGAAGAAAGATTATATCGGCCGACCGACAAAGAGCCGTTCATGAACGAGCGTCAGCGGGAGTATTTCCGGCTGAAATTGCTCGACTGGCGCGAGGATATCCTCAAGGAAGCCAAGGAGACGCTGCAGCATCTCCAGGACGAGAGCCAAAATCACCCAGACCTCGCCGACCGGGCGTCGTCGGAGACCGATCGGGCGATCGAACTGCGCGCCCGGGATCGCCAGCGCAAGCTGATTGCCAAGATCGATGCCGCATTGCAGCGCATCGAAGACGGCACCTACGGCTATTGCGAGGAAACCGGCGAGCCGATCACGCTGAAGCGGCTTGAGGCGCGTCCGATCGCGACTTTGTCGATCGAAGCCCAGGAACGCCACGAGCGCCGCGAACGCGTCTATCGCGACGACTGAGCGGGCCTTAATCTCCTCCCGCGCACCGCTCGCGCAGCAGGTTACGGCGGCGTACACGCCATCCTGCGTGATCGATTTTCAGTGTTCATAAACCGTCGCCGCAACGGCCGCCGGTCATCTTGATTTGCATCAATACCGCTCGCTTGATCGCGGCTTTTAGTGCGACGCGCCTTTACCCGGTCGTCGCCAAGCCCGCGTAGATTCCGGTGGTATCCGGCGAAGTTGGACTGGGGAAGGCCGTGGAATGGACAAGAGCAACGATGCCGTCGCTGCCGCCCGCAAGTATTTGGTGGAGCGAAGGAGCGCGTTGATAAAGTCATTGGGGTTTGCGCAACAGAAAGAGCTTATGGAAGCGCATGTGGACATGCTCGTCAGGCTGTAGGGCGTGATCGACGTCGTCGACCGGATCGCACGCGAAGAGGCTCTCGTCCAATGATCGAGCGTCGCGCAAAACCTCGGCACAAGACTCTCATCAAGGGACGAATCTATTTCAACAACCGGCTCTCCAGCATGGATTGCATCGTGCGCGAGGTCGGCGACGGGGGCAGCCGCCTCGAATTCTCTGAAAATGTCACGCTGCCGGACGTGTTCGAGCTCTATCTCCCGAGCAAGGATGAATACTTCCAAGCCCATATCGTCTGGCGCAAGGGTCAAAATATCGGGATCGCCTGCACGCCCGAGACCACTTTAAATCCGCGCGCGGAGTCAGGTCGCACCGATCACCATCTCGCGGATCGCGTGACCAAACTCGAACGCGAGGTGGCTGTCCTGCTCAAGCGGATGGCGGCGTCGGAGCGCTAAGCAGGACAGCGGCCGCCGAAGCAGACCATTAAGCTTTTGTTTACCGTGTTCGTTTACCGATCGTTAAAGATCGGGCACGGACTTCGATGTCGAGCGGGCCGGCACACCAACAGTCGCAAGCAAATCCATCACGCCTTCTCCGGCGCGCGTTGCGCACGCATCAGAACGGCGAACTGGCCAAGGCGGAGCGGCTCTACAACGCCGTCCTGCAATATCACCCGAAAAATTTCGATGCCTTGCACGGCCTTGGGCAACTGCATTGCCAGCGCAGACGCCTCGACACAGCGCTGGTGCTGCTTCAGACCGCGCTTAAGAACGATGCCAACCGCGCCGAAGGATTTGCAAGTCTCGGGCTGGTTTTCCATTTGCTGGGTCACTTCAAGGAAGCGCTTTTAAGCTACGACGAGGGACTGGCGCTCGATCCAGGCAATATGGAACTGCTTAACCGCCGCGGCGTGGCGTTGCTCGAATTGGGCCGCCCGCTTGACGCGCTGGAAAGTTTCGAACGCGTGCTCGCCACCGATCCCGATCACCTTGATGCGCTCGGCAATTGCGGCAATGCGCTGATCAAGCTCAATCGTCCCGCGGAGGCGATCGTCGCCTACGATCGGGCGCTTGCCGTGGTGCCGGAAAACGCAGGGCTTCTAACCAATCGCGCCGTTGCGCTGCGCCGGCTCGACCGTCCGCGCGAAGCGCTGATGAGCGCGCGCCGCGCACTTGTCAGCAACCCCCACTTTGCCCAAGCCCGATTTGTCGAGAGCGTCGCGCGGTTGACGCTCGGCGATTTTGCCGCCGGCTGGCGCGGCTATGAAGCGCGCTGGTCGGTCGGGCTTTTGGCCTCGCAGCACCGCGCCTTCACGGCCCCGCTCTGGTCGGGCAACGAAGCGCTTCTCGGCAAAACCATACTACTGCATGCCGAGCAGGGGTTCGGCGACACCATCCAATTTGTGCGTTATGCCGCGCTGGTGGCCGAGCGCGGCGCGGCCAATGTCGTTATCGAAGTGCAGCGCGAGCTCGTGCCGCTGCTTACCGGGATGGCCGGCGTGGCGGCGGTGGTGGCGCGCGGCGAGCCACTGCCGGCATTCGATCTGCACTGTCCGTTACTCAGTCTGCCGCTCGCCTTTGCAACCGAGCTCGGTACAATTCCGGCGCAGATCCCGTATCTGGCACCGCCGCAGGCCAGGATCGCGGCTTGGCGCGATCGACTACCGCGGCAGCGGCCGCTCATTGGCTTGGCATGGTCCGGCGCTTCAATCCACGACAACGATATCAATCGCTCGATCGGACTGGAGACGCTGGCGCCTTTGCTCGACCTGCCGAACGTCGCGTTCGTCAGCCTGCAGCACGATCTAGGCGAGCGCGATCTGCCGGTTCTGCACAAACTGCCGAACTTGCGTCGGCTCGAATCGAGGTTTTGCGATTTTGCCGATACCGCGGCTGCGATCTCGCTGGTCGACGCCGTCATAGCGGTGGACACCGCGGTTGCGCATGTGGCCGGCGCCATCGGCAAGCCGCTCATGCTGCTGCTGCCGTTCGCCGCCGATTTTCGCTGGCTGCGCGAACGCCTAGACAGTCCTTGGTATCCGACCGCGCGGCTTTATCGGCAGCAAAAATTCGGCGACTGGGACGGTGCGATCGGCGCGCTGCGGCACGATCTGATGCGAGCGGAGTTTTTTCCGCCGGCGCGCAAGCTCTCGGCATAGTTCAAAACGGTTGCGGCCTCCGGCGGGGAGCTGCCGGAGGCCGCGGCGTCGGGATCGACGTTGCACACACGATCCCGGGGAGGGGAATCGGCAATCAAATTAGAACGGCAACAGCACGCTTAGCGCTTGCTGGCCCCACGGCGGCTGCTGGATATCGGATAGCGTACCTTTACCGCCATAGGCGACGCGTGCCTCGGCGATCTTGGCCAAGTCGATCTGGTTGTCGCTCTCGATGTCCTCCGGGCGCACGACGCCGGCCACCACAAGCACCCGCATTTCCGCATTAAGTCGGACCTCCTGCTTGCCTTCGATCACCATATTGCCGTTCGGCAGGACCTGCGTCACGACCGCCGCAACGCTTGTCAGCAACTGATCCTGCCGGTTGATGGAGCCGGTAGCGTTGCTCTGCGTGTCGGTATTCGCGGTGATGATGCTGCCCGGCAAGATGGCCTTGGCCGGGTGAACGATGGTATTGGAGCCAAGGAAATTCGTGATGCCGGAATCTTCGGTCGAAGTGCGCTGGACCTGAGTCTGATCCTGGAACTGGGCGGTGTCGTTGATATTGACCTTCACCGTCAAAATGTCGCCGACCTGATGGGCGCGCTGGTCCTTGAAGAAGGCGCGCGAACCGTTGCGCCACAGCGAATTGGGATTGAACGTAGCGGGCTGCGGTGTGGGCATCGGCATTTGCACGGGCTTGTAGCCAGGCGACGTCGTGGGATTGGACACGGGTGAAAGCGGCGGTGGATTGCCTATGTCCTTGAGCCGGTCGAGTGACGCGCAGCCGGCAACGCCGATAGCGACCGAGGACAACAATGCACAACGCAGTAGTAGAACGCGCTTCGACATCGAACACCCTCTCACACGCGACACGCGCGCAACTTTACTCGGACAGCTCCGTTGTCGAATTATCGACGAGTTGCGCCGTAACAGGCCCCACCGTCACGCGGTCCGGCCCCGAGACGACGGCCTGCACGACGTGCTTGGTTTCGGTATTGACGACGCTGATCGTATCGCCGAGCGCGCCGGCATCCTTGGCCTGACCGCGCAGCGTCAGCGTTATGCCCGGCACTTGATAGACGATCGTCACGGTGTCATTGCGGGCGATGATTTCGGGTTTCATCAGATCGGCCGCGGCCAGTGCTTGGTCCGGCCGCAGCGCGTGTCGCGCCGAGAGCCCGATCGCAGCGTTGCTGTCGGTGAGCACGGTGCCGCTTTCCGCCTTGGGCCGCCTCACCATCGTGAGATCGGCTGCTTGCAGCACTTCGCCGCGTTCGATCGGACGGTTGACCGCGATGGCACTGACGGTGTCGATGGCGGTCCCGGTATAGCGCGCCGGTTGCCGCTGCAGCTCCATGCTCTCGGGCATATCGAACGTCACGTCGAAGCGCGTCGTGCGCGCGTCATAGGACAGTGACAGGACGCGCAGCTCGCCGGTGGTATTGGGCTCGACTTGCAGCGTACGCACGTCGCCGTCGAAATTGATCAAGATGTCGCGGGCAGTGCCGAAGCCGTATTGCCCGGCCAGGGCCTTAGCGATCCGGGCAGAGATCTCGCGCGTCGCGATGGCGCGGCTGGCGCGGGTCACGACGACTTCGGCAAGGCCGTTGGTGTCGATGCCGATGAGCTGGTGCGGCCGGATGGCCTCGAGAATACGATCGGTTGCCACCGCGCCGGTGGTGCCGAGATCGGGGGCGCGAAAAATCGGCACGTTGGCGACCGGACCCGCATTTTCGACGAGATCGCCGATGGTGACGACGTCGCCGCTGACGGTGACATTTGCCCTGAGCGCCGGTGTGGGCGCCGCTGACGGTGTCTGTGCGGCCACGGCGCCGCCCAAAGCGAGAAGCAAAGCCACGCTTGCGATCATGAGACGGATCATGGCGAGACCTTTCTCATTTCATCAGTTGCGATGTCGTCTGCAGCATTTCGTCGGCCGCGGTGATGACCTTGGAATTCATCTCGTAGGCGCGCTGCGCCGCGATCAGATTTGAGATTTCGACCACCGCTTCGACGTTGGATTGTTCGAGGTAACCCTGTTGCAGCGTGCCGGCGCCGTCGGTGCCGGCGAGCGTGTCCTGCGGCGTTCCTGAGGCCGGCGTCGCCGTGAACAAATTGTCGCCGTTGCCCTGCAGGCCGGCATTGTTGGTGAAGCGCGTAATAGTCAATTGACCGAGGATGCTGGACGTCGTGCTGCCGGGGAGCTGGACGGAAACTTGGCCCTGCTGATTGATGGTCAGTCCGCTGGCGTTCGGCGGGATGGTGATGCTCGGCTGAACGACGTCGCCCTCGGCATTGACGATGCGGCCCTGCGCGTCCTGCTGAAACGAGCCGTCGCGCGTATAGCTGAAAGTGCCGTCCGGCATCTGGATCTTGAACCAGCCGTCACCCTGGATGGCGACGTCGAGTGTGTTGCCGGTTTGCTGCAGCGAGCCTTGGGTCATCAGGCGCGGCGTGCCGACGGTCTTCACGCCGGAGCCGAGCTCGATGCCGACGGGCAGGATGTTGCCCTGATCGGAGGCCTGCGCGCCGATGCGCTGGACATGCTCGTAGAGCAGGTCCTGAAACTCGGCGCGCTGGCTTTTGAAGCCGGTGGTCGACATGTTGGCGATGTTTCCGGCGATGACCTGGACCTGAAGGTCCATGGCCGCCATGCCGGTGGCTGCAGTATCAAGCGCACGCATCCCGTAGTCTCCCCGACTCTACAACTTACGAATTCGGTGTCTGCGACAGCTGCGACAGCGCGCTGCGGCGCTGGTCACTCTGCTGCTGCAATATATTGGCGATGTCGGTGTAACTGCGCGTGATCTCGATCAGCCGCGCCATGGCGCTGACACCGTTCACGTTCGATTTTTCGATCGCGCCCTGCACCACGGCGGTGTTTGCCGGCGCTGGATCGGGCGTGACGCCGGTGGGCGCCTCAAAGGTCGAGCCACCGTCTTTCTGCAGAAGCTGTGGCTGGGCAAAGTTGACGAGCTGAAGATTGCCGCGTTGGGAATCAGCCGTGCTGTTGCCCTCGCGCACGGTGATAATGCCGTTCCGGCTGATGGTCACTCCGTGATCGGTGGACTGGAAGGTGATCGGTCCCGAATCGCCGATCACCTGATTGCCGTCGCTGGTGACAAGCTGGCCGGCGCCGTTGATCGAAAACGCGCCGTTACGTGTGTAGCGTTGCTGCCCGTTCGGCGTTTGCACGACGAAGTAGCCGCTGCCGTTGATGGCGACATCGAGTGGATTACCGGTCTGCTGAATCGCGCCTTGGCTCATGTCGATCCAGCTCGCGCGGTCTTCGACGTATCTGATGCGCCGATCCTGGCCGATGAAATTCTGATCGCTGGCGCGCGGCATGAGGTATTCCTCGAACATCGCGTTGTCGGATTTGTAGCCCGTCGTGTTGATGTTCGCGATGTTGTTGGCAATGACGTCCAGTTCATGTGTAAGCGCCATCTGCCGCGACAGGCCGACGAGAAGGGTGTTCTCCATCGGTACTCTCCCCTGGTCCACGAAGCTGCCGGTCTACGGCCTCTTCGGCTGCGCGCTTAAAGCTGCTCTCCCAAGCCCGCTTACAGCGCCGATTACGCGGGGTTGGTTTGCAGAAGCCGTGCCAGGGCTGAAAATGGTGGTAAAACAATGTCATAGCGTTGGGCAGCAGAGCCTCAGAGGGGCAGAAAAGGCCGCATGAGGTGTCACGCCCGGCAAATAATTCCCGGTGCCGGGACCACGGCAAGTATCCGTTAACCATTCGTCCCTAGCTTCAAAAGGGACGGCGCTACTCGGCGCCGCGTAGCGCTCGCACATTTGTTTTGCGTTCTGTCCAGCCGGCTGCGTGCGCCCCACGCAAGCGGGAGCGGTGATGGCAACGACAAAAGAAGCTCAGACCGAAGACGACAAAACTGAAGCCGAAGGCGAGGAGGGCAAAGCAGCTCCCGCTAAGCGTAAACTATCGCTCAAGCTCATCTTGATGGCCGTGGGCGGATTGGTGGCGATCGGCGGCATCGGCGGGGGCGCCTATTTCTTTCTGTTTGCGCACAAGAGCGAGGCCGCAACCGCCGCCGCCGCCAACCAGGTCAAGCCGCCGGTCTTTCTCGATATGCCCGATGTTCTGGTCAATCTATCGAGCGGCGGCGGCAATGAGCGCACGCAATATCTGAAAGTCAAGGTGGTGCTCGAATTGCCGGACCAGGAGCTTTCGGCGCAAATTCAGCCGGTAATGCCGCGCATCATGGACACCTTTCAGACCTATCTGCGCGAATTGCGGCCGACCGATCTCGACGGCTCCGCCGGGCTCTATCGCTTGAAGGAAGAACTGACGCGGCGCGTCAACGCCGCGATCGCACCGAACCACATCAACGCAGTGCTGTTCAAGGAAATCGTCATCCAATGACGGGCGCAGCCTGAGATTTAGCGGACATGCCTGCGAAAGATCAGATCGATAACGACGCGCTCGCCGCTGAATGGGGCGTGGCGCTCGATGCCGAGCAGAATGCGGCGGCGACGCCTGCTGCCGAAACCCCGGCGGCGGACGGACAGAGCGCCAGCGAGGCCATGGCGTCGCAGTGGGCGACGATGGTCGACGACGGCCATTTCATGCAGACCACCAAGGGCGGCGCCGAGCGCGTCCTGACCCAGGACGAAATCGATTCGCTGCTCGGTTTCAGCCTCACCGATATCTCGCTCAACGACAATTCCGGCATCCGCGCGATCATCGATTCGGCGATGGTCTCCTACGAGCGGTTGCCGATGTTGGAGATCATCTTCGACCGGCTGGTCCGGCTGATGACGACCAGCCTGCGTAATTTCACCTCCGACAACGTCGAAGTGTCGCTCGACCGCATCACCTCGGTGCGCTTCGGCGACTACCTGAATTCGATTCCGCTGCCGGCGATCCTCGGCGTGTTCAAGGCCGAGGAGTGGGACAATTTCGGCCTTGTCACCGTAAATTCGAGCCTGATCTATTCGATCATCGACGTGCTGCTCGGCGGCCGGCGCGGCCAGACCGCGATCCGCATCGAAGGCCGGCCCTACACCACGATCGAGACTAACCTGGTCAAGCGCATGATCGAGGTCGTGCTGGCGGACGCCGAGCTCGCGTTCAAGCCGCTGTCGCCGGTGAAGTTCAATATCGACCGGCTGGAGACCAATCCGCGCTTTGCCGCTATTTCGCGGCCGGCGAACGCCGCGATCCTGGTGCGGCTGCGGATCGATATGGAAGATCGCGGCGGCAACATCGAATTACTGCTGCCTTACGCCACCATCGAACCGATCCGCGACGTGCTGTTGCAGATGTTCATGGGTGAAAAGTTCGGCCGCGATCCGAACTGGGAGGGACATCTGGCAACCGAGCTCGGTCAGGCGGAAATCGCAGTCGACGCCGTGCTTTATGAGGCGCGGCTGCCGTTAAAGCAGATTATGAAACTTGATGTTGGCGACACGCTGATGTTGGAGCTTAAATCGGACGCGACGGTGATCGTGCGCTGCGGCGACGTGACGCTCACGGAAGGGCGCATGGGCCGCGTCGGCGACCGCGTCGCGGTGCGCGTCGGCAAGCGGTTGCGCAAGCCGACCATGACTTTTGCGATGTTCGAATCAGCGGCCGGCTCCGGCAGTCGGATGGAGACACCATGACGAACGGAATCGGAATCATTATCGACGGTCTCGTGGCGATCTTGCTGGTGCTCACAATCGGCTATTGCATGATGCTCAACCGCCGGCTGAAGCTGTTGAAAGCCGATGAGCAGTCGCTGCGGGCGACCATTTCCGAGCTGGTCACCGCGACCGAAATTGCCGAGCGCGCCATCGGCGGATTGAAGCTCACCGTGCACGAATGCGACACCGGTTTGGGCGAGCGGCTGCGCAAGGCCGAACGCGTCACCATCGAGATTGAGCGCAGCGTCGTCGCCGGCAAGGAATTGCTGGGGCGGCTGTCGCAGATCGTGACCGCCGGTCGCGGCAACGACAATGCGGCCGCGCCGCACGGCGAGATGCGCCAGGGCGACGCCAAGCCCGCGGCTAGGCCGGATCCCGGCATCGGCGCCAAGGGCGGATCGGACGTCAAATCCAATGGCCGCACCGACGCCAAGGCCGTGGCCGCTGCGGCCGAAGCCTTCGCCGAGCGCGTGCGTACCAAGGTGCACGGTCTCGCGGCATGATTCGTTACATCCGCGATCTGCGGCTCATTCCGATCGCGCTGATCGCGAGCGCTTGCCTGTTGACGCTCAAGGTCGCCGATATCGCACTGAACGGTTCCGCTCTTTTCGCGCGCAACAATGCGTCGCAGACCGACGGCGATGTCTCGGTCGTCCATCCAATGCCTGATGGAACCGCGGCGGCCGGATCGAACTCGTCCTGGGCGCAGCAGATGTTCAACTTTCCCGATGGCAGCGGCGCGGCTCCGGTGCCGGCAACGGCGCCGATCGTTACGCCCGTTACGCCGCAACTCGCCGCAGTCGACTATCCGGACATCACCGGTTCGGTGAAGACCGAGCCAGCTGCTAACGATGCGCCCAAAACCGCGGCTGACGCCGGCAATGGACCGTCGCCGCCGGGCAAGGATGCCAAGCCGGTGCCACCGCCGAACGGTATCGTGATCCCGACGGAAGGCGTGGCGCTGCCGACCGGCGCCGAACGCGCCATCCTCGAGCGACTGCAGCAGCGCCGTCAGGAGCTCGACAACCGTGCACATGAGCTCGACATTCGGGAAAGCCTGATCCAAAGCGCCGAAAAGCGCATGGATGCCAAGCTTACGGAACTCAAGCAGGTCGAGGGGCAGATCAAGCAAGCGACGCAGCAGAAGGATGACGCCGAGAAAGCCCAGCTTAAAGGTCTCGTCACCATGTACGAGAACATGAAGCCGCGCGATGCGGCGAAAATCTTCGATGGGCTCGACGCCAATGTGCTGCTGCAAGTGGCCGCGCTAATCAATCCGCGCACCATGGCGGACATCGTGGCGCAAATGTCGCCGGCCGTCGCCCAGCACCTGACGGTCGAGCTTGCCGACAAAGCGCAGCAGCAGAGCAACGACGGCGACGGCAGCGCCGCCAACCTGCCTAAGATTCAGGGCCAGCCGACGACGCAATAGGCGCGGCGACTTCGACCCAGGGCTTAGGATTTGGCGACTTAGCCGACGGTGTCCCCGCATCGCCATAGGGGCTGTTACTTAAGCGCCTGTAATCGTTGAATTAAGCCCCCATTAAGCACAACAACGTAGGTTGCGGAACAGCGGCCGGCATCGGGGACGAGGCCATGGCCGCGAAGGCGCGTCCGCCTGGGTGTCGGTCGAGTTCTGTTGAGTCAGTTTTGAGTCCCTTATGGCGTGCGGTGGCACCACCCAATTTCCTGGTCTTCGCCGCCGTGTTGCGAATTGCAGCAAAGCCGTAGCCGCTCTTGCTTGTTTGATCGTGGCGCTGGCCGCGCCATCGGCCGCCGCGCCGTCCGCTCCCGCGCCGGTCAAGACGACGCTGACTGTGACCACCGACGACGGCTATGCGCGGCTGGTGTTCACCGCGGGCGAATATATCGACGGCACGGCGCGCCAGGCCGGCAATGTGCTCATCATCAGCTTCAAGCAGTCGCTCGACGTCGCGGTCAATCGCGTGGCGGAGCAGGCGCCCGACTATATTGGCGCGGCGCGGCGGGATCCGGACGGCACGGCCGTTCGCTTGGCGCTGGCGCAGAACGTCACCATCCACGCGATGTCCGCCGGCGAAAAGTTTTTTGTCGATCTATTGCCGACCAGCTGGAGCGGCTTGCCGCCGGGACTGCCGCAAGACGTGGTCGACGAACTGGCGCGGCGCGCGCGCGAGGCCGAGCGATTGCTGTCGCGCCAGCGCACCGCCGTGCAGACCAAAAAGTCCGCGCCGATCCGCGTCCATATGGCGAGCCAGCCGACCTTTACCCGCTATCTGTTCGCCGTGCCGAGCGAAACCGCGGTGTCCGCCGATCGCACCAAGGACCGGCTGGTGCTGAAATTCGATTCGCCGCTCATGTTCGACCTGGGCGACGTCCAAGCGGCGTTGCCGAAATCGGTCCAGGAAATCTCCAGCGAGCTTGACCAGGATTCCTCGCTGGTCCGTTTCATCCTTGCCGCGAATGCCGATACGCGCACGTTCCGCGGCGAGTCGGGCTATGTCGTCGACGTGGTCAACCCGCCGGCCGATGCGGATGCCCCGGATGCAGCGGCCGATGGCGTGCAGCAAAACGCGGCCGGGCAGGGCGCGGTGCCAAGCCTCGCCGACGCCGCGGCGAAAATTTCGGCGGCTGCGGCGGCGCCCGGCGCTCCGCCATCGCCTGTGCCGCCCGCTGCGCCGGCCCCGACGGCGCAAATGACGCCGCCGGCGAAGGCGGCGGTTGCGCCGAACGTACCGGCGCCGCCGCCGCCGTTGGAGACGCGGCCTGCGGCGCATGGCGCGCTGCCGTCGTCATTCGACACCGCCCAAAAAAGTCCGCCGGCTGCTCCGATAGCGGCAGCTCCAGCTCAGGCCGCACCGGCGCAGCAAGCGGCTGTGCCAGTCGCGGCGCCACCGAAAGTCGCCGCGGCAACGCCGGAGACGGCACCACCGCCGGCGCCGCAAATTGCCAAGCCGGCCGCGCCGGAAATTGCCAAGCCGGCCGCGCCGGAAATTGCAAAGCCAGACGTGGCGAAAGCCGCTGCCGCGGTGTCCGCTCCGCCGCAAGCCGCCGTACCGCAACCCGCCGCGCCGCAAGTCGCCGTGCCGCCGCAACCCGCGCCACCGCAAGCCGCTCCGGCGACACCGGCCAAGAGCAGCGAGCCCGCGCCGCCGCCGGCAGCCGCGCCGGCTGACAGCGACAGTGCCGGCAATGTTGCGGCCGATCTCAGCCAGCAGGGCTCCAATCTCAAGTTGACCTTCGCCTTCAAGACTCCGATCGGCGCGGCGGTATTTCAGCGCGCCGACACGCTGTGGCTCGTCTTCGACTCCAAAGCCAAGATCGATTTGAGCACGCTCGACAGCGAGCCGAGCCGCACCATCCGCAGTTACGAATTTTCCCATTCCGGCGACGCCGACGTGGTGCGGCTCAAGCTCGACCGGCCGCGTCTGTCCAGCGTCGCCGCCGACGGCGGCGTATGGACGCTCAATATCGGCGACACCGTCATCGATCCGACCCGCGCGCTCGATCTCACCCGCAATCTGATCGGGGCCAATCGCTCGAGCGTCTCGATCCCGTTCCCGAACGCCCGGCACGTCTATCAGATCGCCGATCCCGACGTCGGCGACAGGTTGTTCGTCGTCACCGCGCTGGCGCCGGCGCGCGGCATCATTGGCGAACAGGATTTTATCGAATTCCATGCGCTGGTTTCGACCCAGGGCTTGGTGATCGAGCCGCTCGCCGACGATCTGAGCGTGACTCTCTCTCCCGACAAAGTCGTCGTCACCCGGCCGTTGGGCCTGACCTTGTCGACCTCGGTGCAGACCTTGATGCACGGCTCGGAGCTGCATTCGGCGGTGTTCGATTCGCAGGCCTGGGGCTCCGATCGCCAGGGCTCCTATTTCGCGCACGAATCGCATCTCGTCGATCTCGCCGCCGCGGCGGCGCCGCACCAGCGCCTGGCGCCGCGGCTCGAGCTGGCGCGCTTTTACATCGCCCGCGGCATGTATCCGGAAGCCAAGGGCGTACTCGACGTGGCGCTCGGCGACGAGAGCAAGTCGGCCGAAAGCATCGCCGCGCTGGTGCTGCGTGCCGTCGCCGAAGTGATGATGAACCGGCCCGACGACGCGCTCAAAGATCTGAGCACGCCCGGCGTCGGCGACCAGCACGACGCGCCGCTGTGGCGGGCGCTGGCTTATGCGCGGCAGGGCCGCTGGGGGAAGGCGCGCGACACGTTCAAGACAATGGCGGCCGCGATGGCCTCCTTGCCGGTCGAGCTGCAGCGCGTCGCGCTTCGCGACGACATGCGCTCCGCCATCGAGATCGGCGATTTCAACGCCGCGACCGACGACCTCAACGATTTTCACACCATCGGCATCCCGCACGAGATGGAGCCGACCGTCGCCGTGCTGATGGGGCGGCTCGCCGAGGGGCTCGGCCGCAAGGAGGATGCGCTCGCGGCCTATCGCACGGCAGCGGATTCCTGGGACCGCCCGGCGGCGGCGCAGGGCCGGTTGCGCGAAACCGTGCTGCGCTATCAGCTCGGCGATCTCAAGCGCGACGCCGTGATTTCCGAGCTCGAATCGCTGACCACGATCTGGCGCGGCGACGAGACCGAGGTCGAAGCGCTCAAAATCCTGGCGCATCTGTACACCGAGGACGGCCGCTATCGCGACGCCTTCTATGTCATGCGCAGCGCCATGGCGGCGCGCCCGGATTCGGCGCTGACCCGGCAGATCCAGGACGAGGCCACGGCGACCTTCGACGCGCTGTTCCTCACCAACAAAGGCGACACCATGCCGGCGATCGACGCGCTGGCCTTGTTCTACGACTTCCGCGAACTCACTCCGGTCGGCGCCCGCGGCGACGAGATGATCCGCCGGCTCGCCGACCGCCTGGCGTCGGTCGATCTGCTCGATCAGGCCGCGGACCTTCTGCAATATCAGGTCGATCACCGCCTGCAAGGCGCCGCGCGCGCGCAAGTGGCGACGCGGCTTGCCGTCATCTATCTGATGGACCGCAAGCCCGACCGCGCCTTGGCCGTGCTGCGGGCGAGCCGCAGCGGCGGGCTGTCCAACGATCTGCGCGACCAGCGGCTCCTCCTCGAATCGCGTGCGCTGTCCGATCTCACCCGTTACGACCTGGCGCTGGAAGTGATCGCCGATATCACAGGGCGCCCGGCCGATCGGCTGCGCGCCGATATTCTGTGGGCGGGGAAGCGCTACGACGAAGCCGCCGAACAGATCGAATTGATGTACGGCGAGCGCTACAAGGATTTTGCCCCGCTCAATGATGACGAGCAGGCCGACATCATGCGCGCCGAAATCGGCTATGCGCTGTCGTCGGACCAGCTCGGGCTCGGCCGCTTCCGCGACAAATACGCGGCCAAGATGGCGGCGACGCCGGACGCGCACGCCTTTCAGGTCGTCTCCGCGCCGCTTGGAGCCAGCGGCGATGAATTTGTTGCCGTCTCCCATGCCGCGGCTCCCGTCGATACGCTGGAAACGTTCTTGCGCGAAATGAAGACGCACTATCCGGACTCGAGCGCGGTGGCGCCGTCGAGCGAACCGCCGCCGCCGCCTCCGCCGCTGGCGCCGCCGAGCGTCTCAGCGTCGACGCCGCCTGACACGCTGCCCGCCTTGCCGGATTTGCCCGGCCTCGGCCCGCTGCCGCCCGCCCGCGCCGCCGGCCGCAGCGCGATGCGGTAACCTCTTTCCCGCCCCGCGACAGCGGGGAGGGGGGACCATCCGTAGCGCGTAGCGCGAAGGATGGTGGGCGGGGCGCGGGACATGACGCTTGTACCTCCATTGATTCCGTCATCCTGAGGTGCACGCCAGCGGCGCGCCTCGAAGGATGAGCGGCCCGGGCCGTCGCCCTTCGAGGCTCGCTGCGCTCGCACCTCAGGGTGACGGGAAACAGTGCAAACTTCCCCGGTCTCGCGGCGCGACCGGCGCGCGAGTGATGTCAAACAGCGCATTTTTGTTTGCCTCCCCCCGTTGCGATGACGGGGATCGGCGAGCCATCCAATCCAGAGCGGGCCACTACGAGCTGTTGCGGAGCAACTCTTTGCGGCTCGCTTCCGGCAAAGAAATAAGGGAAGCGGAACGCCGGCAGACGCGGTATTCCACGACCCGCACGCAAACGGCGTGTGGGGCGCGCCACGGAGAAGGCGGCTTGCGCCGCCCTTCCGCTTCGGGCGCGCTCGCC
>Ga0182024_10007116_pt1 | contig 24251 bp, 27 predicted proteins | sample P32metaG_FD_120480 | JGI IMG/M metagenome (GOLD analysis project Ga0182024, IMG submission 120480) | Permafrost microbial communities from Stordalen Mire, Sweden - P3-2 metaG (Illumina Assembly) | ecosystem: Environmental > Terrestrial > Soil > Wetlands > Permafrost | place: Sweden: Stordalen...
AGGCGTTCAACCTGGGAAGTTACGATGACGTCAAAAAGCACGCTGGCGCCATCTACGATCGCATTCGTGGAATCGGCGGCGCCGTAATGCCGCCCCCACCACCAAAAGGAGAAGGTCCTTGGCAGCAATCTCGGATTGAACTATTCGCCAAGTGGATGGCGGACGGGTTCCAACCTTAGTCGGCCCCCCAAGTGCCCAGGGCTGCTTCCAGGCCTACAATTTGCGCGCTGGAGCGAGCCGAGGACTGTGACCCGGAAAGGAAGGTGACATGTCGATGTCCCGACCGGCGACCTGTGGATCACTGAAGATGCGATCGTGTACCTGGGACGGCCCAGCTTCACGGTCAGCATTATGGAATTGGCGAGTCGTACGTTCCGATTCCGCTAAAGCATTTAGCTTCTTGTCAAATTGAGGGCTCGAGATGAACGATCAACAAAAGAAGGAGCAGTATCCTGGAGTGCGAGATCAAGAGATCCGTGCGGCACTGGATCAGCATTGGGCGGCGTCCGATGCCAACGATCTTGAAACGGAGCACTGCATCTATCACGAGGACGCGGTGCTGGAATACCCGCAGTCAGGCGAGCGAACCCGCGGTCGAAGCAACATACAGAACCAGCGCGCTAGTCAGCCGAGCAAAAAGCGGTTTGCTATCCAACGAATCATTGGCAGCGGTGATCTTTGGGTCACCGAATTCATCCTGAAATATGACGGCAAGCCGTCCTACACCGTGAGCGTCATGGAGTTCAGGGGCGACAAGGTTGCGCGGGAAACACAGTACTTTGCGGATCCATTCGTGGCTCCCGCGTGGCGCGCTCAATGGGTCGAACGGATGGACAGATAATCTCGAGGCGCGAGAATTCGCTAACGGCACCGCCATTCGCGTTTTGCGGCATAACCGGTCGAGAACAGAGATTAACGCCAGAGAACCGCTAAGCCCTGATTAACGCATTTACCGGAGAAGTAGTTCTTATCTAAGCACCGAGCCATAGCAGAATCATTGGTGCCCGTCCGTAGGTTGAAGTTTCGTCGCTGCCGGCTGGTTCCTCAGCAGGTTTCCGGTGGCGAATTCAAGGTTGACTGCCTCTAAAAATAATTCTGATCGTGCGGAAACACTGGATAGTCGAGCCAGGGCCAGCTGCTTCTCCGCGGTAACTACATCGACCAGGTTCTTGACTCCATATTTGTAGGCATCGAGCGATGCCGAGTAAGAGGCGTTGGCGGATTCGAGAAGCGACACAGCAGCGTCGTGCTTTCGCAATGCTGTCCGGAACGCTATGTAAGCGGTCCAGACCTCGCGCGTCGTCTCATCGTCTATCGTCGTAAGTTCATCCTCTGCCTCGCGGCGTTTCGATTCGGCGATCAGCACTTCGTTCTTGCGCACACCTCCGTCAAAGATGCGCCAATGGATGCCGAGCTCGGCGGACCAGGTAGGCTCGCTCGCGGCACCGAGCCGACCGTAATCCGAAGCAGGCCACAGGGAGGTCTGCGCAACCGATCCCGAAAGAACGATCTGTGGTTTGTACTCTGCCTTGGCTGCACGAATGTGAGCCTCGGCGGAGCGGATTCGCAGACCTTGCGCCATGAGTTCGGGACGATTCTCCATCGCGCGATGGATCAGCGCTTCGATGGACATGGTGAGCCTCTCTGACCTGGCCGGTTGCCGGGTTTACGAGAATGTTGGACGGCTTGACGTCCTTGCGGATGAGACCTCGTTCATGCAAACGGCCGAGTGCAGCCGACAAGGCTACAGCGATCGGCGGAATTGCCCTATATCCATGGTGTGGCCGATAAGACGGGAACCGCCCACGCGCTCGCCCTCCCCCACAACATTCGATATCAGTTGGCACAAGGGCAGGGCCTTTATCAGTGAAGTCCTACGGAACGAAGAGATCGGCTTCGAGCAAATGGATGAAGACGTCTACAGAGTCTTCTTCTGCAATATCGAACTCGGTGAGTTCAATAGTTCCGAGCTTCGATTCCGTCCAGCGATCCGCACGTGAGAGTGATTGTAAGCGTCACACAAGCAAGTCTTGTTCGGTGGCTACTGCCTATAGCTCTTCGGGAACTGGAGGTGACGGGGTGGCGTTAAAAGCTCGGCTACAATTTGCCACATGACAACCCCGGATAGGAGCTACGTCCTATACAACGACCTACCCCAAAGAGGCTATCGTCAGATCAAGGCGAGGAGCCAAGAGAGCCCTTACAGCCTCGTGTTCTTTGTCGAAATCCGGGAAGGAACGGTTCTGCAAGTCCATCCGTCCGATACTGAGAACACTGATGTGAAATTTATAAATTGCGCCACCATGAGCGAGGCGATTGCCAAGGCGGAGGAAGAACATGAATCAAGCTTGCTGAGTGGCTGGCACGACTACGATGACAGCGTTTAATGAGCACACGCCGTTTAATCGCAGCAGAAAACAAGCCATGGAAGTGACAGAGTGTGGAAAGCATGGAAAGCCACTATTCAGAGCTTTCCGGAGTCCAGATGTTCAGACCCCAACTGATCACACGAAAGAACTTCGGGTTGTTGTTGGCGCCTCGGCTTAATATTCAGCTATTCCCGGGATGTCATTTTTAAGCCGATAGCCGGGCCAATGGCTGTCCCGCGTCTCCTCCGCATCGGAGTGCTCCGTCTTCTCGAGCCGCCAGCGCTGAAGACGATCAATTCCGCGTCTCGTGCAACACAATTTCACCAACCAATCCAATGGAATGGAATGATGCCACGAGCAAGGTTGTGAACGTCAGACAGATTGTTGTTTAAAGAAGCCAGGCTTGGGCTGAGCGGAGAGGTTTCCTGGAGGACTGCCTTGTTGGAGAAGCCAGTGATACCGCCGGTGTTCTGGCCTGGAGCGAACCACTCAAACCAGGCAATGTAAGACGCATTGCCATTCGCGCTGACCTTTTGCTCGATCCCGGCTTGCAGCACATCATTGGAGACAGCGGGGTTATATCCGTCGATGCCGAGCCACGAGGACGAGTTCCAGCCTCCCTCAGTTCCTTGGCCCTCCTTGAGCGTACTGACCGTAGGTACCTGCCACGACCCGGAAACCGAGGTCCACGCCCCCGGGATATATGCTCCTGCCCAGGGAGTGGGCCCGTTCGAATGTGGGTTGATGGCTCCTCCACGGAGATGGTGGGTTCTACCGGTTTGCGGCACGAGTTGCGGCACGATCCGATCCTTCGCCAGCCATTTGCGCGAGAAATGATTGTTCCAGGCTGCCACCAGTCCCGGATCGTCCCGTAACGACGGACGACGCCACGGAATGCCATTGTTGACAAGTTCGGCTGCAGTGGCCGCATTGACGTCGAAATGATCGGGCCGTGCAGGACTGGCGTAAACGCCCTTCAGGTTCGTGGCTACCAAAGAGTAGGGGATGGTTTTGAGGAAAGACTCTTCATCCGCAACGACATTCTCCAATGTGGCACTTTTAAGTTGCGACATGTAACTTCTCCTTTGACCTCATGGTCTGTTGACGGAAGCAATGGTTTGCCGCGATCCCGCAAAGGCGCAGTGCTCAATGCGCGGAGGACGCAGTTTATCTATGCTGCAAGCCGAGCGATGGCGACGCTGCCTTGCTCCCATTTAATTCGGGCTCAAATAGCCGTAAACTGTTATTGATGTACTAACCGCGTTCCCGCTCACATACAAGGTGGTCCCGCTCGGCACAACGATCCCCGAAGATAATGGAAATTCTGTCGTCCCGTTTGCCGCCACGCTCCAGGATCCGTAATAACCGTTGCTACCATTTGCTAGATTGACCGAGGTAATAGCGTTGGAAAGGGGCGTAACTTCGACGGATGTGATGACAAGGCTCTGCCCGGCGGGCACCGAGAAGAAGTAATTTGCGGTCCCGTTCGGAAGCAGTTGGATCACGGGATCACTGTAAGAAGTGCTCGCGACAAACCCGAGGAGCGTTACGACGTGCGAGGGGAGATGGGGAACTTCCTCCACGATCGCCGGATGGGTTGCGGTGTTGGTGATGCTGACCAGTTGCTCGCCAAGGGCGTGGACAGTGCGCGGCGAGCTGATTGCGAGCAGGAGAGCTGCGGCGGCAACTCCTCCGGCGGAAATGACGCTTTTGCCTAACGTGTTCATGGATGGATCTCCTTTTGACAGGTGTGCCTATGCGTGAGCGGTATGGGCGGATGTCCGCAGACTCCCTTGGCATCCGCAGTCAGATTTCAGGTAGTTCTCTTACTTCCCGGGTTGATGAAGGCTTCCACGGTTACGATCTTCTTAGACGGCACAAGGTCCGCCTCAATCACTGGGGCGCCAGCGTGGTTGATAGCCCGGCTCAGAAAAACGCTAGATGCATGGGCAGCGGCTGATGTGGTGAGTGCAGTCAGGAGAACCAGAACTGCAAAGGTTCTCGACGTAATGGCATTTTTGAGTCACAGGTTCATCTGCCACTTTGGGGCGAATTGAATGGATGTCATTTTCCTTCTCCTGTTTTCGGGACCGTAGGTTTCGGGGTGGGAAGTCTGCGAACGTCCTCGGATTCGAAGCACCGGAGCAGCGAGGTAACGCAGATCCGAGCCGGACCGCCATGGGGGCTCCAGAAATGGAGCTTGCCGGCAGCCAGCCAGTCTCTTAAGAGAGTGGAGGGGATGATGTCTTCGCCAAGGACGTCTCCCTCAAGCGTCATCGCTTCCACGTCGGCGCAACAGACGGGGCATCGAGCCACGATGGTTTTGCCCCTGTGCACGACCAGCAGGCTTTCGGTTTCAATCGTGATCCTCGTCGTTTTCACCACCATGCCACTCTCCGTTCAGCCCATCGCTTCCGTGACTGCTTCGTAGTGAACAAATCCTGCAGGGAGCAGGCCGGAAAAGTCTTCAATTCGTGGTTCAATATTTCTCAATGAGTTTCAAGAGGGGTTTTGTAGCAACACATTCAAGGGTTTACGACAGATTGAGGAGTAATTGCCGGTGTAGCTTCAAGGCGTGGTAGAGACTGTGGTAGATTGCGCTTACGATTAATCGGCCCGTCTGCGACGGGTACGCTCTCGGATCTTCGAGCTGTTGGCTCCTCAAAATATGGTTACGGCACCCAAGATCGTTTACGAATTCGGGCCGTTCCGCATGGACCCCGACAAGCAGACGCTGCTCCGCGAAAACGACCCCGTTGCGGTTACTCCCAAAGCCTTCGAGACGCTGCTCGCCCTGGTGCGCCGGAGCCGCGACGTTGTTTCGAAGGAAGAGCTCTTAAAGGAAGTCTGGCCGGACTCGTTTGTCGAAGAATCGAACCTGAGCCAGAACATCTTCCTGCTGCGCAAGGCGCTGGGAGACACCGCGGAGAACCGCCAATATATCGTGACGTTGCCGGGACGAGGCTATCGATTCGCGGCGACGGTTCGCACGATAACCGAGCAAGGCGAAGCCCTTGTGGCCCATGCGCGGACACGCACGCAAATTTTGATTGAAGAGAACGAAGCGGAAACCGGCCAGGCGTTGAAGGCGCTTCCGATTCCGCGGAAGCCCAAAGCAAGCCGAAAGCTCATGCTTTCCGCCGCAGTTGTGGCATTCCTTTTGGCGCTCGGAGGATTCCTTCTGATGCGAAGCCGCCGGCCTGCAAATCAGGGCGAGAAGGAATCGATCCTGGTGGCCGATTTCGTGAATACGACCGGAGATCCTGTATTCGATGACACTCTGCGCCAAGGCATGGAGGTGCAGTTGGAGCAGTCGCCTTCGCTCGGCGTGGTCTCGGAAGCAAGCATCCGGCGGGCACTGGGCCTTATGGGGCAGTCGCCGGATGCTCGCCTCACGGGGCAGACCGCTCGAGAAGTGTGCGAGCGCACCGGCAGCTCCGCTGTTCTTGAAGGCTCCATCAAGCCTTTCGGCAGTGAGTACGTACTGGACCTCCGGTCAGTCAACTGCCGCACCGGAGAGAACATCTATCACGAGCAGGTCCAGGTTGCGCGGAAGGATTACGCCCTGGACGCCGTCACCAGAATGGCGCGCGGCTTTCGCGCTCGAGCGGGCGAATCGGTGACCGCACTTGCAAAGCACGACACCCCGCTGGCCGAGGCAACCACGCCATCGCTTGAGGCCTTGAAGGCCTACAGCCTCGGCTGGAAGGTTGCGGCCTCGCAGGGAAGTGAACCTGCCATACCGTTTTTTCAGCGTGCCGTGGAAATCGACCCGAGCTTCGCAATGGCTTACGCCTCATTGGGGTTGATGTATGGCTCTTCGGGGTCTTCGCAGCTGGCCACGGAGAATGTCACACGGGCATATGAGCTGCGCGACCGGGCCAGCGACAAGGAGCGGTTTTTCATCAACGGCTACTACTTTGGACGAGCCACCGGAAACCAGGAAAAGGCGCAGCAGGTCTGCAACGAGTGGGCTCGGACGTACCCGCGCGAGTTTCTTCCCCACTCCTTCCTTGCTGGGTTTGTCGACCCCGTACTCGCCAATTACAAGGGGGCCATCGAAGAGGCGCAAACGATCATCGAGCTCAACCCGGACGCCAGTCTTGGATATTATCTGCTCGGCTACGACTTGATGTACCTGAATGAACTTCAAGGTGCTGAGAATGCGGTCCACATGGCAGCGGAGCGCAAAACCGACCAGGTGCGCTTGGCGACGCTCCGCTTTGACCTCGCCTACATGAAAGGGGATGCTGCAGGAATGCGGCGCGAGGTGGAATTGGCCCAGGCCAATTCTGAAACGCAGGATTGGATATTGGATCGCCAAGCCTCTGCGGAAGCATCAGAAGGGCGGCTGAAGAATGCAATCAACCTGTCACGGCAAGCCGTTGCATTGGCGTTGCAAGGGGGTAGACGCGAGCAAGCGGCGCTCTTCGAAACCAGAGCAGCTCTTTGGGAGGCTTTTTTCGGGAATTCCATCGAGGCAAAGCGAACTGCCACAGCCGCCCTGGCTCTGGCCAGAAACCGCGAGGTGAATTATGGCGCCGCTCTTGCCCTGGCACTTTCCGGCGACTCAACTCAGGCAGAGAAGCTCGCGAATGATATGGAGAAGCGCTATCCGGAAGACACCTCGGTCAGGTTCAGCTACCTGCCGGTGATTGGTGCCGCTGTCGCCGTGCAACATGGCGAACCCTTTAATGCGATCGACGCGCTGCAGGTCAGCGTACCCTACGAAATGGGTTCCCCGCGCAGCAGCCAAACCGCATTCTTCGGCTCTCTCTATCCCGTCTTCTTCCGCGGCGAGGCACTGGTCGCCGCGCACAAAGGCGCGGACGCGGCGATCGAGTTTCAAAAGATCCTCAGCCATCGCGGCATCACCATCGGCGATCCCGTCTTGGTGGTGGCGCACCTTGGCTTGGCGCGCGCTTATGCCATCTCGGGAGAATCCGCGAAGGCTCGAGTCCAATACGATGAGTTCTTCGCGCTTTGGAACGGTGCGGATCCTGATATCCCCGTCCTCAAACGAGCAAAGGCGGAAATCGAGAACCTCCGGTGATTCAGTCCTAATTCGTCCTGCAAATCCCGAGAACCGTTGAGATTGTGCGCGTTGGGGTAAGAGCCGTCGAGGCTCTCGATCGCGGATTCGACTCCCGATTGAAGAGGGGCGGCGTATCAATCCGTCTCTGATGATGACCATGGTGCTGTGCGCGCAGGATCCGCCGGTCACCGTCTCCACTCTGCAGCCGATGCAAATACCAGGACTGCAAAGCATCAAATGCTCCTTCGTCAGTTCCGGCGATCGAGCACAATGACGCGGAAAGAGAAGAACACATGGCGGTGACCGATTCGCAAACTCTCCAGCGGCTCAGACGCGAAGAAAGCTTGGCAGAGCAGCAGGGCAGACAAGCTTTGAACATCGCAGCGATACTCAAAGAATTTCCACAGTATGATGCTGCACGGCAGAAGGCTGACGCGCTTCTGGCCAAGGCCTCAGCGTTGCGTGAGCAGATTGTCAAGATCGAAACCGTATGAAAAGCCAAACGGAAGGGATAACTAGTCGAACGTCCGCAGCCAGATATCGCGCACCGAGATCTTGCACGGCTGGCTTTCGATTTCAAAACCGATAAGTCCAGGTTGGTTATTGACCGAGTCCTTGTTGTCATCGATGAAGACCGCCATCAGCTGGCCGTTCATGATATGCATCATCACGCCGCCGCGCGCGATGACCTCGTAGTCATTCCATTCATTAACCTTCACGTAGCCACCGAGCGCTTGCTTGTCTCCGATATTGGCAACCAGCCGATTGCTCTGGCCTGGCAGCGCCTGCGTTACCTGGCCGCGATACGCAAGGATCCCCTGCATCGTGTTTTCGGAGTACCACTGGCCCGTGTACGACGCCGACCGCGCGGTGACCGGGAACCAGAAATCCGCCTGCGGGCCGGTCATCATAAATTTCAGGTCGTACGGCGGCTCTCCCTTCGGCTGTGGTCGTGTCCACGGCAAGCCCGTGACGCTGCGGTACTGGATCCCGCCACCACCGCCCTTTTCGATCTTCATCTGCAGCTTCAAATCGAAATCGCGTGTCTTGTCGCCCCGATAGACGATGTAGTTATTGCCCTTTGCTTTGCCCTCGAGCGTCTCGCCCACCATGACGCCGTCTTCCACGCGCCAGATGCTGGTGTCCGCGTCCCATCCGGTGAAACTCTTGCCGTCAAAAATCTGCTTGTACCCGGTGTGCTCATCAATGTCATAAGGCGCGGGATCATGAAATTTCGGCATGCCGGGAATCTTCTCGCCGTGCGGCCCAGTCTGCGGTGGCTGCGCAGCGGGGGACTCCAGTGCGGGTGGGACCGACTGAGCGCTGAGTGTGCCCGGGAACAAAACACCCAGCGCGACTGCCGGCAAGAGTAATGATCCAAAGAAACGCGTGGAGGAGAGATAGAACCAGGACATGGAGTTTCGGGCCTCCGATTGAGACGACTCAAAAACAATAGAAGTCTAGCCGAATGGAGCCGGATCTCGAAATCTTTCATTGGCTAGCCTACCGCCCACCAGTAAATCCTCTTGCCCTGCGGCTCCCCTCCAGTTTGCGGCCAAAGAGAAGGCGCAGACCACGAAGAAGCCCGTCGCCAAGGCCCAACCCAAAGCGATTTTTGCGCCCGCCCTTCCCGCCCCGGGCGTTGCTCCTGCAAGAACGGCAGGAGCGCCTATGCCCTCCCACCCGACGGGCTAGCACGACTTGACTGTCATTCTGGCGGTGTCGGCTGATCTTGCAATCTGCTCTGTTGTGTATGGTCGTCGTGCCGTGTCATTTGGCATAATATCCGTCTCTTGTATCAACGATCAGATGGTGGTCCGTCGTGGTCAACTTGATCTTGTGATACTTTCCATCGGCAGCCTGCCGCCCCGGCGTATAGCCGATACTGTATTGATTGCGAAGTGCATCCTCGATCTGCGAATAGATTGCTTCGATCGTTTGGCTCTTCGTAACCTCGTAATATGCTCCGCCCGTCTCCTTAGCCATCCGTTGTAATCCGTGTTTGCCGTGTTCACTCGCCCCTGCGAGAATGGCGGTCCTGACGGGGCCACGAAACGAAGGAGGGTCGGCGAAGCGAATTGCGTAGAGGATGGTGTCCGCTCGCTGTGCAGACTCGATTGCCGCTTCGATCGATGTCGGGTCCTTGTACGCTACACCGTTCGTAAGCAGAATCAGGGCCTTCCGCCCCGGCGGCTTTTTCCCCGTGAAATTTTCTGACGACTCCCGGATTGCGCTGTAGAGGAAGGTGGCAATTTCATCTGGAATGCTTAACTGCCCGAGGGCCGATGCAAGTTCGCTACGCGAAGATGTCAATCCCTGCAAAGTCTCCACGCGAGTGTCAAAGTGAACGACAAATGCCTGATCTTTGTCCTCGCGCAGGACTTGATCAAGAAATGTGTTGCTTGCGCTGCGTTCCCGTTCCAGGACCTCTTTCTGACTCCGGCTGGTGTCAATCAAAAGCCCGATGGCCGTCGCAAAGATCAGAATGTAGAGCGCAATCTTCATAAGCCTGCTGGCGTTTCCTTGAATTCGACCGACGCCTTCTCTTACTAAGAGAGTCAACTGAGCGTTGGTCATCGGACTAGCTCCTTCACCATTTTCTACCGAATGCGAGTCCCGCCGCATGGAACAGGCCCATAAGCAATACGCCGAGAGCAAGAAACGCGGATGATACGAGGGGATTCCCCTGCATGTATGCGCCGTATCCGAGCAAGACCGCCAAGACAAAGCTGGCCCATCCCGCGATCAAATTCGGAATTGGCGAATTGCCAATAACGCACGGGTAGTACTCCCTCGTGATCCCTTTCACGAAATGAGGGATGCCATTCGCACCACACATTCCTGCGAAGAAGGCAAAGACCGCTGCCGGCCACATACATACTCCTTTCACCCCGGCGGCCTCCATGCGCATCCCGACCCGCACCAGAAAGGTGACCATATTGGCTCAGACGAACCAAGTGAGAGTAAGGATTTCGGGGAATTGTCATTTTTTGTCGGCGAACCGAACGAGGGATCATGTCTTGACCGAGAAGATGCATGTGGGGAGCGATTCCAATTACCTCAAGATCAATAGGTGTAACAAAGGTGGAAGTCACCTGATAATGGGAATCACCGGCGGGGATTGTCAGGTCGCGATGCATCATCGGCACGCTAAAGACCGTTTTCTCCACCGGACCTTTCGCGAAATATACCCCGATCTCGGATTGATCGGTCTCCGGCTTGCCGGATGGGCCCCAGGATTGCACGAATTCGCTCCTCGGCTATTTATGAGACTGGTTCTAGATATATTCAAACCGGACTATTGAATTCGTATCGGTCCACGCGATCTAACAATTCATGACTCGTTCATGGTGTGCTGCAAGTCTTCTTCGCCTATCGGGATTCTCAATGGCAATGTGATAGTGATCTGTAATCCACCGCCCTTTCGGTTTTGAGCGGTGATAGTACCATCGTGTAACCGTACCGCCTCGCTCGCAATCGAAAGCCCCAACCCGGTTCCTCCACTGCTGCTCTCTCGCCCTGGAGCAGTGCGGAAGAAGGGCTGAAAGATATCCGACAACATGGAGTCGGGAACTCCAGGGCCACAATCCAGAACTTCCAGGATTACATGATGCAGATCGTCATCCGTTCTGCAATCAAGGCGGATTTCGGTTCCCGCTGGCGCGTAGCGGATCGCGTTCCTGAGGACGTTGTCAATCGCGCGGCGGAGCAGTTGAGGATAGGCCAGAAGCGTTATATCCTGACGTGAGCCCGTGACTTCGCAATTGGCGTGTGCCGCCTCGAAATTTGCGTCTTCGATAATTCTTTCACACAAAGACCGTGTAGAGATTGGCGCCAGCGTCTCCGCCGGGCACGCTCCGGCTTCCAGACCGGCCAGAAGCAGAAGTTGCTGTACCAGGTTGCTGAGCTTGTCTGTTTCGCGTTCAATTCTTTCCAATTCTCCGGTGTTCTTTCCAGCGAACTGCCGTCGCAATAATGCAAGCGCCAGATGCATTCGCGTGAGAGGTGCGCCGAGTTCATGGGAAACGTCTGCTACGAATCGACGCTGCGCGGTCATCAACAATTGAATTTGCGCGGCCATTGCGTCGAAATCACGCGCCAGATCCCCTAACTCGTCCCCGCGTACAATCCTGTGTGGCGAGGATCTGGCGCTCAGATCGCCGCCCGCTAAACGTTGCGCGGTCGCTCGCAATCGGGTAATCGGTCGAGTAATGTACAGCGACAGAATCATGCACACAAGGGCTGCCGGAAACATGGCGATCGTCAGGTTGAACCAAAAGCGCGGCCTCAACAGCCGGTTCCTCGCCTCGAAGACAGTCATGACGGCGGCATAATGCCGGCCTGTCGCACTTTGCAACGGGCACGCGAATACCATGCGGGACTTAAAGCGGGATAAATCAAAACGGGACATTTCCGAATGGCCGCTTTGCAAGGCGGCTCCAGCCATTTGTGTAGAGAATGGAGGCGGGATGCCGTCTTTCACCAGCACCTTGCCATCTTGATCGAAAAGATAGAGAGAGCTATGGGGGATCGTCACAAGGGAGAGGAATGAGGCAACTCCTTGTCGTTCATACCCATCGACCGCCTTTGTGAGAACGGATGGGGCCAATTCCGGCTCAAATAGCTTCCCCCGGTCTCCAGGAAAGCTCGTCGGCCAGATTTCACCAGCACCGAGCACGGCCGCGATCATCAGGATTGTAGTGAGCCAGAAGCTCAGGAAGATTCGCAAGAAAAGCTTCATGGTGTCTACTCTTTGGACGCCGGGCGACTGCGATGCAGATACACATACCCCGTATTGCGAATGGAGCGAAAACGCTCCTGTCCATCTATGCCCGGCCCGAGTTTCTTTCGGAGCGCACTGACCAGATTATCGACCCCCCGATCTCCGGAGTAAGCCGAACGCCCCAAGGCGATGCGGGTGAGATGTTCCCGTGCAAGTACCTGACCGGCAGAAGAAGCCAGGGCATGCAAAACATCGAACTCCGCTGCCGTGCAATCGACAGGTTCTCCATGACACTCGACCGTCCGCGATCCTGTGTCAAGGATCAGATCGTCAATTGCAAGGAAAGAACTGCCAAACCGTGAGGGCTGACCGCGGCGCAGTACAGTGCGAATCCTTGCTAAGAGTTCCAAGGGGGTAAATGGCTTTGGAACATAGTCATCGGCCCCTCCGTCAAGGCCACTCACTTTATCCGCCACAGCTGCTCTCGTCGTAAGCATGATCACCGGAATGCGGCTGCTCTGTCTGATCTCATGGAGTACGCTGAGGCCGCTTCTGTCCGGCAGCATAACATCGAGGATAATCAACACGAGACCGCCTTCTTTTGCCCGGTCCAGGCCCGCTTTAGCGGTATACGCCAGCTGGACGGCGTATCCCTCCGGGCTGAGATATTCCGCCAACATTTCAGCCATGTCACGGTCGTCGTCGATCAACAGAACCTGCCGTTTTGGCAGTTCCTGGGAAGGGGACATCGAAAATCTCGAATTGTCGGTTTGTGGCAACATGACGGCACCTTAGCAAAGAATGCGTCTTGGTGGAGCGATCGTCAATCGCTTTGGCTTAGGCGATGAAACCTGCCTTAGAAAAAGACGGATCGGACATTCCATCACAGCGTTGCAATCATACCCAGAGCGTTCCTATCTCCTCTGTTGGACGCGGTTTCTCTGTCGTGAGTCAACAACTCCACATGCGAGCTAAACGAACCTGATCCGCGACTCAGCGTTCGACGCAAACGTCCGCTATTGGCGGGTGGCTGTCCAAGGGGTCCCCTGCTCTGTCGCACCACTCATTTTGCCTCCATCGACTGTGCCCGTGAAAGAGGCTTGGCGCTTTCGCAGTTTCACACTAAACGAAACCTGATTTCCCTGAAGGCTGCCTGTCAGCGACGTCGAACCACGCTCACCTTGAAACTTGCCGCTAAGTTTGTTGCCATCCTGTTTGAGTTGCATGGTGGCTTTACGCTGATTTCCATTCCCGGCCGTCCACGACACCTGCCAACTGCCTGAAACCGTTGCAGATGCAGGGTTATCCTGCGCGGGCGCGCCTGGGGTGGCAACGCTGGGTTGCTCCGCAATTGCGTTCGGTGCGCCGCTGACAGTTCCAGCAGTTACGAACAGCGCACACATGAGTAAGGGGACCGAAGAGAATAACTTCACAACAACCTCCGTTAGCTGATTGACCTACACCTGCTCAGACGCGCTACAACCTTGTATCGGCGCGCGTGATTTGTAGTGTTTTGTCGGGATCAGGCTGTAGCCGAAGGAACTGTGCGGCTTTCTCGGCAAGCGATACGCCTTCGGTCTGCTCGATTCTGGCGTCGACAGAAACGACGGCGGCATAAAGATCATGTTTTGTCCTTAAGCGTACGTTCGGGAAAGTCGTCATACCGGAATATGGCTCGACGAGTTGTGTCGAAAATATGCAACAGCGATAATATTAGACTTTCGGACCCTGCACTTCGGCATCGAACACCCCCGTTTCCACGGTGCTTCCGTGTTTCATCTGTACGAAGATCCGGTACTGTCCCGCCGACGGAAATCCATAGGGGAAGCTCGCGGTGTTGGGCAGTGCGCCACTGCCCATGTCCATCCCTGGCATGTTCGTCATCTCCTTCACCGCTCCGTTGCCCGTTCCGGCCATTTCAGCCTTGGGATTTGCCATCATAAATGCGGCCATCGCCATTGTTCCGGTGGGATGAATATGCGCAAACACCGTTCCATCCGTCTTCACAAACGCGGCACGGCCGAGCATACCCATATAAAGGGACATGTCGGCAGGCGCGTTGCCCTTGGGATCGAGCAGCTCGAACCGAAAGCTCTCTGGCGCCTTCGGAACTAACACATCCGGCATCTGCCAGACCATCGTGTATCCATCCGGAAGACTGAACCGCTCTTCGTGCGTCCGCGATACCGCTGACGCAACAATGCTTCCCAGTCTGGGCATAGGCTCCGCACTGTTTCCACTCCACGCAACGGGCCTTGCCTCCGCCTCCGCGTCATCCCCTGTCAGGGGTCGGCCAGAGATTTGAGGAAGTATTACCGCCGACACCAGGGTTTCAGGAAACCCGTTGGCATGCACCACATCGGCATACAGATGGTAGTCACCTATGGGCATGGATGGTAACGCGAGTTGAAACTCACCCGTGGCTACCGGCTCCGGGTGTAGATGAAACACCACATCCATCGCCGGCCAGCGGATCAAGTACAAGTGCATCAGATGATTGTGATCCGGAATAAAGTCGTCGAGCTTTCGTTGCTGCAGCCATCCTGGATCGACGAGCTTCAGGTCCAGCACATTGCCTTGCTTCAGAGTCGCATTCATCTCCAAAGGCTTGTAAACGTTATTAGAGTAGACCGCCGCACTCGCACTCCACCAGTGATTTCCGAAAGCAACGGTCGCCGCAAGGAACGCAAGCGTCACCGTCATCGCAACATATCCACGTCGCCGGTTCGTTTCTCGAAATGCGCCTCCCGGAGCCAGTTCGGCCTCACGCGTGGCGGCACCTACAATGCCAACCAGACCCAGCACGAGCATGATGCCCAGCGCCGCCAGCAAGATGCCCAGGCCAGCTCCCATCTTCCGGGTAGCGATCGCCGTTGCGGGAAGCGGAATCGACAGCATACCGGTCCCTTTGTTTCCGCTCACGGCGAATCGGATCTGCCATGAGCCGGTGGCCATGATCCATAGATGCCCGGTAAAAAACTGCGGGTCTTTTGAGGGTCTTTCCATCGTGTCGGGCACAGGCGGATGCTTTGCCGCTTCACCTGTCAAGGGGACTGGCGTGATGGAGATACGATCAATCCCAGTTGTTTCGGAGCGCACTTCAATCTCCGCCACACCCGGTATGACCAGGGGCGGCCGCAACACCACGGACAATCGATAGGGTCCCGCCTGGCCATCGGCGTAAACGTCCGGACTTCCCACATGCGCATTCGCGGCCGTAGCACTCAACAGCACCATCGTGCAAACTACTCGCGTCCATCCCTTCATCGCTGTATCTTTCGCATCCAGCCGCCCAGCATCAGCCCCAGCAAGATGCTGATCGCTGCGCAAAGCATGGCTATTCCCAAACCCTTGCACAGCATCAGCACATGCGCCGAACGAACGAAGTGTCGCGTCACGCTTGCCGACCACGGCGGCACTGCATAAGGGTGATACCCCGTCGCAAAGAAGCGGTTCTCCGCCGCCTTCGTCATCAGAAAACTCGCGAACGGCCACTCCGCCGCCACCAAACTAAGCACAAACACCGGAGCGCTCACCAGAGCCGTCAGCAGTTTGTTGCGAGTTCCGATCCGTTGCCATAACAGATCCAGCAGCACCGCCGGAATAAGCAGCAGCAAGGGAAACTGTGGCGGAACGAAGTGCGTGACCGGCTGATAGACCGGCCCCAGCTTCGGTTCAGCGGGAAACAAGGGCAGGATCAGAATGAAGGCAATTACGGTTGCCGTGTAGATCGCCGTAATGCAAGTTAATGCCCAGCGGTGGCGCGACGCCGTCCAAACCGCCGCATAACACAGCGGGACGCCCACACTGAGGGCAATATATGGAATTGTTGTATGCAGTATCACGTCCCGCGTGTACTCCGTGCAGAAGAACATCACGGCCAAGAGCATGAGTCCGGACAGGTAAAGCAGCAGCCTCTGTAAATGCCGAAAGAGTGTCTCTCGACCCTCGGCCCGATTCATCGCCGCCATAATCAGGAAGAGCGATCCGGTATCGATCGCGACGGAGCCCAGCATCAGCAGTGTGTGCGGCGGACTGATGATCTTCACATCCAGTCCGTAGGCATTGTGCCACCAGTTGTCGAAGGGTGCGGAGGTTAGCATCGCCACGCCGCCCCATGCTGCCAGAAATGCTCCCAGCGGTCCGCTGAGTCCCATCGCGCTCACAGAACGCGCGACCATCTCTGGAGGTCGCCTGAAAGTGGTGTTCAGGATCAGATACCCGCACGCGATACCCGCCAATACGCCGCACAGGTAGATCGCCATGTGCGCCGGCGTCCAGAATGTGTCCCGCCCGATGGACTCGTGCCAGGAAACGTCCCATCGTCCGCCGATCGACACCGATGTTACTGCCAGTACAACGCACCACAGATACCAGGGAATACGCGCCGAGCGCCCAACATCATTCAGGACAGGGTGTGGGATTGTCGCCATTTTTGCTGCCCCTTTCGGTTCGGGATAGAACAATTCGAAAGAATGACCATATTGGCTCAGACGTGTGCCATCGGAGAATTTATGCATGGATTTGTCGTCTTTTGTCGGGGAGTCCAGTAGATGGAATGACCCTATGGAAGGAGCGTCGAGACTTGCTTTTGCGACAACCACGATTCATGGCACTTACCATTTCGCCCACAAGCTCCACAGCCCGCTGCGGATAAACGGATGCGCACCAATGAATGGCTACAAAATTCGAGTGATTACGAGTGGTACTGACTGGTGGACAGGAATCACCATCGCGGACGTCAGATCGGGAGGGTAAAAGGCGTGCCGCACACGTTATACGTCGTTGGTGGTTTGGACGGCCACTTTGGGTCGGTCATCATCTTCGCCCATTGATGGACGAGGCTTTCGAGTTCCTTAACCTTTTGTGGATTCTTGTCGGCGATGTTTGTGGTTTCGTTGAGATCGTCCTTCAGGTTGAAGAGAAGCTTGTAGTCGCCATATTTGCCCGTTTTGTCGTTTACGGACTCCCAGAGCTTCCAATTGCCCTGACGAATGGAAAATAGTGGAAGAGCGCGCCACTCCAGCATATTGTGCGGGGGGCCGGTCTTTTGCCCAGTTAGATACGGCATAAGGTTCACGCCGTCATAAACCCGATCCGTGGGCAGACTGCCGCCCGCAGCAGCCACTGAAGTGGGGAGTACATCGAGCAGCGAAACAACGTCGCGATAGACGAGACCGGGTTTGATATGTCCGGGCCAGCGCATCATGAAGGGCACGCGGATACCGCCCTCATAATAGGAAAGCTTTCCGCCCCGCAGCGGTGTGCAGCTGCAGAGGCCCGGGAAATACGCGGCGCAGCCGTTATCGGACGCGAAATAGATGAGTGTAGTATTGGTCTGGCCGGACGCATCGACCGCGTCGAGAACTCTTCCTACCTGATCGTCCAGCGCTGCGGCCATAGCGGCGTAGACGCGCATCTGATGGTCCTTAATCTGCGGGAAACGGTCGTAGTATTTGGCTGTGACCATGTGGGGTGAGTGCACCGCGTTGAAGGCGAGATAGAGAAAATGTGGCTTGCCCGCTTTCGAATTGCGCTGGATATAGTCCGCCGCACGATCGCCGAAGTAATCGGTGAGGTACTCGGTCTCATTATGTACCACCTCATGGTTGGCGCCTTCTACAATTTGGTTCAAAGGCCCGCGATAGAACGTTCTGTCGATCCTTTCGATCCTGCGATCAAGATCGGCATCCTGAATTGTCGACGGCACCTGGAGATTGAGGGCATTGTCTCCGATCGGGCCAAAGGAAAGGTGGACACCGGGATGTTTTGGATCCATGTAGCTGGTCTCGCCTGGCAAAAAACCGACAAACTCGTCGAACCCGCGATTCATCGGATAGAACTGCTCCTGGCTGCCCAGGTGCCACTTACCGATCATGCCGGTGTAATAGCCGGCCGACTTCAGTAACTGCGCGATGGTGATTTCGCCGACCGCAAGACCGAGACCTTGGGCTAAGTCGCGTTGTGCGGGGCCGTCATTGTATTCGAACCCAAAGCGTTCCTGATAGCGGCCGGTCATCAGACCCGCGCGAGAAGGGCTGCACACCGGGGCCGTGGCGTAGCCATCGGTGAAGCGCACTCCTTGCATGCCAATCCGGTCAATGTTCGGAGTCTGGAAGCGATCGATCTTGTATGCGGAGATGTCGGCATACCCGAGATCGTCGACCAGGATTACGATAATGTTCGGCTTGGAGGAGGCAGCAACGATCGGTGCGTGCCTCCTAGTCGACCCGAGATGGGCTAACAGATACAACGCCACAACACTGACGGCCGCGACCGCAATTCCCTTGATCGCATTCATTGCGAAGCTCCTTGCAATTTCGTTTTCTGGCTTGTATTGCTTAGATGATTTGGTGGAGGCATGACGGACCGTCCGGCGAGTGCTGTGGCACCGCTGGGATCTTCCACACAGCGGAATCCAATGTTCTCCAGCGAGGTATCGGGTGTGGTGTGGTTGCGTGCGCTGGCACGGTAACCCTCACACATTGACGGGGAGCATAAAAGCGATCCTCCCCGCGATACTCGTTCGCCCTCACCCCCAGTAGGATCGTGTTCTGGCGCGCCATAAGGCAGGTACCACGACGAGGTCCACTCCCAAACATTGCCCGCCATATCTGTGAGACCTGACTGCGCAGTTCCGAATGCTCCAACTGGAGAGGTAGTGCGATAGCCGTCAGCTCCGGCGTTGAGCAGAGGAAAGGTCCCCTCCCAGGCATTCAACAGATAGTGTCCACGAAGCTTGATGGGGTCTCCGAGCTTGAACACATGCCCATCGGGCGTCTGCCCCATCCGCGCGGCGCGCTCCCACTCGAATTCCGTAGGAAGACGGGTTCCATAGGCGCGACAGAACATATCCGCGTCATACCAGCTAACTTGCGTGACCGGATGATTCCCTTGTGCAGCCGGTCGGCCCAGTGCTGTTGGACGGCCCCAATTCGCACCTTTGACTGCGACCCACGCGCCCTGTCTCTCGTCGAGCACCCCGCCGAAGCCGTACCGTTCGGCATCGGTTCGGTAGCCTGTGTCTTTCACGAAAGCCGCGAATTGCGCCACGGTGACAGGCGTACGGTCCATCAGAAAAACGTGTGATGTGTATTGGAATGCAGGAAGCTCATCCGACGGACCGGCATTGTCGCCGATTTGAACGGTACCAGCCGGGATCATGATTAGGTCCGCATCGCGTGCCTGCGACGCGCGCACACGCACAACTTGCGGGCTTGGCGCGATCGTCTGCACCGGCACTAAGTGGCTTATATTAATTCGCCGACGGCTTTGCAGGTGGATGACCGCCGCTATTGCGCCGACCACCAGTATCAACGTAGGAAGCATGACTATAGCGGCCTTTACTCGCATTTGCTCACCGTTTATCCGTCGCAGAATGGCGCACACCCGCGCAACCAACTCCCACAAATTGGAGAGTCTTGGTAGGCAATCCTGTGCTTAGCCCTTCAGTCGAGCGATACGATCCGCTTCATCACCTCGCGCTGTAAGCATGGTGATCTGCTTGGTCAGACGCTCTGTAAGTTTGTAGCGTCCCTGGTCATTTGTCGGGATTTGTCGTGCAGCGCGTTCTAGCGGAAACCTTTGCTCTGCATTGCCGTTCAATCAGAAGGGAAACACTACAGGAGGTGTGCGGTCTCATGCCCTCAACTCCAAATGCACAGCACATGCACTACAGGTAGTTCTGCCGTTTGTAAGCAAAGCTTTGAGCGGAAAATCGCCAATCGAACGCTTCACTATGGAGAAGAATGAATGAAGAAACTCGCGGTTTGTCTACTCAGCGCAGTTGGCCTTTTCCCGTTCACCTGTCCAGCGCAGCAGGCACCGTCGGGCCTTCCGAATGCGCCGAATCCATCTCAGCCGGCCTATAAACCGATCAGCCCATCGTATTCACCGCCGACTCAGGACCAGAGATTCAAAGCCTATCTACGCAGCACATACGGAATTCCTTCGATTGTGGAAGCAGGTGTTCGGGGAGGGATCGACCAGGCACTGGATCGCCCGAGCGAATGGCCGGAAGGCGCTCAAGGCTATGCCGATCGATTTGGCTCTGCGATGGGTGAGATCGCAATTCGGGGTACGACAGAATATGTGGTCGCCGACATATTCAGGGAAGACCTCCGCCATCAGCGCTGCGAATCGCCATGTTCCGAATCTGCATTCAAGCGCGCCCTTGAAGACACTTTCACAGCCCGAAAGGGAGAAGACGGGCATCGAGCCTTTTCGGTAGCCCGTCTTATTGGGCCAATTTCAGGCAGTGCCGTGGCGGTCAATACATGGTATCCGTCTCAATCCGGACGGTCGGAAACAGTCAGAGAGGTGGGTAGGACGTATGGCTTCGCATTCGGACGCAATCTCATCCGTGAACTCTTCAACCGTTGATACCAATCGACAGGCAGTTGCAAGCCACCCACGGAGAAATGGCGCAATGGTAGGCAATGGAGTTGTCACGCAGGATTTTTCGACTGTTGTGGAAAATCACCGGCAACAGATCTTTAGGTTTTTGCTGGTTTCATCGCGCGACGTGGACGTTGCTCAGACCCTAACCCAGGAGTGTTTCCTGAAGGCATACCGGAACTGGTCTCGCTTCCGCGGAGACTCAAGCGTGAGGACTTGGTTGATGCGCATTGCCATCAATTTGCAGAAGGACCACTGGCGTAGCCGGCGAATGCAGTTCTGGCGACTAACGCGCACTCATTCGGTGGATCTCGACATCGCTCGCGAGTTGGTAGCCAGCGGCGATGTTTCGCCCGAACGACAAGTCTTGGCGCGCGAGCAGGTGAGACGAGTGTGGGAGGCGGTCAAAGGCATGAAGGAACGGCAGCGAACGGTGTTCTTGCTGCGCTTTGTCGAAGAACTAAAGGTGAACGAGATTGCGCTTGCGACCGGTCTGCACGAGGGGACAGTAAAGTCGCACCTCTCGCGAGCCCTACGACGAGTGCGCGCGGAATTGGGAGGGCAAGTCTAGCCGAATGGAGCCGGATCTCGAAATCTTTCCCTGATTAGCCTACCGCCCACGAGTAAATCCTCTTGCCCTGCGGCTCCCCCTCCGCTATCCTTTGGCGGCTTCCCTTTGCCCACATTTTCCCACCTTTTTAAGGAGCCGCCATGAAACGGCGTTCATTCCTCAAAGCCATTACCGTCGCGGCGCCCGCTGCCGGTCTCCAGGATTTTCTCGTCGGTCAAGCCCGCGCCCAAGCCCCCGCTAGCGAACTGCATGTGGTCGGCGCCGGGGAGGACCGCTCCGCCCATCCCCATTCCTTAGGGTTCAGCTCCATTCTCTTCAAGGTGCCCACCAGTGAAACCGCCGGCGGCCTGTTCGTCATGGAGCACACGCACCTCCTCCCAGGTGGCCCGCCCTCCACCTGCACCTGAGTCAGGAGGAATGGTTCTACGTGATGGAAGGCGAAGTGGTCTTCCAGGTAGGCGAGCAAAGGGTCCATTTGCATGCAGGAGACTCCGTGCTGGCTCCTCGCCGCGTGCCCCACACGTTCTCCTCGGTGGGTACCACGCCCAGCCGCATGATCATCGCCTTTTGTCCTGCCGGCAAAATGGAGCAATACTTCCGCGATGCGGAAATTGCCAGGCAGCACGCCGGCGATGCGGACTTCATAGCGCGCTACGAGATGGAGTGGGTTGGCCCTTCTCCGTTTTGGAAGGCCTAGCCGAGCGCTACCCTCAGCCCATCTTGATGCCATGTTCCCCGATAATGGCAAATACCGATATCAGGTTCGTTGTCCCCAGAAGCTGTCGAACCTGTTTCCCAAGGTTGACCAGTTCCAGACTGCACCCTGCTGATCGGCACGAAACGTAAAGGCGAACCAGCGTGCCCAGCCCCATGCTGTCGACCCGGGCAAGATTAGTCAGGTCCAAAACGATCCTCTTGGTCTCTGGAATCAGCTCGCTGACCTTGCTGTACAGCACGTCGTTCACGCCCGCGACCAACTTGCCGTTGCATCGTACAACGATCGTGTCGCCCGTTCGAACAACGTCAAGCGTAAGAAGACTCATGGCTGCTTTATCTGGCATGTGATGTTGCCTTGTCGTCAACGATAGGCGTTTCATCTCATCCCCTGCAACAACACTCCCAAGCGGCGCCGTTCGAGAAATCGCCGCACCGCCGGATCGCGTTCCAGGCCGATGGCAATCTCATACGCCTGCCCAGCCTCTTCGTGCCCACCCGCCTTCGCGAGAAGCTCCGCTCGCGCTGCCCAGTAAGGCTGGTATTCGGCAAGCCGGCCATCGCCACTATGATCGGGCATTGCCTCGAGTCCGGCATGCGCATCATATAGTTCCGCCAGGGCCAGCGCGCGATTGATGGCCACCACCGGCGACCCGGTCATGGTCAAAAGCCCGTCGTAGATTTGCAACACCGCTTCCCAATTGGCGTGCCCCGTGCGGCAGCGATACACGTGCGCCGACTGCACTGCGGCTTCGAGTTGATAGCGGCCCGTGATCCCGAAACCGCTGGCGCGCACCAGCAGGGCTTCCGCCTCATCGATCATTCGTGAATCCCAGCGAAGCGGATCCTGCTCCGCCAGCGGCACATACTCCCCATCTTCGCTGCGGCGTGCGCCCCGGCGGGCTTCCGCATGCAGCATCAGCGCCAGCAGCCCGATCGCCTCCGGCTCGCCCGGCAGCATCTCGCTTACCAGCCGGGCAAGAAAGAATGCTTCGCTGGTCAGATCGCGTCGCGAGCTATCCGTACCCGCCGCGTCGCTCCATCCTTCGGAAAACGCAGTATAGATGGCTGCCAGCACCGCATCGAGCCTTCCGGGGAGTTCTTCGCGCTCCGGAAGGCAAAACGGAATGCCCGCCTCACGGATCTTGCCCTTGGCGCGTCCCAACCGCTTGCCCATGGCCGTGGGAGACATCAGGAATGCCGATGCAATGGTGGCCGCATCCAGTCCCAAAATAGTCTGCAAAATCAAGGGTGCACGGATCCCGGCCTCGATCGCAGGATGCGCACAGGCAAACATAAGCGCCAGCCGTCGATCCGGGATATCCTCATCCGCAGGTCTAGAGACTCGGGCCACACGCTCCAGGTCCGCGTCCACCAGCTCGCTGCCGTGCTCTCGTCGTGCCATGTCGATCAGCTTGCGCCGGGCCACGGTCAGCAGCCATGCTTCCGGGTTCGCCGGGCAGCCATTTTGCGGCCAGCTTTGCAATGCGGAAGCGAAAGCTTCTGAGAGCGCGTCCTCAGCAGCAGCCAGGTCACGGCTGCGCGCGGCAACAAAAGCGACCAGTTTGCCGTAGCTGCGGCGCGCAACCGCTTCTGCTGTGCTGCGCGCCTCATCGCTTGTGCATGTGTTCATGGATCACTTCCTAGGGAGGAAAGGCCGGTCAGGCCTGCATACTCCAGATCGGGCGCACCTCCACCACTCCATGATTGACCGCGGGGCAGCGGGAAGCCCACGAAAGAGCGGCATCCAGATCGGGTACGTCGATCAGAAAATAACCCCCCAGCTGCTCCTTCGAATCGACATAAGGGCCATCCAGCACTTGTGACTTGCCGTTGGTACTCCGCACCGTCGTCGCTACTGAGCTTGGCTGCAGCCGGTTGCTCCCTTTTATCACGCCCGATGTCTTGAGCGCTTCACCGTAGGCGGCATAGGCCGCAATTCCTTGTTCCTGCTCGCTCTTCGACATCTTGGGCCAGCCGGTTTCGTCTACATACGCCATCAATAGATATTGCATAAAAAACCTCCGTCGTGGATTTTAGGCGGGCGTTGTCGTCCGCTACTACCACGACGTGCGAGCGTCTGCCATTTGGACATCCGCTGATCTTTTTTCTCAGTGCAGAGCACCCACGCGCCGGGTCACTTCTGTCCTCACCTTCGTCATGTCCTGCTTCAGCAGCGCTCCATTCTGCACCAGCAAATCGCCGCCGACGTAAACCCGCTCCAGGTCGCGCTCCCCGGCAACAAACACCAGCGAAGCATAAGGATCGAAGACCGTTCGGAAGCGGGTCGGATCGACCATCAGGAAGTCGGCAAACTTCCCCGGCTCCAGGCCGCCCAGCCTGTCAGCCACACCGAGCACGTCTGCGCTGCCCATGGTGTGCATCCGCAGCACATCGTACGGGCTCATGATCGTCGCGTCCTCATACTTGTCCCGGATCGCG
>Ga0182024_10007117_pt1 | contig 24245 bp, 16 predicted proteins | sample P32metaG_FD_120480 | JGI IMG/M metagenome (GOLD analysis project Ga0182024, IMG submission 120480) | Permafrost microbial communities from Stordalen Mire, Sweden - P3-2 metaG (Illumina Assembly) | ecosystem: Environmental > Terrestrial > Soil > Wetlands > Permafrost | place: Sweden: Stordalen...
CGTGATAACGCCCCGCCGCCGGCGCCGCGATCGCGGCCGATCACGAAGCTGGTTCGCAGGAGCACCTTCCGCTGCTCCGGCAGAACGCTTTCTTCAAACGCTGCCTCCCACGCTCTGCCGACGAACGGCGCGAACCCTTCACCAAGCGGGGAGTCCTCGTCACACACCACGCTCGGCGGATCGCCGTAGATATGCGCGGTGCTCATCTGCACCCAAACCACCGGCGGCTGCTCCACTTGTCGCATCGCGGCGCCGAGCACGCGCGTCGCTTCCACGCGCGACCGCAGAATCTCGTCGCGATGATCCGGCGTTTTTACGCAATCGACGGTCCGGCCCACAAGATTGACCAGCCCCGCCGCCCCATCAAGCTCGTGCGCCCAGTCGCCGAGCGTCCGCGCATCCCAATTTACGTGCCGCCAACCTCCCGAAACGCTGGGCGCGCTGCGCGACAGAATGACGACTGATTTCCCCGCTGCCGTCAGATGCGTTGCCAGCGAGATTCCAAGAAATCCGCTGCCGCCGGCAATGACGACGGGGCCGTCCAATCCAGAAGCATTCATCAATTGAAGTGTAAGGATGGCGCCAGCGCGCCGACAGCCGTACCGCGATCAATACTTAAGGCTTGTTTGTTCCACTGCCGACAGCGGCTTGGCATAGACCGCGCTCTGCTTTTGCAAAACGTACCCGGCTCGTTGATAAAAAGCGTGCGAATCGGTTCGCGCTAGATTCGACGTCACTCGAACAATCTTGACGCCGACTTCCGCGCCCCACGCTTCAATCCACCGGAGCAAAGCCTTTCCGAAACCCTGGCCTCGAAAGGACTCATCGACAACCATCGCCATGATTTCAACGCGCGGATCCGACGCCAGCGCTTGCCGATGTTCCGCATGCGCCCATCCAACCACATGCGCGGAAACTTCTACAACGAAGAGGCCGTGACGTTCCCGATCGAGCCGACGAAAGCGATCAAGGACTTGTTCCGGCGTCGCCGGATATCCCAACTGCTGCAAGAGTTGCGAAACCGCTTGACTATCCTCTTGCCGCATCTCTCGAACGTTCGCGCTTGTTTTCATGATCCTGATGCGATGGATCATATCCACAGTACACACTGGGCGCGACACCAAGCGGCGCTCTGCAACCCGCTTACACCGTGATTGTCAGCGTACCCACCGTCACCAACGTGACCTGATGATCCGGATCGGTCACCTGCGCCACGACGGTATATGACCCGACGGCTAAACCCGGAATCTGCCTTGGCGAAATCGTAAATCGTGTCGGTATCTTGGGCTTAATCCGCAGCGGCTTCGTCGACGTCGCGATCTGCGTCGCGGTGGAATCAACGATGCCAGCCGCGGTCGCGAAGAGCGCGACCATCGTCGTGCCCGAAGTAATGATGTTTCCGCCGTTGGCGATGGTCAGCGTCACCGACGCGTGCACCTTGCTGCCGCCGGCCGCGGAAGCGGGGAGCGTCGATTTGCTGACGGTTTCCGACAGCGCGATGAACGCCGGCGCGACGACGACCGTCTCACCGGCAGCCGAATCGCTCACGTTGCCGGATGGATCCGTCGCCTGGGCGATCAGCATGTACGTGCCGGCCGCAAGCGTATTGGCGTGCAGCGACACCTGAATCGAAGCGGTCGTTTTCTTGCCCGCCTTCAGATTCGCGATCTTCAGCGGCTTGGACAACAGCACGGCCGATCCGTCAACGTTGCCGGTCGTGCTGGCGAAGATCTCTACCGAAGTCTTGCCCTTGGGCAGCGCCGCGGATTCATTGGTGATGCTGAGGGTTTCAGTGCCGCGCGCGGCCGCCCCGGCAACCAGCGCCGTGGGCAAAGTTGATTTGACGATCGCCGGCAAAACCGTGGCCGGCGCGCTGATGGTTTCGGTGATCGCCGCTGATGTGCTGGCGGCGTAATTCGCGTCGCCGTTGTAGGTCGCGGTGATCGGATCAGCGCCCGTCGGCAGCGACGATGTCTTGAGCGTCGCGGCGCCGTTCGACTGCACCGGCGACGTTCCCAGCGTCGTTCCGTTGGATGAAAACGTGACGGTTCCGGTTGGCGTCGGATTTGATGCCGGCGCGATCGTCGCGGTGAACGTCACCGACGCCGCGGGCGCTGCCGTCAGCGAAGATGAGGTCACCGTCGTGGTCGTCGCGGTGGCATTCACCGGCGGCGTCACCGTCTGCGTCAGCGCCGTCGAAGCGCTTCCGGTGTAATTCGAATCGCCGCCGTATGTCGCGACGATCTGGTCTGTGCCCGCCGTCAGCGCGGTGGTTGCGAGCGTCGCGACCCCGCCAGCTCCAACGGGCGATGAACCAATCGTCGTGCCGTTGCTTGTGAAGGTGACGGTGCCGGTCGGATCCGCTCCGGATCCGCTGGACGGAGCGACGGTCGCCGTCAGCGTCACTTGGACGCCGGCCGTGCTGTTCGGCGACGATGAAACGAGCGCGGTCAACGGAGCCGAGGTCGCCGCCGGCGGCGTCGCAACGAGCTGGAATCCGCTATCCGAAAACGGCGCACCGCTATACACGAAGGCCGTCGTCGCCGGTGATTGGGCATGCGTCGGCGAATTGGCCGCCAGCGCCGACGGGCTGTCCGTCGTGGTGAATTCGAAGGTGCTCAACGATTGCCCTGCCGCGATCGGGTTCGATGAGGCGGTCCATTGGATCGCCGATCCGTCGGTCGAGTTGTTGCTACCGGTGATCGTATGCGTCCAGCCGCTTGGGTCCTGCACTGCGCTGGGCGCAGACGGCAGGAAATCCTCGCCGGGCACCCATCCGAACCAGAACGTGCCGATGGGGGTTGTGCCCGTGTCGTTAACCGTGATCTGGTAGTGATAAACTGGACTGCCAGCGGTGCCGGTGGTGGAGGTCAGTGCTATCTGAGCGCTCGCCGATTCGCTCAGAAGTGTGCGATTTTCCAGCGATTCAACACCCCATAGCGCCACGCAAGCCGACGCATTTCTGCCTTTTTTGGATTTCGTAAATGCTTGACATTTGGACGCAACAAAACGACGAAAATTCAGGCTACGAATGGCGGGCTCCTTTTCAAAACACATCCCGAGCATGAATAAGCTCAAGCGCCTTGATCGACCACCATTCTGCAATGATTGCAGCACGAAGCCGCGAAGTTTGGCGTGCCGTAGATAGTGGCCACCGGAATGGTCGTGAAAAGCAATCGATGGATGCTCGCGATTGGGCCTGCCGATCGTCGCCGCTCAGGCCCGCGCGGACGATTTGATCGGTTATAGCCATGAAAGGTATGCCGAAAATCACGATCGCATGACTGTGCGGACCGAAAGCGTTCGCGCGGCGGTGACGATCAACCCGTGGCTCGACTTAACGCTCCGCGGCGTGTACCACCCCATCATGCAGCCCGACCGCAACCCCATGCAGGCCGCCGAGATCGACCACGTCTATTTCTCAAGAGAAGCCGCCAGCGGCGACCGCACCGTCGGCGGCGATGGGTGCGGGTGCAATTAATGCTGCGCCGGCAGATTGCTGGAGACCATTTCACGTTTCAGCTTCTTCAGGAATGCATCAACTTTATCTTGCGTACCGGGCGTCGCGCGGATGATCAGCACGTTGCCAATGGCGCGAAGGGATCCGTCGATGCCGCCGTTGTCGCGCCAGGAATCCGGATCGACATATTCCTCGATTGCCCTGCTGATGTTGTCAATCGCATCCTGTGCACTCGGGCGAGGATCGCGACCCCGCTCTCCTGACCGGCTGAGGCCCCGCAGCGTGGCGTCGATCAGCGGTTGAATCTGATAGAGGCGAAGAACAACGGGTACGGTTCCCGGCCCGGCACCAATACGAATTATTTTATCAGTCTCGGCGGCGCAGGTTGGGGGCTCCTTTTCCTGCACCACCGCAATCACGACCGCCAGCGCCTTTCGCAGCGTCGTGTCCGGGAGACGCACACTTACCGGCGTATCGCGATTGACGCCAGCCGCTTGCAGCGCTTGCCAGTTCACGAAAATCCGCACGCCGGATTTGTCGGCCAGTTCGGAGAGAGCCTGCTCAAAGGGTGTAGCGTCAAAATTGATCTCGCCGATCTTTGTGTTGGGAATCTCTGGCGCGGGCTTCGTGGTTGGTTCGACCTGTGGATCAGCGGCCAAGGCGTCGGTAACCGCGGCAAGAAGTTCAGCGACAAACCGCTGCGCGGGCGGCGATTGCTGCACGAGCATCTGATCGCCGAGTTCTGCCAACGAACCGACGGCGCCGCCATTGTCCTTCCAACTGTCAGTGGAAACGTCCTCTTCAAGCAGCTTCGTGATGGAATCGACCATGTCTTGATGTGACAACATCACCGAGTTTGTATCACCCTGATACTGCCGGCGAGGCGACGGAGTCTCCGCGATGCGCTTCAACAGCGGGCCCGTGCGATACATCTCAATGGTCGTCTCCGTTGCAAGCCGCTCAGCGCTATCAATTACAATGACGCCGTGGTGGAAGCGAAATGCAATCTTGTTGCCGCCGACGCTCCAGAGCAGTTCAAGCAGCGCCTGGCGGACATCGAGTCCAGACAGATCGATATCAAAGCGGTCATCGAAATTGATGCCTTCGACCTGCGCGTAGACGCAATTGACCACGATGTTGAGATGCGCCTGGCTTGCGAGACGCGCGATGATTTCGTGCAGCGAGAGGTTCGTGAACTTCGCGTCGGCCAGCGGCCTGCCAAGCACCGCAAACTCGGACATCGGGCCGCGATCCGGTCGCTTTGGCCGATCAGACTGCGCGTCGCGAATCACCTGAAGAAGACTCTGCACGGCCTCCTGTCCGGCGATGTTATGAGTCACGCTGAGCACATCGCCATTGAAGAACAGATCGCATTCGCCGCCATTATCTTTCCATGTGTCCGGAGCAATCATGCGCCGGATCGCATCGAGCAACTGGCTTGCGCCCACGCCTGGTAACGGCGAGATGGCGCGGTCGATGTCGCCGACGGCGTACTGTACCTTCACGGTCGGCGCTTTTGAGCTCGGTGATGCCACGACAATTGCGCCGGAATCGAAACATGGCGAATCATCGAATAGCGCGTTCAACGCCGCCTCAATGGTGCAGCCGTCAAGGCGCGCGTCAAACCCGAAGCTGCGGTCTCCACGGACGGCATCCCAGTCAATGTGGATGGGCACGCCGGCGGCGCGGCTGAGTGGATCGATCAACGATTCACGGGAAACATTTTTAAAATTGATGGCGCGAACTGTGTTGGAAAGTGGGGACGATGCCGATTGCGGCGCTTCGTCTCCTTGCGCGTTAGCAGCGATCGCAAAAAAGGCGATAAGCATTGCGACTGCCAGACTGTTCGGCTTTGAACAAACGTCCATACCAACCTCATTGCACGACCTGCGCTATTCAATCGTCAACTGGCTGATTTTCTTGTCCAAATCCGCCCGCTGCGTATCAAGTTGCTTGCCCAGGTCAGTCAGCTCTTTCTGCACCTGCTCAATCTGCGTTTCCTGATCGTCAAGCTTCTTAATCAGTCGCGTGTAGTAGTCGGTGCTCTGGGCGACAGTTCGCATGTTCTCGCGCATCCGCGCCTGCTCAGCAGTGATGTCGGAGATCCGCTTATGGCGCTCATCGATCTGCTGCTGGGCGGCGGCCATCGCACGCTTGGAGGACGCGATCTGCTGCAATGCTCCCTTCACCGGATCGGCCACTGATTGAAACTTGGTGTAGACCAGCAGATTGTCCACGTCGAGCGGAAGCAGTTCTGTCTTCTCCTCGCGCGTCAGCTCAGTCACAACAGTTAGCTTCAGCGTCTTGTCTTTCTCGAGCGGCCGCACGAAGCGATAGACGCCGGCAGTCATCTCTTCGGCTTTCTCGGGGGCCGCGAGCTTCCACCCGTACTGGCGTGGGTGCTCGATGACCAGCATGCGATCGGCGGCGGCGCGGTTGGTCAGTACGTACGTGGTTTGGGTGTAATCCTTCCACTGAATCTGCAGGACGCCGCGAACGATCTTGGCCACTTCGAGGCTGCTCTGCCGCGGGTCGTCGGTAATGTCGCCGTTTACCTTCAGATCAATTCCATAGCTGAGGAATCGCACTTGGCCGGGCGGCACATCGTCGATCATCGCGTCGCCGGCATAGGAGCCGGCATCGAGCACCGTCACCGGGCCGCCCAGCAGATGCTTCTGCGTGGTGTTGCGAATGCGGGCGCCGTTGAGCGGGTGGGCGGCCAGCACATTTCGGTTGTAAATGGAGACGCGCTGCGTGCTGATCGGATCGGTGACAATCGGAATCATCGCCGACTGCTGGCGCTTGATGGAGACGTTGCCGACGGAGTATTGAAATAGCTCGCCCAATCCAGCAGCCGAAGCGGCTGCGGCGACTGAAGCCACAGGATCAATTGGAGCCGGCATTTGGGCTGCCATCTGCTGGCGAACTTGCCCATTGCTGAACAGCGAGTTGGTCGACTGAATCTGATTTTGCATCTGATTCTGCGCCATCTGCTGGTTGCTGTTCAGGCTTGCGCGTTTCTGCTGAATTCGCTGCACCTCTTCGCCAGTGATTCCGTTCTGATACGTCTGCGGCTGCAAGCTCGCGTAGAGTTGCGTTTCAATGAACGGGCGCGGGATGTAAATCGAGTGATAAAGATCGGTGATATATGAAATGGGCCGACCGCTGATAAGCGACAAGTCGACGTTGTTCCAATCGGTGTCGGTTTGGTTTTCGACGATTGCCCACCCTTGCAGCATGCCGCCCGCGGGTTGGGTAGCCGGCGCCGGTTCGTCTTTGTCGACAGGCTTGGCATTATCCAGGACGAGGCGGTAGCTGGTCTTCCAGACCGGCGTCTCGACAACATAACCGATGCGCACCCGGCGGTCGCCGGTGCCGAGGAAACGAATGTCGACCGGCTTCTTGTCTTGGTCGCGTGCCTGCGCCAGCGCGGACAGCGCGTCATCCAGCTCGTGATTGAGCTTGTCGTCCTCCATCTCCAGATTTCGAACCCGCTCGAGCGAGATCGGCTGCACCGTGCGGCCCGATCGCAAGTTCAGCACCCATTGATCGACGACCTGCTTCTCATTGACGATTCGTTGTTGCTTCTCGACGCCGAGAATCATCCCCTCCAATGGTCCTTCCATCGTCTGCACCGTGATCTTCGCGCCGCGAAGCTGGTTGAGCAGGGTCGCCAGCGGCGGGTTGTCGGTGATGTCGACCTGGAAGCTCTTGAGCGTGCGCTCCAGCGGAGCCGGGCTGGGATAGGTGACGGCTCCGACTTTGCCGCCGTCGAGATCTTCCAGCAGAAGGCTCTTGAGCACGTCATTGATCTGGTCGCTCTTGAATCGGAGAGTGGTTGAACCGTCGCCGCTGACGCTGCCGGCGTGTTCGAAATATCCAACGCCGCTGGAAAACAGCGCCACCTGCTTCACCGGCACATCCTGCCCGGCCGGGCGAGTCGCGGGAGCGTCTTGGGCGCGAACGATGCCCGCGCTGAGCAAAAGTGAAGCCGCCGCCCCACCGACGCCGTACGCAAGTCGATTCAACCGAGGAGCGCGCATGTGTTAATCTCCGTGATGATCCCCAAGAAGCCGCGGCGAGCCGAAATAACCGCCGGCCCCCATTCTTCCGCCAGAGAATGGACACCGCCGTGAGCGCTGCGTTAGTTCAGCGTAACTTCGGCAGAGGCAGGCGGGAAGAAATATCTGGACCGAACGGGTGACGCGACGAGCGAGGAGGAGTTAGAAGAGAAGATCCGAAGCAGCTGGCAAGCGAATCACTTCGCGGCGGGCTTTGCCAGGCCCAGCGCCTGCTCAAAATCGGTGCGGTGCTTTCGAAGCAACTCCACGTTCGGCTGCGGAACCTTGTCGGTGCCGGGTTGTTGGAAGTTTTTCGTCAGCGAAGCCAGTGACTCGTCCAGGATTTTAATGCCTCGCTCAGTGTCGGCGATTTCGCCCTTGATGCTGGAAATCGCTTCGTCGTTTTGCTTTTTGACGTCCGCCTTGTCGCCGTCGGTGACGGGGAGATCGGGATTGGCGCTGCGATTGTGGGCGGCGACGGTTTTGGCCTTGGATTCTGATTGGGCTTTCAGAGCATCGTCTTCCTTGGTCTTGGCTTGCCTGGCAGTGTCGCGAAAGCTTTGGGCTTCGCTCTTCTTTTGATCGATGTAGCCGAGGCGGTCGTCAGTGCTGACGTCCGACGGTGGATTCTTGGCCAGGTTCTCAGCCGTCGCGGCATCGGATTCGGCCTTGGTTAGTTCTTGGTGCGCGGTCGCCGCTTCGTCGGCGTGCTGCTTGGCTTCATCAAGTGCGGATTGCTCGTCCGATTTGGCTGATTTGATCGCCGCGTCGCGATCTTCAGTGGTCATGACACGATTGCCATTGGCTTGCGCTTTTTCATATTGCGCCAGCTTCGTCTTGAGATCAGCCAGCTTCTGCTCATTCGTCTTGTTCTGCTGGTCGATTTCTTTCTGTGTGTCAGCGATCGCCTTCTCGCGCTGCAACACTCCATATGCTAGCCAAACCTTCGCGCCGACCCAGCCATATTCATCCATCGACATGTTGCGCGAAGCGAGCGACGCTTTGAATTTCTCGTCGTTGCGCAGCGCCAGCGCAATCGCCATGTTGCTGGATTGCGAGCCCTCGATCGCCTCGCCGGCGGCCCGCCAGTTGTCGATGGCTTCCTTCTGAACCTGGAAATAGTTGGTAAGCTCTTTCTCGCTAACCAGGTCATCCTTGGGCGCTTGCCAGTCGGCGGCGCGCAGCAATTGAGCCGTGCCAGTTGTGAAAAGACCGGCCAACAACCAAACCGCCAACCGACGTGACGATTTCATACGCCTCCTGCTCCGGGATTCCCGCAAATGGTGATTTGTAACGGGCTGAGGAAGCTTCGTCAAAACCATGACAATCATCGCCGCCGCAGCTCAGTTTGCGTTGATTAGAAACGTGCCGGCGTCGGCAAAGAACTGCCGGAGCATCAGCTCGGCCGGTGCGGGAAGCTTCGCCTGGACCAGCGCCTGCTCCATCAGCTCAATCCAGCGATCGCGGGCGGCTTGCGTCACGGGAAACCGGGCATGCCGCATGCGAAGCCGGGGATGGCCCCGGCGTTGAGCGTAGTCGTCGGGTCCGCCGAAACGCATAACGAGGAACGCGCGCAGCCGCGTTTCAGCACCGGCCACATCATGAAGCGGGTAAAGCGGGCCGAGGATGTCGTCGGTGGTGACGCGCTGATAGAACCCCGCCACCAGACGGCTGAATCCGTCGGCGCCAATCAGATCGTACAGTTGCGTGTCCAGCAGATTCATTGCTCCCAATACGATTGAGAATCGAAGGGGTTTGTTAAGACCCTTGCCAGTTCTTAGCCGATCGCCGAAGAAGCGCCAATCACCCGAGCTACAGGGATATGCCGCCCGTGCATTTGTCATTTTTGATAGCGGTCGTCAAGTAAATGTAAGCTGCCCAAGGGCTTTGGAAAATTACAACATCGATGGAATTTTTTTATCGCTCTTAAGGTACTAATTGGCGACTGCGGTCGGATTGCAACTCAACTTTGGAAGGAGAAACAGAATGGGTCGGTCGGGAAAAGTTGCCGTTCTTGCAGCGGCGGTGTTGTCGGGTTGTCTCGGGGTGTGTTCTGCTGTTCGCGCGGCCGATGCGCCCGTGGATTTTGACACGCAGATTAAGCCAATCTTCAAGCAGTCGTGCATTAAGTGCCACAGCTTGGATAATCCACGCAAGTCCGCCGCGAGCGGTCTGCAATTGGATGTCAAGGAAGCCGCACTCAAGGGCGGCAAAAAAGGCAAGGACAAGGACATCGTCCCCGGCGACTCAACGCAGAGCTTTGTTTACAAATTGTTGCTCGGACCGACATCCATTGATGGCAAACATGTCGACGCGATGCCGAAGCAAAAGAAAGGCGAGGAGTTTAAGCCGCTGGAGAAGGAACAGATCGAGCTGATCAAATCGTGGATCGATCAAGGCGCCAAGTGGCCCGACGCGGCTACGACGACTCCGAAGTAATTCAAGCATAAATCGTTATGGCGATCGCCTGTGCCGTAGGGTGGGACGGCATGGGCGATTTTTATGCGCTGGGCGAGTCACGTAGCGAGTTGTTGGGTTTACGCGCCTGCTGGCGTGGCGCGTCCACCGGCACGACGACCCTGCGATGACTGGGCGGCCTTTTCCAATCGCTGCCCGACGTCTTCAATCAGGCGCCCGGCCAGTGCCGTCCACCCCGTCTGGTGACTCGCCCCGCAGCCACGGCCATTGTCGCCGTGGAAGTATTCGTAGAACAGAACCAGATCCTTGTTTCCCTCGTCGTCGAATAATCTATCCCCCGCGTTGATCGGGCGCTTGCCATTCTTGTCTGGAAGAAACAAGTTGGTCAGACGCAGCTTGAGCTCGGCCGCGACTTGCCACAGATTCATCATCTTCCCAGATCCGGTCGGGCATTCGATTTGGAATCCTTCACCGTAGAAATGGTGATAGCGTTCGAGCGATTCGATGAGCAGATAATTGATTGGCATCCATACGGGCCCGCGCCAGTTTGAATTCCCGCCGAACATGCCGGTTTCTGATTCACCCGGTTCATAGCGAACGGTGTACTGATCGCCACCGATGCCCACTTGAAACGGCTTATCCTTGTAGATGCGTGATAACGATCGAATCCCGTACGGCGAGAGGAACTCCTTCTCGTCAAGCACACGTCGCATGACCTCAGCAAGGCGCTCCCGCGTCGGTATCGCAAGCAGATATCGCAAATGCCCATCCTGTGAGCCACGCTGCATGTACGAGATGTTCCGCGCCAAATCCTGGCGATGCTTCAGAAACCAATCCATGCGCTTCTTGAAGCCGGGCAAGCGCTCGATGATCGCGCTGTCAAGGACCTCGACCGCGAGCAGCGGAATGATGCCGACGACGGATCGCATTGTCAGCGGCGTGCAATGGCCGTCGATCAAAAGCTGATCGCAATAGAATCCGATCTGTTCGTTCCATAGCCCGAACCCGCCGATGCTGTTCATCGCGTCCGTGATCGAAACAAAGTGCTCGAAGAACTTGGAAGCGATGTCTTCATACGCGGGGTCTTCGGACGCCAGTTCGAGGGCGATCGAGAGCATGGTTCCGCAGTAGAAAGCCATCCACGCGGTGCCGTCGGCCTGTTCGAGGTGGCCGCCGCCCGGCAGCGGCTTCGATCGATCGAAGACACCAATGTTATCGAGCCCAAGAAATCCGCCGGCGAAAACGTGTTTGCCTTCAATGTCTTTGCGATTGACCCACCAGGTGAAGTTGATCAGGAGCTTCGCGAAGACCCGCCTCAGAAACATTCGATCGCGTGAGCCGGAAGCTCCCGTGATCTTGTAAACGCGCCAGCACGCCCAGGCATGCACCGGCGGATTGACGTCACCGAATGCAAACTCGTAGGCGGGAAGCTGGCCATTCGGATGCGTGTACCACTCGCGCTGCATCAGAATAAGCTGCTCCTTGGCGTAGTTCGGATCAAGATACGCCAATTGCACCGTGTGAAACGCCAAATCCCACGCGGCAAACCACGGGTATTCCCACTTGTCGGGCATCGATAGCACGTCGCGCGCGAAGAAGTGCCGCCAGTCGGTATTTCGCGTTTTGTCATGACCCGCCGGAGGAGGCGGCTGCGAAGGATCTCCATCGAGCCAATCCGCGACTACGTAGTGATAAAACTGTTTGCTCCACAACAGCCCGGCATACGCCTGCCGCGCCACCAGCCGCCGCTCGGGCGACGACGACAGGTGAATGCGGTTGGAATAAAAATCGTCGGCCTCGGCGATGCGCTGGGCAAACACACGATCGAAATCCGAATCGAACGGAGAGCCGCCCTTCTGGTCGGTCAGCCGAAATTTCAGAACCTTGGTTTCACCCGCCGCGAAATTGACCTGATACCAGGCGCCGACTTTTGTTCCGTAGCCGCGCGGCGAAACCGCTTCCTTGTTCCCGTGAACGATGCGCTCGTTGAACGCATCTTTCACGTACGGAACCCGATTCTCGCTGCCGAAAACGCGCTGCGTATTGGTTTCGTTGTCGGTGAAGAGAAGCTCCGGCGACTTGCCATCCAGCGGCGGAACATAGAAGTGAAAATTTTGCAGCGTTTCATGCTCGGCGACGACCAATCCATCCGATTGCCTGGAGAGCCTCGGCTTCAGCGTGCACCCTTCGTGCGTGCAGCCCCAACTCCAGGAATTCCGAAACCAGAGATTCGGGACCAGGTGCAGATCAGCCGCTTCCGGACCGCGATTCACAATCGTCACGCGAATCAGCATGTCATCCGGCGCAGCCTTGGCATATTCGACGAAGACATCGAAGTATCTGCCCTGATCGAAGATGTCCGTATCTCCCAATTCAAACTCGGGCTCCGTCTTCCCACGTCGAGCGTTTTCCTCGATCAATCTCTGATACGGATACGCCGCCTGCGGATACTTGTAGAGCGCCTTGCAGTAGGAATGCGTCGGCGTCGAGTCGAGATAGAAGTAAGACTCTTTAACGTCCTCGCCGTGATTGCCTTCAGGATTGGATAGCCCAAACAATCGCTCTTTCAGAATCGGATCCTTTCCATTCCACAGGGCAACCGCAAAACACAACCGGCACTCGCGATCGCACCAGCCAAGCAAGCCGTCCTCACCCCACCGATACGCGCGCGAACGCGCGTGGTCATGCGGCAGATACGTCCAGCACGATCCATCCGGCGAATAATCCTCGCGAACCGTCCCCCATTGCCGCTCGGCCAGATACGGTCCCCACCGTTTCCAGTTCTGATGCCGTTCGGCATCTTCCGTTAGACGCTGCTCTTCTGCCGTGACTCGCGATTGCGCCATATTCAAACGCTCCAACCCAAAGTCGATTTATCGCGAGCGATCCTAGCGGATTGCATGCTCGCGAGCGAAATGCATGCGTTGATCCTCGCGCGAGAAATGACGACGAAGCGACTGAAGATATTCGAGCTGTCGAGAGGAAACTTCGACCCATTACCAGGAAGGCCCCTTCGTGTAAGATTCTGATTGGAATGAGCGCGACTCCTCCGTCCATCCAGAATCTTGCGCGGCAATTGCTGGCTCGTGAGTCGGCGGGCGTTGGATCGTCCGAACGCGACGTCGATCGGGCAATACGGGCCTGCGAGAAATTGCGCGCACCTCTCACCAAACTTACCGGCCCCGCGGCATTTGCTTCGCTTGTTTCACGAGCATTGGCGCTGTCAAAGCGGCGGGCTCCTTCGCTGGAGAGGCTGCGGATCGGGGCCGACGGCGCGCTGACGGTGGCCGAAGAGATACCCCGGAATGTTGCCGCGATGGAACCTGCGCATGATGGGGGAGTGATTCTCGTGGCCGAACTGCTGGGGCTGCTGATCGTCCTGATCGGCGAGCCCCTGATGCTAAGCTTGGTCCGCGATGCATGGGCGGATGTATCCATCGCAACCATGACTCTGAGTTCTGAGGAGAAAGTATGAACGGCCGAGACAATGTAATCATCCGGAAGCTGCCAACCGGCGTGCCGGGTCTCGATGAGATCCTCGGCGGCGGTCTGCCGGAGTTCTCCTTCAACATCATCGCCGGGGCTCCCGGCGGCGGGAAAACCACGCTGGTCCATCAGATCGTCTTCGCCAATGCCACCCCGGAGCGCCCGGCGCTCTTCTTCACGGTGCTGGGAGAGCCGGCCATCAAAATGCTGCGGTATCAGCAGCAATACGAATTCTTCGACCCCGCCAAGCTCAATTCCGCCGTTCGCTTCATCAACCTCAGCCAGGTCGTGCTGGAGAAAGATCTGGAAGCGGTACTGGCCGAAATCGTGAAGGAAGTCGAGGCAGCCAATCCCGGCATCGTCGTCGTGGACTCGTTCCGCACGGTGGTGCGGCGGGCTCAGTCGTACAGCCATTCTGATCTTGAACTCCAGGCATTCATCCAACGTCTGGCGCTTCATCTGACGAGCTGGCAGGCGACCACCTTCCTAATCGGGGAATATGTCGAGTCAGAAGTTCGCGATAACCCGGTATTCACGGTCGCCGATGGGCTTTTCTGGCTTTATCAGCAGGTGGAGCGGAACTCGATCGTCCGTAAGATGCAGGTCATGAAATTGCGTGGCCAGGCCTCGGTGCCGGGGCTTCACACCTTTCGCATCACTGATGCGGGGGTGCAATGCTTCCCGCGCACCTTCGGCCTCGGCGAAGCGCCCAATCGCGCCATGGGGGAGCGCCGCCTCTCCATGGGAATTCGCGAATTCGATGCGGCGATGGGAGGCGGCATCCCTGAAGGCGACAGCCTCCTGGTGGCCGGACCTTCCGGGTCGGGCAAATCTGTGCTGGCGTCGCAGTTTATCGCCGAGGGTCTGCGCCACGGCGAGCCGGGCGTCATCGCAATTTTCGAAGAGCTCCCGGCCGCGTATGTGCGGCGCGCCGCCAAGCTCGGCATGGACTTCGATACGCCCCAGAAAGAGGGCACGCTCAAGCTGATTTATATACGGCCGTTGGATCTTTCGGTGGATGAAACGGTCCACGCGGTCATCAACGCGGTCAAAGAAATTGGCGCTAAGCGGGTGGTGCTTGACTCGCTGGTGGGCTTTGAGATGGCGCTGGCGCCAGATTTCCGCCATGAGTTCCGCGAGTCGCTCTACCGCATGATCGGTGCGCTCACGCGTCTGGGGGTGACAGTCGTCAGCACCGTTGAGGTCGATGAGAACTTCACCTCAATGGGGCTGAGCAACTTCGCCATCTCGTTTCTGGCCGAGGACATCGTGCGGCTGCGGTACGTTTCGATCAACGGGCAGCTGCGCAAGATGCTGCTCGTGGTGAAGATGCGCGGCAGCGAGCACAGCATCGACATGTGGGAATACACGATCACCTCCAAGGGTGTGGTCATGGGAGAGCCATTGCGGGGCTATCGCGGTCTGACCAGCGGCATTCCATCGCCGTGGGTAGCTAAATCCGATGACCTTTCTCCACCGGATCCGCGCCTCGGCACTTGAATGAGCTTATCTCCACGAAAGTTTCGAGTTCGGATGAGCGCAATTGCGACTCGCGTCCCTCGAATCGGGCAAAGGGGCTTGCAATGGAAACAACGCGCACACCTTCGGTGCTGGCGGCTAAACCCGGGCTGCGCCGGCAGGCCGCGCTTTATTAATCGCGTTCTCAGTACCTGCGGCACGACGCAACCGTAATTCACGCCTCGACCGCAAGATTTTCAATGACTTGGAGCGCGCCCGCCTCTAGAATTCGCGAAAATGCCGGCCGAGTTAAATATCGCCGATGTGCCCGAGTCGCTGGAATCGGTTCTTTGCACGGAGGAGTTGAGCCACCGGCCCTTCCGTCCGCCCGACTATCAAACCGAAAACCATGCGCTGGTATTGCTGGCTCAGGCGCTGGTCGATTCGCCGGGAGCGATCCTGCAGACGCTGGCAGACACGATCTTGAATGTCCTCGGCTGTGGGTCGGCAGGCATCAGCCTTTTAAGCGCGGATGGAAAGAGCTTCTATTGGCCGGCGATTGCGGGCGCCTGGAAGGAGCATATCGGCGGAGGAACGCCCCGGGACTTCGGCCCGTGCGGCGACGTGCTCGATCGCAACGCTCCGCTGTTATTCAGACACGTCGAGCGGCGTTATACGTATTTCCGGCCGGTGACGCCTCCGGTCGAAGAAGCCCTTCTGGTTCCGTTTTACGTCGAGGGCAAAGCAGGCGGCACGATTTGGGCGATCGCGCATACTGTTGGACAAATGTTCGACAGCGAAGACCTGCGCCTGCTGGAGAGCCTCGGCACGTTCGCCTCGGCCGCCTTCCATGCCATTGATCGGCTGCGCGCGATCGAACAGCAATCGCATCAGCGCGACGAAACCGACCGGCAATTGCGCGACATGAACGGAGCGCTGGTGATTTCCGGCATCCGCCAGCAAGAATTGACGGACACCTCTGAATCACTGAACGCGCGCCTCCAGGCGGCCGTCAAAGAAAAGGAATATTTCATCGCGGTCCTTTCCCATGAGCTGCGAACGCCGCTCACGCCGGTCCTCTTCGCGGCCTCAATCCACCAGGACGATCAATCGATTGAACCGGGCATGCGTGAGATCATGCAGATGATCTATCGGAACATCACGCTCGAGGCCCGCCTGATTGACGACCTTCTCGATATGACCCGGATGGAGCGAGGGAAATTAACGCTGGATCGCTCCGCCGTTGACCTGCGGCGAGTGGTGGAACGTGCGGTGGAGAATTGCAAGGTCGATCTGGAAGGCGCCCAACTGACGCTCGACGTTGATGCCGGAATATGGCCGCTGATCGTCGATGCCGACGCTGTTCGGATGCAGCAGGTTTTTTCAAATCTGCTGAGGAATGCGATCAAATTCACGCCGGCCGGGGGCAGCATCCGAATCCGCTTTCGCTGCGACCCCGATTCATGCGCGGTGGAGGTCATTGACACCGGCATCGGCCTTGATCCGGCGTTCCTTCCCAATGCGTTCAGCGCTTTCGAGCAAGGCGATAAGACCAGTGCCCGCGGGGCGGGGCTGGGTTTGGGATTGGCCATTTGTAAGACGATCGTGGACCTGCATGGGGGCATCATCTCCGTGCAGAGCGACGGCAAGGATCGCGGTGCAACCTTTATTGTCACGCTCCCGGCCATAGCTGGCGCGCATTCGGCGGCGGTGGAAGCGGTACCCGCGGCGCGGCGCCGCGCGAGGCCGTTGCGAATCCTGCTCGTGGAAGACGAGCCCGATACCGCACGGGCCATGCGCCATCTTCTCAAAGCCGACGGCCACTCGGTGCTCTGGGCCGCTGACGTGGCCGACGCAATGAAACATGCCGAGGCAAACCAGTTTGACCTGCTCTTGAGCGACCTGGGACTGCCCGATGGCAGCGGCATCGACCTGATGCGCGCGTTGCGTCAGCAGGGATTGATGTTTCCCGGAATTGTTCTCAGCGGGTACGGCCAGGATCAAGACCTCGCGCGAACCGAGGAAGCCGGGTTCGCGGCCCACCTGATAAAGCCGTTGAGCGTCCAAATGCTGCGCGACGCGATCGTCGCCGTGACCGGCTCGTAGGCTCCGGCGCTCCAGTGCCACGAAGGTGATGCGCGGCCCAAGCCGAGCTCACCAAAATCGTGCGAACGCTTCGGCCCGTTCTCGTTTATAAGGGCGGCTGATCCTCTTGCACTGTTTGACCCTGCTTTTGTCAGCCGATAGACTGTATCCCGCGTCGCATCGGTGAACCTTGTGTTCACCGCCTTTGGAGAGGTGGCCGAGCGGCTGAAGGCGACGGTTTGCTAAACCGTTATACGGGGTCAAACCCGTATCCCGGGTTCGAATCCCGGCCTCTCCGTTTTTCTTCCGCAAACTGGGGCGCCTGGAGCTTCCCGTCGCTTGCCGGCGAAGGCTCGACTGTCAGCTCTGTAACTGCCCACCGCGACCCTTTCAGTCGCATCGGCGGTACGAGTTGCAAAAAACTGCATGCCAGAGAGAACCGAGGACGATTTTCGCAGCCAGATGTCGGCGATCGAATCGATGCTGGCCCAAGTAGAGCGATTCAAGAACCCGGCTGAGCAAGATTTGGTTCGCAAGCTCGTCAGCGCCATTCTGGAAATACACGCCAAAGGCATTGACCACATTCTGGACCATGTTGCCTCCATCGGTGCGTCCGGCGTTCTCGCTGTCGATGCGATGGCGAACGATGACGAAATTGTCGGGAGCCTGCTTCTGCTTCATGGGCTTCATCCGGCCACCTTCGAATCGCGCGTGAAGTTGGGTTTGCTGAGCGCCAGCAAATCGATTGAACCGCACGGCGGCAGCGTTGAGTTGTTGAGTACGGAGAACGGGATTATTCGCCTCCGCATTGAGTTCAGCCGCCAGAGTCGTGCATCTTCCTCATCGTCTTCGCTCAAACAAACCATCGAACAGGCCATTCTTAACAGTGCGCCCGACGCCGTCGCAATCGAGATTGAAGGCCTGACAACCATCGAGAATGCCCGCGCGGTCGAACATTCAATGGTCGGCTTTGTTCCTGCTGAATCGTTGCTCAAGCGTTCGGCGCGCAGCGCAGTGTGAGCTTCCTCACCTATCCAGCGGAAACATTCAGCGGTTGTTGACTAAGGCTCGTAAATAGCACATGGTGGGGCATCAGGGACGATCCCATGAGTGGCAGCAGTAATCTCCCCAAGCACAACCTCCCGGACGTTCATGTTCTGTGGATTACCGCAGGTCTGGGATGCGACGGAGACACCATATCCATTACCGCGGCAACCCAGCCAAGTATTGAAGAGATCATCAGCGGCGCGCTACCCGGCCTGCCGAAGGTGCATCTGCACAATCCTGTCCTTGCCTACGAAAATGGGGATGAATTCTTGGCCCATTGGTATGAGGCCGAACAAGGAAAGCTAGATCCATTCATCCTCGTCTTTGAAGGCTCAGTTCCCAACGAAAAGAACAAGGCCGACGGGTATTGGGCAGCGCTTGGAACGGATAAAACTACCGGCCAACCGATAACGACGTGTGAGTGGATCGACCGCTTAGCGCCCAAGGCCTGGGCGGTCATGTGCGCCGGCACATGCAGCGCCTACGGCGGGATTCATGCGATGGAAGGCAATCCCACCGGCTGCATGGGATTGGCCGATTATCTGGGATGGGATTGGAAATCCAAAGGCGGACTTCGCATTGTGAATGTGCCCGGATGTCCCGTGCAGCCGGACAACTTCATGGAGACCCTGCTCTACCTGCTCTATCAATCCGCCGGCCGCGCGCCGATGATTCCTCTGGACGCGCAGCTTCGCCCCACCTGGCTTTTCAGCCGAACCGTTCATGAGGGGTGCGACCGCGCCGGCTACTATGAACAGGGAGAATTCGCCACCGAATACGGCAAGCCAGAGTGCATAGTCAAGCTGGGATGCTGGGGGCCGGTCGTCAATTGCAACGTCGCGAAAAGAGGATGGATGAACGGCATCGGCGGATGCCCGAATGTCGGAGGCATCTGCATCGGTTGCACGATGCCCGGTTTTCCTGAAAAATTCATGCCCTTCATGGATGAGCGGCCGGGGGCCAAACTTTCGACGACCGCCGTATCCACCTACGGGCGAACGGTGCGCGCGCTTCGTAATTTCACGAGGGCGTCGATGAATACTGAGCCCTCATGGCGACGCGGAACATCGAAGTAGCAGCAAATCCGATTTCGAACGTTCCAGCGTCCGCTTGGGAAAAACCTCGGACATCACCCGACGCCGAGCCACTGCTTGCCAGCCTGATGAATCTGGCGACAGAAGTCTGCAACGCCGACAGTGAGCTTTCGTTCGAGCAGGCTCAGTCAATTCTCGCGGCAATAGCCAAGTCCTCGGAAGCCTCTCCGCGAACTCCGTCGGCGGCTGACGATCCAGAAAATCTGTCCGAAGGCGCGTTTTCTGGCATCCACGCTGCCGAACTGCGATATCGCGCGCTCGTGGACAACATCCCGGCCGTGACCTTTATCGCGGCATTGGATGGCGACACTCATGAGTTTTTTGTCAGCCCGCAGATCCAGTCGCTGCTGGGCTATACACAGGAAGAATGGCTCGCCGAGCCATTCCTCTGGTATTACCGCGTCCACCCCGATGATCGCGATCGATGGGGACGAGAATTTGCCGCCACCTGCGCGACTGGAGCGGCATTCAGATCCGAGTACCGGATGCTCACTCGCGACAACCGCGTGGTGTGGATTCACGCCGAATGCCAGATCATCCGCGACAATCGCGGCATCCCTCGTTTTCTTCAAGGGATCGCCTACGACGTCACCAGCAGCAAGCGCGCCGAAGAGGTACTGCTGCGGTCAAAGGAAGATCTTGAAGCAAGTGTTCGTCAGCGTACGACCGAACTCGACGAAGCCAACCGCGCCTTGCGGGCCGAGATGGTGGAGCGTGAGCGTACCCATCGGCAAGTGAAGCACCAGTATCGTGAGCTTCAGCGAACCGGCAGCGCCTTGCGGGAAAGTGAAGCCCGATTGCGCGCCGTACTGGAGGGGGCGGTCGAGGGAATCATCACGATAGACGAGCTGGGCGTCATACTGTCATTCAATCCAGCCGCCTCGCGACTCTTCGGGTACTCGCCCGAGGAAGTGTTCGGCAAGAACATCAAAATGCTCGTGCCGGAACCGTACGCCGGCGAGCACGACGGGTACTTAAAAAAATATCTCGTCACGGGTGTCAAGCACATCATTGGAAGCACGCGCGAACTCGCCGGCCTAAGAAAGGACGGCCACCGCGTGCCCATCGACCTCTCCGTCAGCGAAACGGCGCGCGATGGCCGGCGGATTTTCATCGGAATCACCCGGGACATCAGCGAGCGCAAGCAATTCGAGGACGAGCTCCGCAAATCCAAAAACGCCGCCGAACATGCCGCGCTGCACGACCGGCTCACCGGATTGCCGAATCGCGCCCTGCTTCAGGATCGGATAGCCATGGCAATCGAACGCCGCCGGCGCAATCCGAATCACCACTTCGCCCTGCTTTTTCTCGATTTCGACCGATTCAAATTGGTCAACGACAGCCTTGGCCACGAGGTCGGCGATGATCTGCTGGTCGCGATCTCCAAAAGGCTGCTCGTCGCGCTGCGCGTGACGGATTCGATTTCCGTTCCGCTGCCGACCACCGCCGCGCGAACGGGGGGAGACGAATTCGTGATCCTTCTTGACGATCTTCGCGAGGTGCGCGATGCCGCGGTCGTGGCCAATCGCCTGCTCAACGTCCTCGCTGAGCCTTACAGTCTTCGTGGTCATTCGATTATCAGCACGGTCAGCATCGGGCTGACGACCAGCGACGTCGGATATGAGCGGACCGAGGACATGCTGCGCGACGCCGACACCGCGATGTATCACGCCAAGTCCACCGGCAAAGCGCGTTATTCCATCTTCGACCGCAAGATGCATCAGGAGCTCCTTGCTCGCGTCGAGCTGGAAAGCGACCTGCGCGGGGTCGTTGAGCGGCGAGAACTGTTCCTGCACTATCAGCCGATTGTGTCTCTGGGAACGCGCGCGCTGTATGGCTTTGAAGCGCTGGTTCGTTGGAAACACCCGCAACGCGGAATGATTCCGCCCAACGAATTCATCCCGTGCTGCGAAGACACCGGGCTGATCATCCCGATCGGCGAATGGATCTTCGGCGAAGCTTGCCGGCAACTGGTCGAATGGCAACAGCGATATCCGCGGGCGGCCGGGCTGTCGATGAGCGTGAACCTTTCGGCCAGGCAACTGATGTCGCCGGGGATCACCCATCGAATTAGCAGCGTCATCACCGAAAGCGGCGCGAACCCGGAGTCAATCGTCGTGGAGATCACCGAGACGACCGTGATCAAAAATGCTGACATTGCCATCCCCGTGCTTAAGAAGTTTCGAGCGATGGGGATGCGGCTGCACATGGATGATTTTGGCACCGGTTATTCTTCGCTCAGCTGCCTTCACCGATTCCCATTCACCGGGCTGAAGATCGATCGCAGCTTCGTTAAGAGCATGACCGAGCAGCGCGCTTACGCGGCGGTTGTTGCGGCCATCGTCTCACTCGCGCGGAACCTGGACATGATGCTCATCGCCGAGGGACTGGAAGAAGCCGATCAGGTCGCCATGCTGCAGGCGTTGGATTGCGATGCCGGCCAAGGCTACTTCTTCAGCCGGCCTCTTCCACCGGCCGATGCCGAACAGTTCATCGTCCAATCGGCGCTGGTCAAACGCTGAATCAGGCGTAAGTCACGCATCACCAGCCGATTGTCGCCGTGCCAGCAAAGCTCAAATCGCGAGCTTAACTTTCAAACACGCCGGTCTGCACCGGACGCGTTGCGGCGGCCCGGATGGTGTCGCGAACGCTGCGCGAAATTCCGGCCGCGTCGAGGCCCACCTCGGCAAGCTGCTCGCGACGCGTGGCATGTGCGACCATTCGATCCGGCATGCCAAGTCGGGTGATGAAGTCGGTTGAAAGTCGATGGCTCACAGCATATTCCAGAACGGCCGTGCCGAACCCGTTTTGCAGGGAGTGATCTTCGACTGTGATCAGAGGACGCCCTGCCGACAACAGCTTCGTCAGCATGTCGCCGTCGATCGGCTTGCAGAATCGGGCGTCGACGACGCCAACGCTCAAGCCATCGGCCGATAGTTCCTCGGCGGCGAGCATCGCGTTCTGAACAAGCGAGCCGTAAGCGACAATCGTCGCGTCCTCTCCCTCGCGAAGCACGCGGCTTTTGCCCACAGCCCATTCCTGAGAAGCCGCCGCTCGCAGCGGTTCGTCAATCGCATCCTCAAAGTTGGTTGCGGGAACATTGTCGCGCGGGTAACGGAGCGCGCTGGCCGTCTCAAGCGAGAGAGCAAGCCGTAATGAGCGATTCAGCTCTGCTTCATCACTCGGCGCCATCAACACCATACCCGGCATCGGGCGAAGGAACGCCTGATCCATGAATCCATGATGCACCGCGCCGTCATCGCCGACGAATCCAGCGCGATCCATGCAAAAGACGACCGGCTGGCGATTCAGCACGACTTCCTGCCAGATCTGATCGAACGCGCGCTGAGTGAACGTCGAGTAAACCGCCGCGAACGGACGCAATCCGGATTTGCTCATGCCCGCGGCCATCGCCGCCAGATGGCTCTCGCAGATGCCGGTGTCGACATACTTCTTGGGATGGGTCTTCTCGAACTTGCTGAGACCGGTGCCATCGGGCATTGCCGCGGTGATCGCCACAACGCGCGGATCAGAAGCGGCGAGGGCGATCATGGCGTCGGCAAATGCCGCCGTCCAGGACTTGCCGTTGCTCTTGGTGATCTCAACGCGGCATCCTTCGACGCGGAACGCCGCCGGGCTGTGGAACTTCGTCGGCTCATTGAGCGCGATGTCATGGCCATTGCCCTTGACGGTCTTCACGTGCAATAGCAGCGGCACCTTCACGTGCTTGATCTCGGCCAATGTGTTAATCAGGCCCGGCAGATCATGCCCGTCGATCGCACCGAAATACTTCACGCCAAGGGTCTCGAACATCTGCCCTGGCCACATGGCGTGCTTGACGCCTTCCCGAAACATCTGCCAGGCGCCTTCAATCGTGTGGCTGACCGGAGCCGGGAGCTCATCGACGATCTTCTTGGCAAATTTCTTGGCTTCTTCGTAGGTGTCGCTGACGCGCACCCGCTCCAGATACTGGGCGAACGCCCCCTGTGGCTGGCTGATGCTCATCCCATTGTCATTGAGAATCATCAGCAATTGCCGCTTAAGCGTGCCGGCCGCGTTAAGGCCCTCGAACGCCAACCCATTCACGATTGAGGCATCGCCGGTCAGCGAAACAACATGGTTATCGCGACCCAGCGCCTGATCGGCCCGGGCCATCCCGACGGCGGTGCTGATGGCCGTGCCGGCGTGTCCCACCGCAAACAGGTCGTAAGGTGATTCCTCCGGCGACGGAAATCCGCTGACCGATCCCCGCTTGCGAAGCTTGGGAAACTGCCCGGCTCTACCGGTCAGAATCTTATGGCTGTAGCACTGATGGCCCACATCGAACAGCAGCCGATCCGGTCCGGCCGGATATGGACCAAAGTTATAGACGTAGTGCAGCGCAATCGTGAGTTCCACGACCCCCAAATTACTGGCCAGGTGCCCGCCGTTCTGCGAAACGGCATTGAAAATCACGTCCCGCATTTCCGCGGCAAGCTCGCCCAACTGCGAGATGGAAAGCTTGCGAAGATCTGCTGGAGACTTGATTCGTTGGAGCAAAGCCATCAGAAAAAACCTCCGAACCCTTTCCTGGCAGGGGTTGCGTTGATCCATCATTGACGCATCGCGCTTTGGCCGGCATCCATACCGTGCCCTGTCTTGTCGGAAGTGAACTGCTTCTATTGCACAGAAGCTCGACCTTCCCAAGCCGCGCCCGAAAACAGCAAACCCAAATGCGTCGAACTCATTACGCCGCGTAATTTGCAAAGTGCGGCAAGCCTGTAGTGAGCTTGTCGAACTGACGGCGATTGTGCATATCTTCCGCGCGATCCGCAAGTTCCGCAAGCCAGCGGCGTCAGCCGCCCGGGCGCCAGGTCATCGGTCCCTATCGGCCAGATGGGTCCGATAACTGGTATGGAAGCAGGCAAAAACGCCTACCGATCGCGTTCAACCACGAATCGGGCCAGGGTTTGCAACGCATGACCCTGACTTCCGAGCGGGGCAATCGCCGCTAGGCCAAGCTTCAATTCGCGCTCTGCCTGCTGCTGGCTTGCTTCAATGCCCAGCAAGCTGGGATAGGTGTTTTTTCCCTTGCTGGCGTCCTTGCCGGTGGCTTTTCCCATCTGTTCCGGCGTCGAGGTGCGATCCAAAAGATCA
>Ga0182024_10007118_pt1 | contig 24242 bp, 17 predicted proteins | sample P32metaG_FD_120480 | JGI IMG/M metagenome (GOLD analysis project Ga0182024, IMG submission 120480) | Permafrost microbial communities from Stordalen Mire, Sweden - P3-2 metaG (Illumina Assembly) | ecosystem: Environmental > Terrestrial > Soil > Wetlands > Permafrost | place: Sweden: Stordalen...
ATGGGCGATGTCTACAAGGCGATTGGTCGGGTGGCGGACCAGAATGTCATCGTGCTGATCAATGGCGAGAGTGGGACCGGCAAGGAACTGGTCGCCCGCGCGATCTATCACCACAGCGGACGCTCGGACAAGCCCTTCCTCGCCATCAACTGCGCCGCGATCCCCGAGAGCCTTCTGGAGAGCGAGCTGTTCGGCCACGAGAAGGGCGCCTTCACCGGCGCCGATCGCCGCCGCATCGGTAAATTCGAGCGGTGCAACGGCGGCACGATTTTTCTGGACGAGATCGGCGACATGCCGTTGGCCACGCAGGGGAAAATCCTTCGGCTGCTCCAGGATCAAAAATTCGAGCGCGTCGGCGGGAACGAGACCATCCAGACCGATGTCCGCGTCATCGCCGCCACCAACCGCGATCTGAAGGCGTCCTCGGAGCAGGGAAAATTCCGGCCCGACCTGTATTACCGGCTCAGCGTTTTCACGATCCGGCTCCCGCCGCTGCGCGAGCGCGGCGACGACCTGCCGCTGCTCGTCAACTACTACCTTCGTCGCTTCAGCCGCGAGCTGGGCAAGGACGTGCGCGAGGTCGCTCCGGAGACGATGGAACGGCTGCGAGAATACGCCTGGCCGGGGAACATTCGTCAGCTTCAGAGCGTCGTCAAACAGGCGCTGCTGCACGCAACCGGCTCGGTGCTGATTCCGGCATTCCTGCGCTCCGCTGAAACCGCCGCCGAAACCCCGCCGGGTGCGGCTTCTCAGGAAGGCTGGGCCGCCTTCAGAGATTTCGTCCGCCGACGCCTCGACTCGGGGAGCACAGACTTGAATGCCGAGGCCCAACTCGAAGTCGATCGCGTTCTTCTCCCCGCCGTCCTGGAGTTCACCGACGCCAATCAGTTCCAGGCGGCCAAGATCCTGGGATTGTCGCGACAGACACTCCGCCAACGACTCCGCAACATCGGCAGCAGCGTGGTGAAGACCTTCGGCGAACAGTCCACTTGATTTCATCGCTTGAACCGGAAGCTCTACCACTCCACGATCAGTGGACCGGCGGTCAGATAGCCGTGGCGGCCCAGAGTTCTCATGCCACGCGTCCGCATCGCCTCGCCTAGCGGCATGTTCCATCGCCACATCAGCGCGGTGGGGCCGACGCGCACGCACCAAGTCGTTAATCCTTTTATGAATCGCATGACACACCTCGTCTGGTTATTGATTTCATGACTGCCTCCTGTCGTTGTAGACGTCCATCTGGCAAAGGCGATGCCGCAGCGATAACACCTGTGACATCGCGCCGAGATCGGAGGGTGGGGATCCGCAGGGGATCAAAATCCATTCAGGCGAGCGTTTTTTGAGCAAGGTTTTCCGCACTTGGCGAGGCTCAGTCGCTGGAATCGGCCCAGACGCGATCTGCGAAGGCGCTTGCCTCGCGGCACGTCGGTTGCATTGAGGGAGCTCGAGACAATCAAGGTGTCAAGCGCAGCAGGATATGAATGCAACGATCCCCGTACCATGGTCCGGCCCTACGTCACGCGACCACGCCGCGCCTGCTCCCCTCGTTCATCCGAGCCGTGGAGGATACGCGCTGCAGGATGGCGGCCTCGATACGGTCGAAGCCAACCGCGAGCTGGGGTTCTCTGCCGATTGCAGGGATTTCAACTTGCCGGCCGCGATCCTGCGCGAGTTTGGCGTGACGCAGGTTCGCCTTCTCTCGAATAATCCGCAAAAGTCGCGCGCACTGGCCGATGCAGGCATCGAGGTTGTCGCTGAGGTCTCCTGCGAGGCGGCGCCGAATCCGCACTCCTTCCGGTATCTCCGTGCCAAGCAGGAAAAGATGGGACATCGGCTCAGCCTTGTGCTTGGCGACGGAAGGAATTGCCCGAAGGAAAAGACCGGCAAACGCCAGGGCGACTTTGCAAGCATCGAGGATGCCATTCGCGAAATGCGGGCCGGCCGCATGGTCATTGTCGTCGATCATGAAGACCGCGAGAACGAGGGCGATCTCACGATGGCAGCGGAAGCGATTACGCCGCAGGCCATCAATTTCATGGCAACCCACGGAAGAGGACTGATCTGCCTGGCGATGACCGGCGAGCGACTCGATGAGTTGGAGCTTGCCCCGATGGTCCCAGACAACACGGCATTGCACGGCACAGCGTTCACCGTCTCCATCGATGCCAAGGGCCTTGGCGTCACGACCGGTATATCGGCGCACGATCGCGCGCGCACAATCGAAGCGGCCATCGATCCGAGCAGCGGTCCGCAGGACTTCGCGCGACCCGGCCACGTCTTTCCGCTCTGCGCCCGTCCGGGCGGCGTCCTGGAACGGCGCGGCCAAACCGAGGCCGCCGTGGACCTCGCCCGCATGGCGGGGCTCTCCCCCGCGGGCGTGATCTGCGAAATCGTCAACGATGACGGCACCATGGCCCGCGTGCTGGACCTGGTCCGTTTCTGCAACACGCACAGCCTCCTCATGATTTCAGTCGCGGACCTCGTTCAATACCGCATGGAACGGGATTACGATCATACACTGAGGGACTGATGAGAACCTTTATCGCTGCAAAAGTCCACGGCCTGCGCGTGACCGACAAGTCGCTGCACTACAACGGCTCGCAGACCATCCCCGTATCCGTGATGCGCGCAGCCGGCATCCTGCCCTACGAGCAGGTACACTGCCTGAACATGAGCAACGGCGCGCGATGGGTGACCTACGCCGTCCCCGGTCCGGAGACGGTCTGCTCCCTCAACGGTGCCGCTGCCCGCCAAGGCGAGGTCGGCGACGAACTCATCCTCATCACATACCTCTCCGCAGAGGCCTTCCACGGTGCCAAGGTGATCTTCTGCGATGGTAGTAACCGTCCTGCCAGGAGCCTTGACTATGTGCCGGGCGCGGACGCTTCGGACGTGACGATCACATCGTCGGACCATGCCTGACTGTACAGACTCAAGGACTCAGGACTTTCATCGTGGATGGTGTCAGCGCCCGCAGTTGCGGGCCGCCGTACGAGTCCCACACATCATTCGCCGGGCGGAGCAACTCCAAGCTGGGCTTCGAAATCGCTCCACAGTGCGCGGCATTCCTGGCGTTCGTCCTGAGGCAGTTGGTCCAAAGCCCCCGGGTCCCGCAAACTTGCCAAGTCCGGATCGTCCCGCCAATGGTTCAGCGCCTTCAGCATCCCGGCGCGATGCTGCGGATCAGCGGCTTGCAGATCTTTCGCCCTTTCGGCCAGATCGAGCCGCAACCACCGCCGGGCCCGACCGCGCCAGCGCGCCCGCTCCGAGCCGCTCAGCGCGGCTCCGTCCGCGCCGTCGCCGCAGCCGGCGACCGCGGCGCAGCAGGCCGCATTGTATCGATGCCCCGCCTGCAAGTCTTCGGCCAGCTTCGGGTCGGCCGTGAAGGCCGCGGCGTACAACCCGGCCATCGCCGCCCGCAGGTCCTTGTATTGGCAGACTCCCAGCAGCGCCAACCGCTCGTCATTGTCCCGCGGCTCATATTTCCCCGCCAGAAATGCCGGCAGGTCCGGCAGGATCATCGCCTCGGCTTCACGGCGGAGGATATGCACGATCCAGGGATCGCGGCTGTCCGCCTTCGATGCGCGCCAGTCAAAAGAGATCACGGCGGCGGCGAGCGTCTTTTTCGCCTGGTCCTTTTGCCCCCGCTGGTACTGGGCCATAGCCGTGACCAGGCGCGGAGACGGTCCCATGAGTTCGGCTTTGGCAGCGTCCCCGCTCATCAGCGCAATGGCCTCGTCAAACCGGTTCAGCCGATACGCCGCCAGGCCCTTGGCAAACACTGCATACGGGTAGGCAAAGTCGTGTCCCTTCCGTCCAGCGGCGACCGCGCGGTCGGCTAGGGCGGCGGCCTCCGCCAGTTCGTCTTTTGTGCCGGGCAACAGGAGGCAGGCTTTGCCCGTCCGTTCGCAGACGGTCGCGTCCTTGCTGCCACCGAACCGCACCAGCAATTCGTGCCGGTTGCGGACATATTCGTCCTTATTAGCCAGAAACAGGCACAATTCCGCATAGCCGAACCAAGCGTCGTGCTCCGGCGGACCGGCATCAAGCGCGGTCCGCCAGACGGATTGCAACTCTTCCAACCGCCCCAGGCGGGTTAACACGGTGCGCAACGTTCCTTGCGCTTCCTTATCAGTCGGCGCCAGCGCGACGGCTTGATGAGAGTGGTCGGCGGCCTCGTCCAACCTGCCCATATCCGTCAGCAGTTGAGCCAGCAAGACTTGAGAATGGGGGTCTTTGGGGTCGGCACCGATTGCCGCGCGGCAGTGCTCGAGCGCTTCCGGACGCCGGCCCAGCTTCGATAGAACGTTGGCGAGATTGCAGTGAGCCTGGGCACTGTGCGAGTTGATGCCGACGGCTGCCTCGAACTGTTCGACGGCTTCGTCCAGACGCCCCTTTCTTTCAAAGGCAAGGCCCAGGTTGATCCGCACCCAGAGCGTCCTGGGATCGAGGCGCACCGACTCCTGCAAATGGCCGATGGCCTCGTCTGTCCGGCCCATATCTGCCAAGCTCGTGCCGAGACCCCCCTGGGCCACAGCGTTCAGCGGGTCGATTTGGACGGCCCGTTGGAGGTAGGGGAACGACTCATTTGCCTGGCCCTGATCATCCAGGGCTTTGCCGATATTGTAATTGGCGGCCTGTGCATCCGGCCGCAGCGCCAGCGCCGCTCGGAAATAGCCGACTTTTTCGCGCGGATCATCGAGCGCAAGTCCGAGCCAGAGGTTGGCGTAGTAGTCGTCGGGGTGTTCGCGCTGCACCTGCCGCAGGAACCCGACCGCCGCGCTGCGATTGGCGTTGAGCAAACGCTGCCCCAGCGATACCAGTAGTGGAGCCGACTGCACCTGACCCGGAGGTACGGTGCGCGCGAGGTCCTTTAGTGTGGCCGCGTCCCAAAAAGTCGCCGGGTCGCGCGCGCGGTCGCGCCACGGATCGGGATCGGCTTGCCGTGCCACAGCCAGCAGCCACTCTCGACGCTGCGTGTCGGCGGCGATGATCGCCCAATCATCCAGCGCCGCCACGAGCGCCGCGCGTGCCGGTGAATCCTCGATCCATTCGGCAACGACTGAGGGGTTCTTATCAAAAACGCCCAGGCCCGCCGAACGGAAGGCCTTCTCGTATTCCCGGTCCGGCTGTAGCCAGTCGACATGCCCGCCGGTGACAATCACGCTGCGGTCCATGCGGATGGCCTCAAGCCGTTGTTTTAGCTGCTGGGTCAGTTCCTTCTCTGCCTCACTGCGATGTAGCTCAACTTCGGCAAGCCCGAGGCGCTTTTGCAGGTCGGGCCACGCACCGGTTCCCAACCGACCCTTGGCGCGTTCCAGCGCAGCCCGTGCGAGGTTCAGGTTCGATTGCCGCAGAAGTCCGTCCGCCTCGCGGAGGTCCTGCTCCGCGGCGCGCGCCGAGGCCTGTCGCTGGCCGCTCAGCCGAAGTTGTGCACCGACCAACGCCAAAACCAGCAGCGCGGACGCCAGCAGCGTGGCGTACAACGCGGCCGCGGTCGGCCGCCGCCGGGCCCACCGCGCCAGTCGGCCCACGTGGCCCAGTGGCCGGGCCAGGATCGGCTCCCCTCGTTCGAAGCGGCCCAGGTCCTCGGCCAGTGCCTGTGCGCTGGCGTAGCGACGACCCGGTTCCTTCTGCAAGCACTTCAGACAGATGGTCTCCAGATCGCGCGGGATCTGTGAGTTCAGCCGCGCCGGCGGCACCGGCTCGTCGGCCAGCACCTGCTGGAGCGTCGCCGTCGCCGTCTCGGCGCGGAACGGCGGCCGCCCGGTGAGCAGTTCGTATAGGATCGAACCCAGGGCGTATACGTCCGCGGCCGGACCGATCGCCCCCTTCTGGCCCCGCGCCTGCTCGGGGGCCATGTAGCTGGGCGTGCCCAGCGGGAACCCGGTCAACGTCATCGGGCCGTCGGGCCCGGCCTCGAGCCGGCGGGCCACGCCGAAGTCCGTCACCTTGGGCGTTCCGTCGAGGGTGAGCAGGATGTTGCCTGGCTTGAGATCGCAGTGGACGATCCCGCTTTGATGGGCCACTTGAATCGCCCCGGCCACCGTCGCCACCAGCGCCGCCGACCGGCGGGCCGGTTGCGGCGCCCCGTCGATCTTTTCGGAAAGTCGCCCGCCCTCAACTACTTCCATGGTGAACCAGGGCCGGCCGTCCAGCTCACCGGCGTCGTACACCTGCACGACGTTGGGGTGGCGCAGGCCGGCCACCGCCTGCGCCTCATGCACGAACCGCTCCAGCTCCGCCGCCACCGCATAGGGGCCGGCGAGAATCATCTTCAGAGCCACCGGGCGGTTGAGCCGCAGGTGCCGGGCTCGGAAGACGATCCCCATGCCGCCGCGGCCGAGCAGGCCCTGGACCTCGTATCCCGGGATCTCCGGCAGCTCGGGCTCTGGGGGGGACCGCTCGTCTCGCGCCGGGAACAGCGCGTCCAAGGCTGTGCTGAGTCGGCGCATCTGCCGCCAGCGCTTGCGGACTTCCGGCAGGAGTTCAGGGCACGAGGCGCATACCTGCTCAGGAGTGGCCTGGGGGTCGAGCAGTTCGTCCAGCAGCCGCTGAACGCGCGGGTCGTCGGGGATCATGGGGCTCCTCATACGCCGAGCCCCCGGGTCAGGCGAGGTCAGGGCGCGGCAGGGTCCGTGTCGGCGTCGCCGTCGCCGGGGTACAGGTCCGCCAGCGCGGCTGACAATTGCTGCAGGGCCCGGTGCAGTCGCCGGTTGACCGTCATCGTTGAGACACCCAGCACCCGGCCCGCCTCGGCCTGCGACATTCCCTGGATGCGCACCAGGTCGAATGCCTCCCGCTCAGCCTCAGAGAGGCTCTCAATGGCCTGCAGGATGCGGCGTGCGTCGACGGTGAGGCTCGAGCCGCTCTCTGCCGGCGCCGCTACCAGCTCATCGCGCAGTTCCGCAACCGGCGGCTGTTCATCTAAGCGTCGGGCCATATCATTCAGCTCCCAACGGATGTGCTGACAGGCCAGGGCGAAGAACTGCCGCGCGGCTGCCGGGCGGGCTTCGCGCAGCGCCTTGAGCAGCCGCTCCACCACCGCACTGAGCAATTCATCGGCAACGAGATTGAGCGGCGGCCGGGTCAGGCGAGGGTAGCGGCGGTACAAGAGGCCTCCACAGAGCTGATGAAGGCGTCGGACGGCCCGGTCCAGCAGCGCCCGCACCAGGGTGTCTGCGGAGGGGGAACCCGCCAGTTCGTCCAGGTAGCGCTGGACGGCCATGGTCGTGTGTTCCTCGCTCATGTCTGGCTCCGCTGAGATATCACGGCAATGGCAGGATTGTAACCCGCGGGGGTGTTACGCCGCCACGCTAAGGGCATTGAGCAGAGGAAAGATCGGTCGGCATCGGGCCGGTCCGGCGAGCGCACGACAGGCACACCCACCAGGAAGCACAATATGTCGAACGCGATCTGTGAGCTGAACGATCCGACCATGCATTACCCGCGGCAGGCCATTGCCGGTGACGAAGCGCCTGGCGGCGCCACGATGAACCTGCTTCTCATTGACGGCAATCCACCGCGGATGTCGGAGCACCTGCGCCGGACCTTCCCCGCGCCCGAGTACCGGGTGCGGGTGGCCGCCTCCGGCGCCGCCGGCCTGCAGCACATCCATTGCGACTCACACGACGTGGTCGTCGTGTGCCCTGGCTCGGACACAGCATCGGAGTTGGAGATCTTCCACCAGGTCCGCCGGCTCGACGCCGACGTCCCGGTCATCCTGGTTGCCGGTGCAGGGCGCGCCGACAGGGCCATCGAGGCGATGAAGCAGGGCGCCTATGACTTCCTGTTCCAGCCCGTGGAGGCGCCGGTGTTGCGGCGGGTCGTCGCCGAAGCGATGGACGTCTCCCGGCGCCGCCGGCAACCGAGCGTAGGGGTCGCAACCGATATAGACGCGGACTCCCAGTGCACGCTCATCGGGAACAGCCCCGCGATGCAAGAGGTATATAAAGCCATCGGCCGGGTTACCGCACAGAACGTGCCGGTGCTGATCACCGGAGAGAGCGGCACTGGCAAGGAACTGGTGGCGCAGGCCATCTGCCAGTACGGTCCGCGGGCCAACGCCCCGTTCCTGGCCCTCAACTGCGCCGCCATCCCCGAGCCGTTGCTGGAGAGCGAGCTGTTTGGCCATGAAAAGGGCGCATTTACCGGCGCCGACCGCCGCCGCGTCGGGAAGTTCGAGCAGAGCGACGGGGGAACGATTTTCCTCGACGAAGTGGGCGACATGCCGCTGACGCTGCAGGCGAAGATGCTGCGTTTGCTCCAGGAGCAGACCTTCGAGCGTGTCGGAGGCAGCGAAACGGTCAAGACCGACGTGCGGCTGATCGCCGCCACCCACCGCGACCTCAAGGGCTGGTCCGAGCAGGGAAAGTTCCGGTCCGACCTGTTCTACCGCCTGGGCGTCTTCACGATCCACCTGCCCCGGCTGCGCGAGCGAAGCGAGGACCTGCCGCTGCTGCTGCGGCACTTCCTGCGCCGCTTCAACCGGGAGCTGAACCGGGACGTGCGCGACGTTTGTCCCGAGACGATGGAGCGGCTGTGCAGCTACTCCTGGCCCGGCAACGTGCGTGAGTTGCAGAGCGTACTCAAGCAGGCCCTGCTGCGGGCCAGCGGCACCATCCTGCTCCCGGCCTTCCTGCCCGACCTGGCGCCGAGCCCGGGCAGCCAGCCCACCGCGGTCAGCGCGGCTTGCGGCGAAGGCTGGTCGGCGTTAACGAATTTCATACGCCGTCGCCTGGAGGCCGGCAGCACGGACCTGAGCACCGAGTCGCAGCTCGAGATTGACCGCGTCCTCCTCCCGGCGGTGTTGGAGTTCACCGACGCCAATCAATTCCAGGCGGCCAAGATCCTGGGGCTCGCGCGCCAAACGCTCCGCCATCGACTCCGCAACATTGGCAGCAACGTGGTGAAGACTTTCGGCGAACAGTCCGCTTGACCTCGTGGCTTGAACCGCACGGGCTGCGGATGCCCGATCGGCCTGTCCTTAGCCCGAAGGGTGTTTCTACCGCATCAGCATCAGCGATCGGCCGCGCAGGCCGATTTCCTCTTCTCAGAATGGGTTTGAGGCCAAACCCGCGGTGAAAAAGGCCTGGGGCAATCGCGTGAGGACCGTATGCCCGCGACAGGGCCAGTTCACACACGACCCAAAGGCACTCGCAACGTATCCGCCGGCCGATATGGAGGTCAATCGTATTGGCGATCTTCTGGACTTGGATCATGCCAGGGACTGTGTCCGGCGGCGATCTGCTCCGATTTGGCCGGGCCCCAGGCACCGGGTTCGTAGGGCAGTACCGGCGTCACCATTTCCAACCAGATGGCCCGAGGCTTGGCCAGATTCCTGGCCAGGGCGGCCAGTGACGCGGTGCCGACGGCACCGGCTGCTGACACTTCTTTCACGGCCTCGGGTGACCTGTCGTATACCACGCACTTGTGGCCTCCTTTGACAAGCCGCCTCATGTTCGCGCCCATGCGACCGAGGCCAATCATTCCGATTTGCATTGCTGGTGCTCCTTTCGTGCTGTTGGGGGTGGTTCTGAGAATTCGAAGGTGACAGGAACCTAATGGTTGAGGTTGTACTTCGACGACATCTCTTCCAGCGTCTTGCCTTTGGTTTCGCGCACGGCGAACAGTACGAAGAAGAAGGAGAGCGCGGCCGCCGCTCCGTAGAGGCCGTATGCACTGGACAGGCCAGCCCCTTTCAGCAGCGGCAGGAAAGTGACGGTGACGGCGAAATTGGCGGCCCAGTTGGTGGCGCCGGAAACAGCCAGCGCCGCGCCGCGCAAACGGTTCGGGAACATTTCGCCCAGCAACACCCACATGACCGGGCCCCAGGAGACACCGAACGCGACGATGTACAGGTTCGCCGCCGTCAGCCCAATCACCGCCGCGGCCCGACTCAACTCGGGCTTGCCTTCGATTCCCGTGCCCGCCGTCCCGAAGATAGCGGCCATGGTGAATAAAGTCAGCGCCATTCCGATCGAGCCGGCGAGAAGCAGCGGCTTACGGCCGATCTTGTCGATCAGGCCGATTGCCAGGAAGGTGGCCAGGATGTTGACGCCCCCGGTGAGCAGGTTGATCCGCAGCGCCGCCTGCGGCGATGCTCCCGCCGCCTGCCAGAGAACGGCACCGTAGTAGAAGATGATGTTGATGCCGACGAACTGCTGGAAGACGGCTAGCCCCATGCCGCTCCAGACCACCGGTGCGAGGTGGCCGCTCCCGGGGTCGCGAAGGTCGGACAAACGGGGGCGATGAGCGCCTTGCAGGCTCTGAACGACCTGGGCGACCATCGCGTCGGCGTCGCTGCCGAGCCGGGCAAAGATGCGGCGGGCGCGGCCCTGGTGCCCCGCGGCGACGAGGTAGCGCGGCGACTCGGGGATGAGCAACACTCCGATGAGGAATGCCGCAGCGGGCAACGCCTCCATCCAGAACATCCAGCGCCATGCCGGCGCCCCAAACCAGAAGGCAGCGTCCGCGCCGCCGGCGGCGTGGGCAATGAGGTCGTTGCTCAGGAAGGCGAAGAAGAGCCCGAGCACGATGGCCAACTGCTGCAGCGAGGAGAGCCTGCCGCGCAGCTTTGGCGGCGCCACCTCGGAAATGTACATCGGTGCCAGGACGCTCGCCGCCCCGATTGCCAGCCCGCCGGCGATTCTGGCGGCAATAAACATACCCGACGAAGTGGCGGCCCCCGTGGCGAAGGCGCTGATCAGGAACAGCACCGCGTTGAACAGCATGGTGGGCCGGCGGCCCATGAAGTCGGCCAACGCCCCGGCGACAAACGCGCCGATAGCGCAGCCCAGCAGCACAGAAGCCACCGCAAAGCCGGTCGCCGCGGCCTTCGTGCCAAATGTCAGCGCCAGCGCGTCCACCGCCCCGTTGATGACGCCGCTATCGAATCCGAAGAGGAAGCCTCCAAGAGCGGCCACGGAGGAAAGGCCGATCACATAGGCCAGCGCCGGCGCTGCCGCGGCCACAGCCCCCGGGACGGCCGGCGCGGAGGGCGAACCGCTGCCGCCGTTTTGTCTTTCCAGCACGTATTGCGTCCATTCGTTCATGACCACTGCTCCTCGCTTAAAGCTAAAAGTTGATGCCCGCCTGGAGCCCGATTACCAAGGCATCTGCAGTTCGTCCGGACCCCCCGGGGTGAAAGATGTATTGAAGGTCGGGCTGGAAGAACAACGAGCTTCCCTTGAAGTAACACTTGTATGTTGCTTCCAGTGCCAGCTCATGGTCCTGGACCAGCGTTGCCGGGTTATGCAGCAGCGCCTGCTCCTGCGCATCCTCGCGCTGTCCGCTGAACAGGCCGTAGAGCACGCCGAACCCGCACACATCTCTCGGTCGAGAATCAAGGAAGCCCCGCGCCGCCACGCCGCCGGTGAAGAAGCACGGCAACTGTGCGACGGACGGATCCAGCGAGAAGGTCGCCGAACCGAAAACACCCAGCCCGCGATTACTACCACGTTCTCCAAAGGGAACGAGGATCTGATCGAACAACCCATAGGCGCCATAGCTGCTTCGCCGGGTATGGCTGGTGCCAAACTCGACGGCAGCGGCATTGTCGTACCAGAAGCCGGCTTTGTAATCGCCAATCAGGCCGGTGTCGCCGGGCAGTCCGTTGACCTGGAACCCGGCTTCGCCCATCACATAGACTGGCCCATTGAAATCCATGTTCACCCCATGGAACCGGTTGGCGCGGATCGCAGAATCGCCGTCGTAGACGCCCACCATGGCATAGGTCCGTTGCGTGGGGCGCACCTTGACGAGGGCGCCCCAGGCGGCGTTGGGATAGGCGGTCATGCCATGGGTGTCGAAGAAAATGCCGACCGGGTTCCCATCAAAGCCGTTCTGCATGAACAGGTAGTCGTAAGGCGAAACCAGGAAGTCGTCGCCGGCGGCGATGCGGCCGAGGCGGACCTCAACGCGATCGTCAAAGAACTTCTGTTGGTAGGCCGCGTCCACGACGCGGAACGTTTGGCCGCCATAGACCTGCTGGGTGGTGAAGACGTTCCCGATATGGTCGGCCGAGAGGCTGCTGCCCCAACGTTGAGACAGTTGCAGCAGGAACGTGGCGTCCTTGACCCCGCCGATCTTGTCGAAATCGAACAGGAGATCCAGGCCGAGGTTGCTGGCCTCGGTGATGCCTTCAGACCTGCCGCCTGTCGGATTGGCCGCGACGTCAGTGACAAGGTTCAGTGTAGGGGTGATGCCCATACGTTCCAGTTCGGTCCGCAGTCCCGCCCAATCGCCCAGGAAATGTCCCTGAGGCAGGAGTAGTTGGAAGGGGCGGAGGTCGCTGGGAGCCGCAGTTTCGTGCAAGCCTCCGGTGTCGAAGGTTTGATCCGTCTGGGCACTCTTGGTCGTCGGCTGGGATGCTGAAGCCGGCGCGAGGTCGTATGGCATCGTCTCCTGCGCGCCGGCGCGCGCCGCCCAGAAAACGCTCAGCACCATCCCGATCCACACGGGCTGCAGGCACCTGAAGAGTCGAGGCGCCCGGTCCGGAAAGGTGCGGCGCGGAGCGCTCCTGACGGCAGTTATACGCACGATATGATCTGTCATACTCGCAACCTCCGCTTCGGTGACGAGGTTGTGGCCAGTGATGCGGCCCATCAACGATCTTTATCGCCCGGGTCGGGGGCCCTCAGCTACGAATGTGACCCCCGTAAAGTCTACCGGCCCGCAGCCGTATTGACGACGGTGTTTCGACAGCTCGTCTGGACGGACCCGCACGGGTGACGCTTCAAGATCGATTGTGCTCATGTCTTGCTTCTCTTGATTATGCAACCACGTGCCGGGTGTCGTCCCAGAATCGGATCACGGGTTGGGAGGGGTCGTGTTCATAACCAAGGGCGCTGAGGCTTGCGGTTCCCAGCATGAAATACCGGCCGCCCGCCGGCCCCATCCCGAGCCATCGCGCCGCCAGGACGCGGAGGAAATGCCCACTGGAGAACAGCAGGACGTCGCCGCGGACGGCGCGAACCCGCCCGATGACGCCATCCGCCCTTTGGGCGACTTGGTCGGGCGTTTCGCCCCCGGGACATCCGTCGCGGAACAGTTGCCAGTCCGGATTGCGCGAGCGGATCTGTGCGCTGGTCAGGCCTTCATACTGTCCGTAGTTCCATTCGAGCAGATCTGGGTCTATACCGGCGCCTTCGTTGAACCCGGCCAGCTCGCAGGTCCGCATTGCCCGTTGCAGAGGGCTGGTGGCTACCTTTGCAAACGAGAACCGGTTCAGGCGCTCGCCAAGCCGGCGCGCGTTGCGTTCCCCGCGCTCGGTCAGCGGAAGGTCGGTTAGGCCGGTGTGCTGGCCTGTGATGCTCCACGGCGTCTCGCCATGCCTCGCCAGGTAGATAGTCTGTAACAGCTCGCTCATGATCGTCGGCTCCGGTATTAAGTTGGCATCTGCCCATCCAGTGTCACTCATTTGTCTGCGATGGTGTGATCAATGTTTTCTTCGACATGCACCGTGCACGTCTCGCCGATAGCGAGATGCACGCCGTCGGGGACGCGATCGATGTGAATGCGAACCGGGATGCGCTGCGCCAGGCGCACCCAGGTGAACACCGGGTTGACTTCCGGGAGGCCCTGCAGATTAGGGGCGGTGTTCGTGTCGGCGATGCCGCGGTTGATGCTTTCCACGTGCCCGAGCAGCTTTGCGTCCGGATACCCCATCAGCAGGGCCCTGGCGGTGGCGCCGACGCGAACGTTTCGCAGCCTTGTCTCCTCGAAATAACCGGAAACCCAGTATGAATCGGCGTCGATCACGCTCATTTGCCGCTGCCCCACGGTGGCGAAATTTCCGGCGCGCACGGTCAGATTGGTGACCCAGCCGTTCACCGGGGAGCGGATCTCGCAGCGCTCCAGATCGACCTGCGCCTTGTAGAGCGCGGCTTGAGCCGATTCCAGATCGGCCTGACTCGCCTGGACATTGGTGGCGTACGACTGGCGCTCTTCGGCGGCAACATCTCCCGGCCGGAGCTTGTCGCGGCGCAGGAGGTCCTCCCGCTGCAAAGCCAGATGCACCTGGGCGGAGTCAACGGCGGCGCGTGTCCGCTTTACCGCCGCCTCGTAGTCGCGCGCGTCGATTTTGTAGAGCAAATCACCCTTGTGGACGAACGCGTTGTCCTGCACCGGGACTTCCATCACCCGGCCGCTGATCTCCGCGGCGCTGTCCACCACGTAGGCATTGATGCGGCCGTCGCGCGTCCACGGGCTGTACTCGTAGAACCGGAACGCCCAGACAGCAAGACCGCACGCCGTGACTACCAGAACGGTCGTCACCACGACCCGCACGGCGCGAGAAAGCTTCCTGGACCGAACGCGGACGGCCCGACTCTGTGAGCGCTGCGTCGTGACGGGATGATCAGTGGTTGTTGTCATAGTGGTTGTTGTCATATCGGTCGAAGGGTTAGGATTCCGAGGCAATACAAAATCACCGCCAGCGAAATATCCACCAGGGGGCGGCGCCATACGAAACGGTTCAGATCGACAAGATGGTTGATCGCCATGCGCAGCAGGAAAAACAGAACGCCGCAGGCGATCAACAGGACGGCGGCAGGATCCACCAGCATCCCATCCAGATTGATCTCGCGAAGCGGGAATAACATGGTGCACGCTCCTTGGAGGTTCAGGTCAACGCCAGTTCGGCGGCGGCGGGAGCGAACGTTTGCCCGGCTCTCCATCCGGACAGCAACAGGTTTACGCCATATTCACGACACCTTGGATCATGGGTCACGGCCTGGAGCCGCTGCAGTTCGTCGTACATCCGGGTCTCCCAATGCAGCATCTGTTGGCGCGTCGAGCAGGCCCGGGCTATGCGCCGGCGTTGCCGCATTCGCACCAGCAATTCGGCGATCCGTTCTTCGCCCTTTATCGGGGCGCCAATGACGAGGAAAACCAGCGAGGCGAACGCGTAGGCGAATTCGATTGCGATCAAAGTGTTGACGTCATTGACGAAATTGTACTCTTGCGGATTTGTCGGCTCGATCAGGACAAGCAGCCCGATGACGAAGAACAGGCCCATGGGCGCCAGCTTGCCTTTTGTCTCTATCCAAGCCCCGATGAAAAGGAGCGGGAACAGGACGAGCACGAGAATCAGCGGATCGCTTGCGCTGATCAGCAGTAAATACTTGGCCGCCAGACCCACCGCGCCGCCCAAGGTCGTGCCGATGATAGTCGCCCCCGTTGCGACTACCGGGTCCTCGATCGAGACGAAAATCACCACCGCCACCGCAATGTTGACCATGAACACGGGGCCGTGTGGCCAGGCGGTGACCTCCCAGATCAGAAAACCCACTGCCATGCCGACGATGGTTCGAATGAGATTGCTGGTTGCGTGACGCGTATGCGCGACAAGCGTTGGCTGCGGATATAGCGGAGAAGCGGTGTCAGGCGGATTCAAAGTCAGAATCGATTCGAGTCCGGCCAGGAGGTAAAGAAGCGCGGCGACGATCTCTTTCAAGATGGGCGTCTGGTCCCATGAATCGTTCGGCAGCCTGGCCAATGAAGTGATGTGTTGCCGAAGGTTCAGACGGTCCAGGCCCGCGCTGGATCGCAGGAACTCGGCCACACCTTGGAGCACGTCTGCTGCCGAAACCGCGCTTGCTGTTGCGGACTCTCCGTGGCTGGCTGCGTCGCGCATGCTCAACACCGCCGATTGCAGCGAGAGAAGCGCGGTCGGGAGTCCTCGAATCCAAGCCTTGACGCGGCTCAGAGCCGGCCTCTCCGCCACCGCATTGGTCCAGGTCTCGTCGAGTCCCAGGATCCTTGTTGTGAACGGCGCGTCCATCGGCTGGTAGGATTGGCCCGGCTTCAATTGCTTCACGGCCCAGTCGAGCAGGTCCGCCGCCAGGACGCGGATGCGCTCCGCGAGCTCGCCGGGGACATCATCGTTGCGTGCTGCGATGTTAGAAGCAAACAGGGCAAAGAGGATGCCGAGAACGGTTGCCGAGCTGCGATCCATCGCGTTCTGCCAGACGTTGAGTGGCGCTCCCGAGACGTTGGCCGAGATGATCGCCGAGGTAAATGCAGCCAGGCTCGCGGCGTACGACACGTATCCGCGCCGCAGGGTCGCCCAGTAGGCACACGCGCCGAGCCAAACGGCGAGCAGCGCATAGAATCCCACGCGATCCTGCGGGAACAACGCCGCGGCGACGAGAGCGACGACGCAGCCGATGAAGGTGCCGACCAGCCGCGCCGCCGTCTTGCGCAGCGCGTTTCCTCGGACGGGAGGACTCACGATAAAGACTGTCCAGATCGCCCAGCGCGGAACATCCAGTTGCAGCCACATTGCCGTAAGCAACGCCGCCGTCCCCGCCAGCGTCGTGCGCAGGGCGAAGTTCATGTCCCCTGCGCTGGTGAAGACCAGCCGAGGTTTGTCATGAAGTTCAGTTGCTTTGACAGCACTCGCCATTTGCGCTTTCCTCAAGTCTGTAAGGTTAAACCGGCTTCGCGCCGCTCGCGTGCGGCGGCAAATGCCGCCGTCGATGACTTGGCAACGTGACTGCGCGGCTTATTGGCTACGACCGGCTAGGCAATGAGCGTGCCAGTGCCACGCTGCGAACCGCAGCCGCCATATCGCGGTCTCACCGTAAGAGAGGCGGCTTGTCGCGGTGACCTGATTAGAACGTCGCTGCACAGAAATCAGCCGGGCGGACGGAATCTTGCCAGAATGTGCGCGGCGATCGGGAGGTCATACAGCGCGTCGGCGTTACGTCATTATGCTTAATGGTTTAGACAGAGCCTAGGGCGTGCGTTCCCTGGCGCGCAAGTTGCTTTGCGAGCTTGGAGGACGTTTCGTGTTGACACAAGCGGCATTCGTGGGGATCGCCACTGGCAGTTGGTTACCATGATTATGAACTTCGATACCAGGCAACTCATCAAACTCCCACTTGCCCTTTGTGTATTGGGCAACTTGCTCTTGTCCGGATGCATGGTGGGGCCGAATTACAAGAGACCGGACATCGCGGTACGCAGCGAGTGGACGCCGCCTCCCACGACGCAGGCGAGTGAGGTGGATGAATCTTCTCCTCCGGCGGATTGGTGGGCAACGCTCAACGATTCTGAGCTCAATTCGCTCGTGAAGCGCGCCTCTGGCGACAACCTGAGCGTCCGCATCGCGAAATCGCGCATTGCAGAAGCCCGTGCCGAGCGATCAATCGCCGTTGGAAGCCTGCTTCCCAGCGTCGGCGCCGGCGGAAGTTATACATTCAATCGGGCGAACGGTCCGTTGTTTCCCGCCGTTACCAATGACTACCAGTTTTATGCCTCCGGTTTCGATGCCGTCTGGGAGGCGGATATTTTCGGAGGTATCCGGCGCTCTGTTGAAGCGGCACAGGATGACCTGGAGGCAGAACATGACGCCGAACGCGGCGCGGTCGTTTCGGTCATCGCCGAGGTCGCCCGCAATTACGTCGAACTCCGCGTCGCACAGCAACGCATCATCATCTCCAAAGCCAATATCCAGACCCAGAGCGAGACACTGGACCTGACCAAGCGACTGAACGCGGCCGGCATCGTCGGCAACCTCGATGTCACGCGCGCCCAGGCGGAGTTGGATCAAACCCGATCGCAGGTGTCGGTGCTGGACATTCAGGAGATGGCCTCGATCCACCAACTGGGCATTCTGCTGGGCGAGCCGCCCGAGGTGCTGCGGGGAGAGCTTGAAACTCCCGGCCTCATCCCATCGCCTCCCCGGCGTGTTCCGATCGGACTCCCGTCGCAACTGCTTCGGCGCAGGCCTGACGTCAGCCAGGTTGAGCGCCAACTCGCCGCTGCGACAGCTCGAATCGGTGTCGCCGAAGCCGACCTCTATCCGAAGGTGACCCTCACCGGCGATTTCGGCGTCGGCGCCGAAGACTTCGGCCGCATGTTCAACTGGTCGAGCCGATACGTCGGCGTCGGGCCCGGCGTCCGCTGGGAGCTCTTCGAAGGCGGCCGCATCGTCGCAAACATCGATGCCCACAAGGCGATTCGCCAGGAACTGCTTGATCAGTACAAGCTGACCATCCTGACGGCCCTGCGCGAAACTGCTGACGCGCTGGTCGCATTCAACCGCTACCAGGAACAATTCAACCTGCTGGCCCACTCCGTCGAGTCAACGCGCGAATCCGTGCGCATCGCCCGCGACCGCTACGCCGGCGGCACGATCGACTACCAGAACCTGCTGGACACCGAGCGTTCGCTGCTACGAGCCCAGGATGCTGCGTCGGTCAGCCAGGGCGATATCACCTTAAACTTGATCTCCCTCTACAAGGCGATCGGCGGGGGGTGGGAACAGATCGAGCAGGACCAGCACACCAGCCCAATCGCATCCAAATAACGCCACGTATCCGCTCAACTGCAAACGGCCGGTCTGGACCACGGCAAACCCCTTGCCGAAGACGATGCGCCAGCGTGCCTCCCGGCGATGGCCCGCAGATTCCGTTCTTCTCCTCTTCCGCCCCATGGCGGGCGGAAACGCATTCGCGTAGAATATGGGGAACTTGAGGAGAACGCATGAAACCGCCGCTTAAGCTGAACGGGATTGACCAGGAGCATTTGCAGGAGCTGTACGACAGCACTGGCGTCGCGCGGGATGAGCTGCCGTATACGGCGGCATATGACCTGATCGTGTCGGGGTTCCAGGACCGCACCTTCAAAAACGCCGACGCCGAGCAACTGTTTGGGGCCCTGCTCAAGTACACGCGCAGCAGCGGAGCGGCGGCGACGGAACAGCCGGCGAGCCCGCTGAACGACGATCAATTGAAGCAAGTGAAGGCGGTGCTTTCCCGGCACCTGGTAGGCGGGAAGATCCTGCCCTATAGCGAAGAGTTCAACATCGCCCGGGCCGAGTTCAACAAGGTCGCGGCCCTGGAGTTGACGGAACTGGATTTCTGGCGTGCCGTGCTGCGGTCGCAGGGGTCGAAGCGGCGCCCGCCGCCCCGGAAGAAAGCCGTCGCCGTTCCCAAGGACGAAGAGGAAGAGGGGGAGTGAGCGGAAATGCTGAATGCTGAATAAGGAATGCTGATTAGGGAAAACGCCGGGCCTCGCCGGTTCCCATTTAGCAATCCTTATTCAGCATTCAGCATTTCCTCACGCGGCTGATTAGGGAAAACGCCGGGCCTCGCCGGTTCCCCATTCAGCATTCCTTATTCAGCATTCAGCATTTCCTCAGGCGGCACCGAGCTCATGCGGTGAGGTGCCCGAATGAGCATGAGCCGGTGATTCCGGGCTCATGTGCTCGGCACTCTCTTCCGGGTGGGTCTGTCCGGGTATCGTGGGGCGGTTTGTCTGCCGCTTGCCGGCGGAGCTCTTGCCGCCAATCCTGCCGATCCGGGACATGTGTTCCCGGTTGGTGCTGACGCGTTCGCCGCCCTTGCGGCCGGCGGCGCGGGCCTCATCCTTGGTGAATTCATGAGCAGTGCCCTTCACGTGGGCTGCTCGTCCCCCTTTCCGTGCGATCTCGCGCTGCTTCATCGAATCCATCGACGCGAAACCCCGGCTTGCCGTTCTCGTAGCTTGCATGTCGATACTCCTCTTTAGCGGTCTGTATGGCCGTAAGGCGGCAACGCATACTCCAAGAATCGCCAGCAGGGCCGGGCTCCGCTTAAAGCTCGGCGACCTGACAAACTCCTCCGTATTCACGGCCAATGGAGGAGGTAGCAATGTCAATACCATTATAACCCGCGGTCCACTGCGAGGTCTGTAAAGGCTGAGGCCGCGTCCGCGAGCCCTCGGCCCGGGCCAGCTTGGTTGTGGCGTATCATTTGGTGAGATAAGGCGTTAGTTGATTTATTGGCCACTTCCGGGTGGCTGGACTAAAAACGCCCCCAAGTGGCAACATTTCTTTCCCCCCGCCGTTTTAAGGGTGGTCGGCCCACACATCGCCTGCCATTCGGTCGCGACTGTCGGAAGGGTATGGCGGAAAGGCAGCCTCATGGGGATTTCCGTCAGTGAAATGTGAGCTCTTTGCAGGTTCCTGACTGAGTTTCTCGTGCTTCCGGGAGTTTTCGCCTTGGCAGGGGCGAATTGACGATGGAAGCAGGGACAGCCAAAGCGCACCGCTGCGCGGTGGCGACACACGTGAGCGCCCCGCTGCGCGATGGCGGTTAGACGGACGCAGGGCGGGTGGCGCTGCCCCGAAGCGCACCGTTGCGCGATGGCGGTTACATAAGTATACAACTGGCAAAAGTCCCGCTAGAGTGTTGGAATACAACCAAACCCAGGGATGAGTCAGCGACGATTTGTTTCGGATGGAGCGATGAGGTTGGACGACTGCCTTACGAGTCGCCGCCTCCAGCGGGATTGCCGGTGTGTCACATTTGCTCGACACGGAAGTATAAAGCGGTGTCGAAATGGGACTCGGACGTTTCATGGCGCTCCCGAACTCAGGAGCGACGGGAGTCGTATCGATTCGCCAGACTTGGCCGGACGGGCCAGAGGGAACGTGAGGGCCTCTGACCGGGAATCGGCCGATGGAGTTGATCTCGATGGAACGCTTTGATTTTTCCAAGCAGGGTAACGCAGACTATATCGAACAGTTGTACGAGCAATACCAGCGGGACCCGGACTCGCTGGACGATACCTGGCGGGCGTATTTCGCCGGTTTCGAGTTCGCGGGAGGCCGGGGTTTTGACCGGTCCGCGCCGGCCCCGGTCGGTGCCGCCGGCGAGACGCCGGCCCTGCAACCGCTGACGATCGGCGTACACAAGCTGGTTCACTCCTTCCGCGAATTAGGCCATTTCATCGCCCAACTCGACCCGCTCGGCCACAACCGCCATTCGCACCCGCTGCTCGAGTTGCCGCAGTTCAGCATGACCGAGGCCGACATGGACCGGCAGGTAGGCAAGGGCGGGTTCCTTGGCGCCACCGACGGCACCCTCCGCGACCTGCTCGACAAGCTCCGCCAGACCTACTGCCGGACCATCGGCGTGGAGTTCCAGACCATCTCCGACATGGAGCAGCGTGACTGGCTGGCCGAACGAATCGAACCGACCTTCAACAAGCCCGGCTTCACTGCAGAACAGAGCCGGGCTATTCTGTTTCAACTGGTCGCCGCTGAAGAATTCGAAAAATTCCTGGCCACGCGATACAAGGCCAAGAAGTTCGGCCTCGAAGGCGCCGAGGCCCTCATCCCCCTCATGAACACGCTGGTCGATGACGGGTCGGACCTGGGCGTCGAGGAGATGTGCATCGGGATGTCGCACCGGGGCCGGCTCAACGTCCTGGCACACGTGCTCAACAAGCCGTACGAAGTCATCTGCAGCGAATTCCGCGGCACCATCGTCCATGAGGAGACAGAAGGGGACGGCGACGTTAAATACCACCTGGGCTACGCCAACGACCGCCCCAGCGGCAAGGAGCGGATGATCCACATCGGCCTTTCCCCCAACCCCAGCCACCTGGAGTTGATCGACCCGGTGGTCGAGGGGATCGTGCGCGCCAAGCAGAAGGCGCGCGGCGACAAGGACCACAGCCGGGTCGTCCCCGTGCTGTTGCACGGCGACGCCGCCTTTACCGGCCAGGGCATTGTTCACGAGACGCTGGGGCTGTCCGAGTTGCCGTTCTTCCGGACCGGCGGGACGATCCACGTGATCGTCAACAACCAGATCGGCTTCACTACCACGCCCGGCGAGGGGCGGTTCACGCCCTACGCTACCGACGTGGCCAAGATGATCCAGGCGCCGATCTTCCACGTGAACGGCGACGACCCCGAGGCGGTGGTTCACGCCGCCAAGCTGGCCATCGCGTTCCGCCAGCAGTTCAAGTGCGACGTTTTTCTGGACCTGATCTGTTACCGGCGCTTTGGCCACAACGAGCAGGACGAGCCAGGCTTCACGCAGCCGCTGATGTACAAGGAGATTGCCGTCCACAAATCCGTGCGCGAGCTTTATGCCGAGCAGCTTCTCGGAGAGGGGAAGCTGACCGCGCCGGTGCTCGATGAAATGGGCCGGATCGCCCGCGAGCGCCTGAACAAGGCGGCGGACCTGGCCGAGGAGAAACGCCCCCGCCAGCGCACGGCGTCGATGAACAACCTGTGGAAGGGAATGATCCGCCAGCCCAGCGACTGGACGGCCAAGACCGGCGTATCCGCCGATGTGCTCCTGAAGATCGCCGAGGGCGTCAACCGGCTGCCTCCCGATTTCACCCCGCACCCCAAGATCACGCGCTTGATGGCGCAGCGGCTGGAGACGGTCAAGGCCGGGAAGGGCATCGACTGGGGCTGCGGCGAGATGCTGGCCCTGGGCAGCCTGCTCCTGGAAGGCGCGCCCGTTCGTTTCACCGGGCAGGACGTGCAGCGCGGGACATTTACCCACCGTCATGCGGTCCTTTATGATTACAACACCAACCAACCCTACACGCCGCTGAACTTTCTGGTGGGCTCGCCAACTGCGTTCGCGTCGTTCGGCACCGCCCCGCGCCTTCCGGCACCCCCGACGCCCGGGAACAGTGTGCCCGCACCCGGCCGACCCACCGTCGGTACGGATGGCCAGCCACTGCCGCGACAGGCCCATCTCACCATCGTCAATACCATGCTTTCCGAGCTGGCCGTCCTCGGGTTCGAGTACGGCTTTAGCTCCGGCGACCCGCGCAATCTCGTAGTGTGGGAGGCGCAGTTCGGCGACTTCGTCAACGGCGCCCAGCCCATCATTGACCAGTTCATCGCTGCCAGCGAATCCAAGTGGCAGCTCATGAACGGGCTGGTCATGTTCCTCCCGCATGGATTCGAGGGACAGGGCCCGGAACATTCCAACGCCTACGTCGAGCGCTTCCTCTCCATGTGCGCGGAGAACAACCTGCAGATCGTCATCCCGACCCACCCTTCGCAGGTCTTCCACGCCTTGCGGCGGCAACTGCACCGCAAGTTCCGCAAGCCGCTGGTCATGATGATGCCCAAATTCCTGCTCCGCCACACCCCCAGCTACTCGCAAATCAGCGAGTTCACCGAGGGGACCGGCATGCAGTTGGTCATCGATGACCCGATCAGCTCCCTGGCTTCAAACCGCGAAAAGGTCCGCCGGGTCTTGTTCTGCACCGGCAAGGTCTACTACACCCTGTCGGCCGAGCGGGAGAAGGAACAGATTTCCGACGTCGCGATCGTGCGCGTCGAGCAACTCTACCCCTACCCGAAGAAGGAAATCCAGGCGGCCCTGGGCCGCTACCGCCAGGCGCGGGAAGTGGTCTGGGTGCAGGAAGAGCCGCGCAACCGCGGCGCCTGGAATTTCATGGAGGACCGGCTGCGCGAACTGCTCCCCGACCCGCTGGTGCTCAGCTATGTGGGGCGCGAGGAAGCCGCCAGCCCAGCCACCGGAAGCAACGACATGCACAAGAGCGAGGAGCAGGAAATCGTGGTCCATGCCTTGGACATCAAGCCCAAGGCGCCGCCGGTGCCCCCCGCGAAGTCGACCCCGGTCCCGGCGAAGTGAAATGCTGAATGATGAATAGGAAGCAGCCCGTCTTCATTCAGCATTCAGCAATCAGCGTTTCTTCCACGCCTGTTGCCAGCCGCAGAGGCGAAAGTGACAATACCCTTCGCGTTTGAACCGACTCTTGATCAGACGGGGCTTTTGCCGCCCCTTGACCGCTTGCAACCGGCCGCTGGCCACTGACTCCTATGCCTACCAACGTCGTCGTCCCCGGACTGGGCGAATCCATCACCGAAGCCGTATTGATCCGCTGGCTGAAGAACGACGGGGATGCCGTCGTTCGCGACGAGATACTGGCCGAACTGGAAACCGACAAGGCCAACGCGGACCTCAACGCCGGTGCCAGCGGCGTGTTCCGCCCGCTGAAAGCCCCAGGCGATACCGTTAAAGTCGGCGAGACGATCGCCCGTATCGAAGAAGGGACCGCCGCCTCGACCCCCGCGACGGCGCCGAAGGCCGCCACTGCACCACCCCCCGCCGCACCCAAACCCGCCAGCAAGCCCGAAGACCTTGCCCCGGCCGTGCGTGTGCTGTCGGAGGAAAACAAAGTCGAAGCCGCCGACGTCACCGGCAGCGGCCGCGGCGGCCGGGTCACCAAAGAGGACATGGTCAAGCACCTCGCGGCCATGGCATCGCAGGGAGGGAACGGCGCCGCGTCGACGGTCGTCCAGCCGCCGCCACCAGAGAACAAGCCTGCGCCTCCTCCGGAAATCAAAAAGCAGCCGGAGGTCCGCCCGGCGCCGCCGGCGGTCGCTGCCGCCCCGGAGCCCGGGTTCGACGAACAGGGCATCAAGCGCGTCCCCATGAGCAAGATCCGCAAGCGGATCGCCCAGAACCTGG
>Ga0182024_10007119_pt1 | contig 24241 bp, 22 predicted proteins | sample P32metaG_FD_120480 | JGI IMG/M metagenome (GOLD analysis project Ga0182024, IMG submission 120480) | Permafrost microbial communities from Stordalen Mire, Sweden - P3-2 metaG (Illumina Assembly) | ecosystem: Environmental > Terrestrial > Soil > Wetlands > Permafrost | place: Sweden: Stordalen...
CCTGCGCTATGCGCCGCGCCTGCAGTTCGTGTTCGACGACGCCTTTGACAAGGCGGCCGAACTCACCGGTCTCATCAATCAGGCGGTGGCCCGCGATCGCGGCGATGGCGAGTCCTGAAGACACCCGTGCGCACGGGCATCCTGCTCTTAGACAAGCCCTTGGGGATGTCCTCGAACGCCGCGCTGCAGCGCGTGCGGCGCCTGCTGGGCGCAGCGAAGGCGGGTCACGTCGGAAGTCTGGATCCGCTCGCAACGGGCATGCTGCCGATCTGCCTGGAAGAGGCGACCAAGATCGCTGGCGACATTCTCTCGGGGCGCAAGTGTTATCGCTTCAGCATCGGCTTGGGAACGCGCACGGCCACCGGCGATGCCGAGGGCGCAGTCATCGAGAGCCTGCCGGTGCCGTCTTTGGAGCTTGCGGATATCAGGCGGGTGCTGCATTTATTTCTCGGGCGGCAAGGGCAGATCCCGCCCATGTACTCCGCCTTGAAGCGCGACGGGGAGCCGCTTTACCGCCTGGCGCGCGCCGGGCAGGTGGTGGAGCGCGCGGCGCGCGAGATCGATATAAGCGATCTTCAGCTCCTGTCCTTTGACGGCACGACGCTTGAGCTCGAGGTCATTTGTTCGAAGGGCACGTATGTGCGCACTCTGGCGGAGGATGTCGCGCGAACTCTGGGCACCTGCGGCTATGTGACCCGTCTGCACCGCGCGTACGTCGAGCCTTTTATGTCCGAGTCCATGCACACCCTGGAATCCATCGTCAGCGCGCGCGCCGCCGGAGACTATCCGGCGCTGCTACCGGCGGATTTTGGCGTCGGCCACATGGCGGCGGTCTATCTGGACGCTCCGCGCGCGCAACGCCTCCGCCAGGGGCAGGCCGTCGCGGCGGACGCCGCGGCGAGCGGCCGCGTGCGGCTCTACGACGAGTCGGGACGCTTTCTTGGCATGGGTGAAGCGGACGCTAAGGGCCAAGTGCGCCCGCGACGGCTGTTTGTCTTGTAGCCGAGCCTCTACCACAGGTAGAATTCCGCGGTTGCAATGGCCCTAAAGATCAAGCTTCAGGATTAGTTAATGACCTTAACCAGTGAGAAGAAGGATGGGATCCTCGAGCAGTTCCGCCGAGGTCCGCGGGACACCGGATCGCCCGAAGTCCAAGTCGCGCTGCTCTCCGAGCGCATCAATGGATTGAGCGGTCACTTCACGGCGCACAAGGCCGATCATTCTTCGCGCCGCGGCTTGGTGAAGCTCGTCAACCAACGCCGCAAACACCTCGACTATCTGAAAGCCACGCAACCTCAGAAGTACCAGGAGCTCGTCGAGCGCCTGGGGCTTCGACGCTGATCCACATCCGGGCCGCGCAGCCGTTACCGGCGCGTTCCCGTGCTTTCTCCTACATGGTTTTCACTTCGAGGATTGAAGCGTGAGCGCTGCTAGCAAATCTTTCGCATACGGGCCCCATAACGTCAACATTGAGACCGGCGAACTTGCCCGCCAGGCGGACGCCGCGGTTCGCGTTTCGATGGGCGACACGATCGTGCTCGTCACGGTCTGCGCTCAGCAAACGGCCAAGCCCGGGCGTGACTTCTTTCCGCTCACCGTTAATTACGTTGAGAAAACGTATGCGGCGGGACGCATCCCCGGCGGATTCTTCAAACGTGAGGGTCGGCCGACTGAGAAGGAGACGCTGACCTCGCGCCTCATCGACAGGCCCATCCGCCCGCTCTTTCCGGACGGCTTTCTGAATGATGTGCAGGTCGTGGCGACGGTGTTGTCGGTGGACCCGGAGATCGATCCGGACGTGCCCGCGCTGCTCGGCGCGTCCGCGGCGCTGGCGCTCTCGGGCATTCCCTTCAATGGGCCGATTGGCGCTGCCCGCGTCGGTTACAAGGACGGCAAGTATCTGCTCAACCCGCCCGCGAAGGAGCTCGTCGATTCGGCGCTCAATCTGGTCGTCGCCGGTACGCAGCTCGCCGTGCTCATGGTCGAATCCGAAGCTCGCGGCCTCTCTGAGGAGGTCATGCTGGGAGCGGTCGTCTTCGGACATGAGCAGATGCAGATTGCGATCCGCGCCATCCGTGACCTTGCCGCGCAGGCGGGCAAGCCGCGCTGGAGCTGGAAGCCGGATGCTCACAATGCGGAGCTCGAAAGCGCGGTGGCGCTGCACGCGCAGGCCGCGGTCACGCAGGCCTATGCTATTACCGAGAAATTGCAGCGCCGCAACCGGCTCGCCGATGTGAAGACCCAGACCCAGGCGGCGCTCAGCGCCGGGGATGCTGCAAAGTGGAGCGCCGAACACGTTGAGAACCAGCTCTTTAAGCTCGAGAGCAACATCGTGCGGCAGCGGATCCTGAATGGCGAGCCGCGCATCGATGGCCGCGATGCGCTGACCGTGCGGCCGATTACGGTGAAGGTGGGCGTTTTGCCGCGCACGCACGGTTCGGCGCTCTTCACCCGCGGCGAGACGCAGGCGCTCGTCGTGACTACGCTCGGTACGGGGCGCGATTCGCAGATCATCGACGGCCTCGACGGCGAGCGCCGCGAGTCCTTCATGCTGCACTACAACTTCCCGCCGTTCTCCGTCGGTGAGACGGGCATGATGGGATCGCCGAAGCGCCGCGAAATCGGCCACGGCAATCTAGCGCGGCGCGGCGTCAAAGCCGTGATGCCCGACATGGCGACGTTTCCGTACGTCATTCGTGTCGTTTCAGAAATCCTCGAATCAAATGGCTCAAGCTCCATGGCGAGTGTGTGCGGGACGAGCCTTTCGCTGATGGACGCCGGTGTGCCGCTGCTGGCGCCGGTGGCCGGCGTCGCCATGGGACTTGTGCTCGAGGGCAACCGCTTCAAAGTGTTGACGGACATCCTGGGTGACGAAGATCACCTGGGCGATATGGATTTCAAGGTGGCTGGCACCAAAGATGGCGTCACCGCGTTGCAGATGGATATCAAAGTCGAGGGCGTGACGCCGGAGATCATGCGCGTGGCGCTCGACCAGGCACGCGCCGGGCGTCTGCACATCCTGGGCGAAATGAACAAGGTCCTCGGCAGCACGCGTGCGAAAATGTCCGACTGGGCGCCCTCGATCATCACGCTCAAGATCGACCAGGAAAAGATTCGCGACGTCATCGGCAAGGGCGGCGCGGTCATTCGTCAAATCACCGAAGAGACCGGCACGACCATTGACATCGAAAACGACGGCACGGTGAAGATTGCCTCGGTGAGCGGCGCCGCCGGGCGCGAAGCGCAACGGCGCATCGAGCTCATTACCGCTGATGTGGAGGTCGGCCGCATATACGAGGGAAAAGTCGTGCGCCTGATGGATTTCGGCGCCTTCGTCACCATCCTGCCCGGGCGTGACGGACTGGTGCACATCTCGCAGATCTCTGACGAACGCGTCGAGCGTGTGAGCGACAAGCTCAAGGAAGGCGATGTCGTGCGCGTGAAGGTGCTCGAGGTCGACCGGCAGGGCCGCGTGCGACTCACGATGCGCAGCGTCGATGCGGCTTAGCCGCACTGCCTGCCCGCAAAGCTAGGTGAAATTAGGGCGGACGCGCTTCCCCCGAAGCGTCTTCGCCGGTGGCGTCGCGCCGGGTGCCGTTCGCGGCGTTGACGAGCGTGCGGTAGATCTCCTCCTGCACCGAGCGCCAGCGCTGATAGTTTTTTTGTGCGAGGCTCGCCACGGCTTGCAGCGCATCCCCATCGTTCTTGGTGCGCTCGCGCGTGTCACGCTGATGGGAAGCGAACAGTTTGAAGCTCTGCTCCAAATAGCTGCCAATCATGTCGTGAAAGTGAGTGCCGTGTGAGCGAATGACCTGCGAAAGAAAGTCGCGGCTCATGAGCGGCTCGGCCGCTTGTTCCAACTCAGCGATAACCTGTAACAGAATGCAACGTGTGATGTCCTCCTGTGATTTCTTGTCGATCACGACGAAATCGATTTGTTCAACGACCAACTTGCGTACATCCGCCAGCGTGATGTAACGGCTCTCCACCGTGTCATACAGCCGCCGGTTGGGATATTTTTTTATGACCCGCGGTTCATTCATTGCACGCCCCCTTTGGTGTTATCGGCTCTTGTTCAGTCCTTCGGCTTCTCCAGTCCCATGGCGTCAGGGTCGGCTCGAATGCCTACCTTAGTACAACAGCGGGGTAGGACCAAATTAAGGCGCGTGCGCAGGCGCTGTTGCTTTTTGGACACGTTCCAAATTGGCCGGATTCCAATGTTTGAGCGCCCAGGCCATGACCGCGTCGGGCTTCTCAGCCAAAAGATCCGGCGGCGGCGCGTGGCGCAGCAGCTGCAGAGCCTCGATGAGCTGACGGCTCGCGCGGCGCACGTCGACGGGCATCGACCGGCGGGATTTGGCGAGCTTCGCGCCATCGGGCTCGACCACGATCGGCAGGTGGCCATAGCGAGGCGTGGGCAGAGCGAGCGCCCGCTGCAGCAGGAGCTGCCACGGTGTGCTCGGCAACAGGTCTGCGCCGCGCACCACATCCGTGACGCCCTGGTGGGCGTCGTCAACCACCACGGCTAGCTGATAGGCGACGACGTCGTCGCGCCGCCGGACTACGACATCGCCGAGCGCACCCATCGCGAAGGAAGAGGGGCCCTGAAAGCGATCGGTGAAGCTTACGGTTTCAGTTTCATCCACCCGAAAGCGCAGGGCAGCAGGGCCGGGTGCTGCGGGTCGATCGCGACAAGTCCCCGGGTATGCACTGTCTTCGCTCTCGGCGAGCGTGCGTCGCGTGCAGTGACAGGCGTAGGTCAGCGCGCGGCGGCCTAATGCGTGAATGGCCTCGTCATATAGCGCGAGGCGGCGGCTTTGATATTCGACCGGGCCGTCCCAAACGAGTCCCAAATCCTCAAGCGTGCGTTGAATTTGATCGGCGCAGCCGGGCCGCACGCGTGCGGCATCGAGGTCCTCGATCCGCAAGAGCCAGCGGCCGCGGTGCTGACGCGCGTCAAGATAGCTGCCGAGCGCCGCAACCAATGATCCCAGATGCAGCGGACCTGTCGGGGAGGGCGCGAAACGGCCGACGTAGCCCATGCTGCGCCGCGCCCGGCGACACAACCCTAGCGGTAACGGTCGTCGCGGTCGCCGTACTGCCGCTCGCGCCGTTCGCGGCGCTCCTGGGCCTCGATGGTGAGGGTTGCCACCGGACGCGCTTCCAGGCGCTTGATGCCGATTTCTTCGCCAGTCTCCAGACAGTAGCCGTAGCTGCCGTCCTCAACCCGCTTCAGGGCGTCGTCGATTTTACGGATAAGCTTGCGTTCCCGGTCCCGGGTCCTGAGCTCGAGGCTGAACTCCTCTTCCTGGGTGGCGCGGTCGTTCGGATCCGGGAAATTCGCGGCCTCGTCCTTCATGTGCGAAACGGTGCGATCCACCTCCTCCATGAGATCGAGCTTCCAGCTCAAGAGAATCTGGCGAAAGTGCTCGAGCTGCTCCTTGCTCATGTACGCTTCGCCGCGCTTCGATATGTACGGCTGAACGTTGCGCGGTCCTGCGAGGAGGCTACCGGGCTCGCCGCTGTCGGATTCCTCCGCCTCCTGCTGGGCCACGAGCACCGGGGCTACCCGCAGCGGAATGATCGGAATCGGTGCGGGAGCGGACCCTGCGGCTCGCGGCGGGCTAGGCCGGCTTGCGTGCGCGGCAGCCGGTTCAGCAGATCTGCGCGCGCTTGCGGGCTCGGCGGCTGCAGGCCTTTTCGCTTGGGGCGCGGTTCTGCGCAGTGCAATGACGCTCTTTGCTTTCTCCACGGACTTGCTCGCAACTTCCTTGCGGGCGGCGGGCCGGCTCACCGTTTTCCTCACCTTCGTGGGTTTCGGCGCGGGTTTCTTGGCCGACATCGGGCACTCCTCAAAAGCATGGGCCCTGTGAAGGACGCGGGATTATACCGGCCGACTCCCCTATGTACAGGGCGCTATGCACAAAGGGCCGGAGAGCCGATTTTGCGGTGCTCGACAATGACACTGGTGTGAATCCCGCCGCGGACGTTGAATCTTGCGGTCAGGCGCATGAACCGCGGCGCGAGGGTTGCGGCGAGCTCATCGACGATCTCATTCGTGATCGCTTCGTGAAAGGCGCCGCGAGTGCGAAACGAGGCGATGTAGAGCTTCAGAGACTTCAGCTCAACGCACAGCTGATCCGGAATGTACTCGAGGAATAATGTGGCGAAGTCCGGCTGCCCGGTCTTCGGACACACGCAGGTGAACTCAGGAATGCGCATGCGGATCGTGTAGTCGCGCTCCGGGGAGGGATTTGCGAAGGTCTCAAGGGCGCCTGCGGGGTGTGCACTCATGCGCGTTTACTTTACACTACCTCATGCGCGCAACGCCGCCACGCGAGAAGCCATGGCCACGAGGTCTTTGAGATGCGGCTGACCAAGATCAAGCTCGCCGGCTTCAAGTCCTTCGTCGATCCCACGCTAGTCAGCTTTCCAAGCAATCTCACCGGCATCGTCGGTCCGAACGGCTGCGGCAAATCCAACGTCATTGATGCCGTACGCTGGGTCATGGGGGAACTTTCCGCGCGCCATCTGCGCGGGGATTCCATGGCGGATGTGGTGTTTAACGGCTCAAGCGCCCGCAAACCCGTCGGCAGCGCTTCGGTTGAGCTCATTTTTGACAATGCCGACGGCAAGATCGGCGGCCCGTACGCAAGCTACAACGAGGTGTCGCTCAGGCGCCAGGTGGCGCGCGACGGGACCTCGAGCTATTTCATCAACGGCGTGCGTTGCCGCCGCAAAGATATCACCCAGCTGTTCCTCGGCACGGGCTTGGGCTCGCGCAGCTACGCGATCATCGAGCAGGGCATGATCTCGCGCATCATTGAGTCAAAGCCTGAGGACATGCGCTGCTTCGTCGAGGAAGCTGCCGGAATTTCCCGCTACAAGGAGCGCCGCCGCGAGACCGAGAGCCGTATGGGCGAGACTCGAGAGAATCTCGAGCGCCTGCAGGACGTGCGCGACGAGATCGACAAACAGATACGCCACTTGCAACGCCAGGCAGCCACCGCGCGGCGCTACCGGGCGCTGAAGGAGCAGGAGCGGCTGTTGACGGCGCAGCTTCTGGCGCTGCGGCTGCGCGAGCTTGATAGCGGCGCGCAGGTACACGATAGCGCGGTTCGCGCGCGCGAGCTTGCGATGCAGGCGCAGCTTGCCGAACAGCGTGCGGCCGAGGCGGCGCTTGAAAAGCAGCGCGTCTTTCACGCCGAGCAGACCGAATGCGTGGCGGCGGTTCAGGGGCGCTACTACGAGATTGGCGCGCAAATCTCCCGCACCGAGCAGAGCATTCAGCACACGCGCGAGCTGCGCGAACGGCAGCGCGCGGATTTGGCGCAGGCGCGCGGCACGCTGAACGAGCTCGCGCTGCATATGGAGCGCGACGAGCGCGAGTTGGGCGTGCTGCGTGCGGAGCTCGGGCAGCTTGCGCCGAAGTTGACGCTGGCCGCGAGCGCCGAGGAGGAGCATGCGGCGAGGCTTGCCGCCGCCGAGCACTCCTTGCAGCTCTGGCAGGCGCGCTGGGAAGAGTTCAACCGCTCTTTGGGCGCCGCCCATCAGACGACGCAGGTCGAGCGCGCGCGTATCGAGCAGCTGGAGAATCAGCAGCGGCGCCTCGCAACCCATGCCGACCGGCTCTCAGTCGAGCGCGACGCGCTCGCCCAGCAGGATCAGGACGCGCAGCTGAGTGCGCTTGCGGATCAGGAGGCGCAGGCGCGCTCAACCGGCGAGCAGCTCTCGCAGGCCCAAAGCTCAGCCCTCGACCGCACCCAGGCGCTGCGCGCGGAGCAGCTGGCGGTGGAGGCGCGGCTCGAGTCGGCGCGCGCTGAGCGGGAGCACTTGCGTGCGGAGCTCGTGTCGCTCGAAGCGCTGCAGCAGGCCGCCTTCAATCACGGCGTGGACGGTGTGGCGCAATGGCTGCGCGCGGCGGGACTGGGCGGCCGGCCGCGCGTCGCAGCGGCGCTCGAGGTGGCGGCGGGTTGGGAGCGGGCGGTCGAGACTGCGCTCGGGGACTATCTGGAGGCGGTATGCGTCGATCGTCTCGATGAGATGGGCGTTGCGCTCGAGGAATTTGCCGCCGGCCGTTTGGCGTTGATCGAAGAGGGCGCGACCGCGCGCGCGGTTGGCGCGGACACGCTCGCCGCAAAGCTCGCAGGCCCTGCGGCGGTCACGGAGCAGCTCGCCTGCATTCTCACCGCCGAGTCCCTTGCCGATGCGCTCGCGCGCCGCCGTGCTCTGGATGCGGGCTGGTCGATCATGACGCGGCGCGGTGAGTGGGTGGGGCGGGATTGGTTGCGCGTGACGCGCGGTGCTGACCCGCACGCCGGAGTCATCGAGCGCGAGCACCGCTTGAAGGAGCTGCGCGCGCAATTTGCGGCATCCGCGGAGCACGCGCGCGGCATCGAGGCGCACCTCGTCGCGGTGCGCGAGTCGCTCGCGGAAGCGGAAGTTGCGCGCAACGCCGCGCAGTCGGGAATTCAGGGCGCGCACCGCGCGCATGCGGATCTGCGCGGACAGTTGGAGGCAATGCGCGCGCGCTCGCAGGAGGCAGGCCTGCGACGGGCGCGGCTTGAGGAGGAGGCGGCGGGCGTTGCCGATGAGATCACGCTCACGCAGGAGGTTCTGGCGCGCGCCGCACGGGAGCTCGCGCGCGCAGTGGTCACCCTCGGGGAGCTCGATGCGCAGCAGCCGCAGATGCACAGCGATCGCGACGAGACGCGCGAGGCGCTGCTCTCGGCGCGCGCCGCGGCGCAGGCGGCGCAGCTGGCGGCGCGCGATCTTCTGATCCGCAGCGAATCCGTACGCACCGCGGAGAGTTCGCTGGCGGTGGGTTTGAATCGCATGACGGAGCAGCGCGCGCAAGTGGCGGCGCGCTGCGCCGAGCTTGATCAGGAGCTCGCGGGCGGCGATGCACCGATCTTGGAGCTCGAGGGGCGCCTCGCCGAGGCGCTCGCGCGGCGCCTGGACGTCGAGGCTGAGTTGCAGGGCGCGCGCGGCGCGCTCGAGGAAGCCGAGGGCGAATTGCGCACCCTCGATGAGCGGCGCGCCGGTGCGGAGCAGCGCGTGTTGGATGCGCGCACGGCGATGGAGGAGGCGCGGCTCGCCGCCTCCGAGACGCGCGTGCGCCGCGAGTCTATTGCGGAGCAGTTCGCTGCCACTCATTTTGCCATCGCCGAGATCCAAGCCAATCTGCAGCCGGATGCGAGCATCGCGGCTTGGGAAGACTCCCTTGCCGAGGCGCGCGTCGATGTTGAAAAATTGGGGCAGGTCAACCTTGCCGCGATCGATGAGTTGCAGGAGCAGACGGACCGCAAGGAATACCTCGACCGGCAGTACGCTGACTTGAGCGATGCGCTCGCAACGCTCGAGCAGGCTATGCGCCGTATCGACCGGGAAACGCGCGTGCGCTTCGAAGAGACCTTCGAGCGCATCAATGCGGGCCTCAAAGAGAAGTTTCCGCGGCTCTTCGGCGGCGGCCACGCCTATCTTGAGCTCGTCGGCGAGGATGTGCTGTCGGCGGGGGTTGCGGTCATGGCGCGCCCGCCGGGCAAGCGCAACAGCACCATTCACCTGCTGTCGGGCGGCGAGAAGGCGCTGACGGCGGTGGCGCTCGTCTTTTCGATCTTTGACTTGAATCCTGCGCCGTTCTGTCTTCTCGACGAGGTGGACGCGCCGCTCGATGAATACAACGTCGGCCGTTTTTGCGATATCGTCCGCGATATGTCCGCGCGCATCCAATTCATCATCATCACGCACAACAAGGCGACGATGGAACTCGCCGCGCAGCTCATCGGAGTGACCATGAGCGAGCCGGGAGTATCGCGCCTGGTGAGTGTGGATATCGATGCGGCGCTGCGCCTCGCCGCGGTCTGACGGCGCTGCCGCATGTCAGAATTGCGCTGGATACTCCTCACGTTGGGGGCGCTGTTTATTGCCGGGCTTGCGTGGTGGGAACTGCGCCGGCCGCGCCAGGCGCCGCGCGACGGCCCCGAGCATCGCGATCCGCCGCTCGCGCTGCCGCAAATGCGCGCGCGCGAGCCGGTGCGCGAGCTGCCGGCCATGCAGATTCGCGACGCCGCAGTGCCGGCGGCGGTGGAAGTTGCGAGCGCGTCGATCGTCCCCACGCCAGAGGTGATCGAGCCCGTCGTCGACTGGCCACCTGAGGAGTCGCGCCGAATTCTCACCCTGCGCATCCTCGCAGCGCGCGAGCGCTTTGCCGGCCGCACCCTGCGCCAGGCGCTGGCGGCGGAGGGCTTCATCCACGGGCGGCTGTCAATCTTCCACAAGGCGGGCAGCGACTCGCGCGCGGTGCTTTCGGCTGCGAGTTTGACGCAGCCTGGCAGCTTCGAGCTTGCGACCATGGATACGCAGCGCTACGGCGGCCTCAATCTTTTTGCCGTATTGCCGGGGCCGTTAACGGCGCCCGAGGCCTTCGAGGAATTGCTCGCCAGCGCGCGCCAGCTGAACGAGCGTCTGCAGGGCACGCTGCAGGATGAGCGCGGCGATGCACTCACCGCAGCGCGCATCGCGATCATGCGCGCCGAGCTTGCAGGGCAAGCAGCGCCGTCTGCGGACACGCCGCCGTGAAGCGGGCCGACGAGTTGCGCCGGCAGCTCGCAGCTCTCAATTACCGCTACTACGTGCTCGACGATCCGGAGGTGCCGGATGCGGCGTACGACCGGCTGATGCAGGAGCTGCGTGCGCTCGAGGCCAAATATCCCGAGATCGTGACGCCCGACTCTCCGACGCAGCGCGTGAGCGGGGCGGCCGCCGCTCAATTCGGCGCCGTGGCGCATTGCGTGCCGATGCTGTCGCTGCGCAATGCATTCTCCGATGAGGAGGTCGCCGATTTTGACCGCCGCGCGCGCGAACGCCTCGCAGCAACGGCCGAAATCGACTATATGGCCGAACCTAAGCTTGATGGACTCGCGATAACGCTCTCCTACGAGCACGGCCGACTCGTGCGCGCCGCGACGCGCGGCGACGGGTCCACCGGGGAGGACGTCACGGCGAATGTACGCACCATACGTTCGGTGCCGCTCGTGTTGCAGGGCCATGCGCCGCAACTCTTTGAGGCGCGCGGCGAGGTGTTCATGCCGCTCGCGGGCTTTCGCATCATGAACGACGCCGCACGGCAACGCGGTGAGAAGCTCTTTGTCAACCCGCGCAATGCCGCGGCCGGTGCGCTGCGCCAGCTCGATGCGCAGGTGACCGCAAAACGGCCGCTGGAGGTTATTTTCTACGGCGCCGGCGCCGTCGAGGGCGCGCAGCTGCCCGAACGGCAGAGCGAGCTACTGGCGCTGTTGCGCAATCTCGGCCTGCGCACCAGTGCCGAGGCGCAGCGCGTGCGCGGGCTTGCCGGCTGCCTCGACTACTACAGTAAGCTTGCCGCGCGGCGCGCCGAGCTGCCCTACCAAATCGACGGTGTTGTCTACAAAATTGACCGCCGCGCCGACCAGGAGAAGTTGGGCTTTGTGTCGCGTGAGCCGCGCTGGGCGCTGGCGCACAAATTTCCTGCGGAGGAGGAGCTCACCCAGGTGCAGAACGTCGAATTCCAGGTGGGGCGCACCGGCACCCTGACGCCCGTGGCGCGGCTGACTCCGGTATTCGTCGGCGGCGCGACGGTGAGCAATGTCACGCTGCACAACATGGATGAGATCGAGCGCAACGACATTCGCATCGGCGATACGGTTGTCGTGCGCCGCGCCGGGGACGTCATCCCGGAGGTTGTGCGGGTCATCATCGAGCGCCGGCCCAAGGGCACTCATCCGATCAAGCTGCCGGCGCGCTGCCCGGTGTGCGCATCGCCCGTGGTGCGTGTGGCGGGCGAAGCGGCAGCGCGCTGCACGGGCGGATTTAGCTGCCGTGCGCAGCGCCAGGAGGCGCTGCGCCATTTTGCGAGCCGGCGCGCGCTCGATATCGAGGGGCTCGGCGACAAGCTCATCGAGCAGCTGGTCGAGCAGGGGCTCGTCAGCTCTCCCGATGAGCTCTATTCTTTGACGGCGCAGGGGCTTGCGGGACTGGAGCGCATGGGCGAGAAGTCCGCCGCGAATCTGTTCGAGGCACTCGCAAAGAGCAAGGCGACGACACTGCCGCGATTTTTGTTTGCGCTCGGGATCCGCGACGTGGGCGAGGCGACTGCGCTTGCGCTCGCGCGCCACTTCGGCAGCCTCGAGAACCTGATGGCCGCGGATGCCGCGACGATCCAGGAAGTGCCCGATGTGGGGCCGGTCGTCGCAGCTTCGGTTGCGATGTTTCTGGCATCGTCCGCACACCGCAAGGTGATTGCTAGCCTGCGCGCGCACGGCGTGCATTGGGCCAATATCGAGCGCACGCCGGCCGCGGCGGCGCCGCTAGCCGGGATGACTTTCGTCGTGACCGGCACGCTTGCGAGCATGAGTCGCGAGGAGGCGCAGGAGCGCCTGCGCAGCTTGGGCGCGAAGGTCTCCTCCAGCGTGTCAGCGAAGACCACCTACCTTGTGCATGGCGCAGACCCCGGCTCCAAGCTCGCTAAGGCGACAGGGCTTGGAGTCGCGCTCCTGGACGAGGAGGCCTTTCTCGAGCTGCTTGAGACCACAGTGCACCCGAATAGCTAAACGCGCCTCAGAGCTTCTTTTCGACCTGCGCACTCTTCATGAGCCCATCGGTGTAAGCCTTGAACTTCTTGGCTTGCACAACCTGGTCGAGCCTTTGATGGACCTGGTCAAAAGTAGGCGGCGTGACGTCGCGGATGTCGTCGACGCGGATGATGTGCCAGCCGTATTGAGTCTGCACCGGCTTGCGGGTGTATTCGCCCTTCTTGAGCGCCACCATGGCGTCGGCGAAGGGTTTCATGATGCGATCCGGCGTCAGCCAGCCGATATCCCCACCATTGGTCTTTGACGGATCCATGGATTCGCGCTTGGCGACGTCGCTGAAGTTGGCGCCTTTCTCGAGCTCGGCGATGAGTTTGCGTGCAAACCCTTCGGTCGCCACGAGGATATGGGCGACGTGGTATTCCTGGTGCGCCAAGAGGCCAACCTGAGTTTCGTACTCCGCGCGGGCTTCCTGCTCGGTTGGCTTCTTGTCTTTCAAATAGCGATCGGAGACGGCCTGCTGCAGCACATTCAGCCGCGCGAGCTGCAGGAGCGCGGCGTTCCCCGGATCCTTGTCGAGGCCTTCTTTCGTCGCCTGCTGCGCGATGACTTCGGCGCGGACCAGATTGTCGAGCGCCTGCTGCTTCTGCTCGGGTGTGAGATCTGCTACGGAGTTCTTACCCGCGAGGCCCTTGGCGTAAAAATCGAAAAAGGCACGGCTAATGGGGGTCCCGTTGACGGTCGCGACCGGCGCGGAATTATCCGTGCTCGTGGGTTGCGCGGGCGTGCCCGGCGTGCTCATCGCCCCGGACGTAGTGGATGCGGGGGCAGTGCCCTTCTGCTGGCAGGCGGCCAATGCCGCCAGCGCGCATAAAGCAAAAATTCGAGTGTAAATCATATAGATATCTCAGTAACTTATACGGTAATACTCAGGTAACTTCTTCAGGAGCAAATGCACGAATGTTCAAGGCGTGCACGTCGCCGTGCAGCAGAGGCGCGACTGCGGCATAGACCAGGCGATGGCGCTCGATCTGCGGCCGGCCGCGGAACGCGGCGCTCACGAGACTCACGCGAAAGTGGCCGCCTTCGCGCGCGCCGGCGTGTCCTGCATGCGCCGCGCTCTCATCGGTGATGTCGAGTTGCAGCGGCGCAAGCTCCTGCTCAAGAGCTGCTCGCAGGCGTGCCAAGCGTTCCGTCGTCATGCGCGCTGCACCGGCGCGACGATGCGCCGCGAGAGCCATGCGATCTGTGCGCCAATGAAGAGGAAGGTTGCCACCGTCAATCCAAATACTTTGAAGTTGACCCAGGTGCGCTCGCTGGCGTTGAAGGCGATCACGAGGTTGAGGATGCCGAGGAAGCCATAGAACACGATCCATACCCAGTTGAGCCGCCGCCACACGCTAGCCTCGACGTGCACCTCGCCGGGCAGCGCCGCACTCAGGAGACGCTGCGCGAGAGTGCGGTCGCCAATCCAAAAGCTGCCGAGGAACGTCAGGCTCGCGAGCCAGAAAAACACGGTCGGTTTCCACTGGATGAAGCGCTGATTGTGCAGCACCAGGGTTGCCGTGCCGAAGGCAAAAACGAGGACCGCGCTCAAGGCGTGCATGGGCGGCACGCGGCGCCCTCGGGCGTAGTCGATGATCAGGAGCACGCCCATCGCCAGCATCAGCGCGGCGGTGGCGACATATAATCCGGCCGCGTAGTACGCGATCAGAAAGACGCCCAGCGGTGTGAACTCGAGCAGTGCCTGCATTGATGTCGGTGCGTGAGCCGGCAGCCCCCGGCAAAGGCCGCGTATCATAGCTGATAGGCCATCTACCGTGAGTCAGTACTTTGAATTGCACCCTCTCACCCCGCAAACGCGGCTCATCCGGCGCGCGGCCGACATCGTGCGCGCCGGCGGCGTCATCGCCTATCCGACCGATTCCTGCTACGCGCTCGGCTGCCACATTGGGGACAAGACCGCTCTCGAGCGCGTGCGTCGCATCCGCCAAGCAGACCGTCATCATCACTTCACACTGGTGTGCCGCAACCTCGCCGATGTCGGGCGCTTTGCCAAGCTCGCCACATGGCAATTCCGGCTGATCAAGGCCTGCACGCCGGGTCCGTATACCTTCCTGCTGCCCGCCACCACCGAGACTCCGCGGCGCCTGCAGCACGAGCGCCGCCGCACCATCGGCATTCGCATCCCCGATCATCCGGTGCCACTGCTCCTGCTTGCGGAGCTCAGCGAGCCCCTGATGAGTTCCACCTTGATGCTGCCCGGGGACGCGCTGCCGCTCACTGACGGGCGCGAAATTCGCGCGCGGCTCGAGCATGAGATCGATGCGGTGCTCGATGGCGGAAATTGCGGCGTTGTGCCCACCACAGTGATCGATTTGGCGGTGAGCCCGCCGGTGGTGGTGCGGGTGGGAAAAGGGCCGGTAGCGGCGATTTCCGGCGCGCAACGCGCCTGAGGCGCCTGGGCTATAATCCACGCCGTCTTCCCGCACGCGACGTGATGCTCAACTTGCGAAAGCCCGTTTTGACGCAGGGGATGCCATGAGCGCCATCGCGGGAACACGCCGAGTTCTGTCGGGTATGCGGCCCACGGGGCCTTTGCACCTGGGGAACTTCCACGGCGCGCTGCGCAACTGGGTGGAGCTGCAGTACCAGTACGAGTGCTACTTCTTTATCGCCGACTGGCATGCGCTCACGACCGGCTACGACGACACGACGCGGCTACAGGAGTACATCCGCGACGTGCTCATCGACTGGCTGGCTGCGGGGCTCAATCCGGGGGTTGCGACCCTTTTCATTCAGTCGCACGTGCCTGAACACGCCGAGCTGCATCTGCTCTTGTCGATGATCACGCCGCTCGGGTGGCTTGAGCGCGTGCCGACTTACAAGGACCAGCAGGCCGAGCTCAAGGAGAAGGACCTGGCGACCTACGGGTTTCTCGGCTATCCGGTCCTGCAGAGCGCCGATATTCTGCTCTACAGGCCGGCGTTCGTGCCGGTGGGGGAGGATCAGGCGACGCACGTGGAGGTGACGCGCGAGATCGCGCGGCGCTTCAACCATATCTACGGGCGGGAGCTGGATTTTGAAGCGAAGGCGGAGCGTGCGGTCAAGAGTCTGGGCGGCCGCAACTCCACCGCCTATCGGCAATTGCGCCGCAAATTTCAGGAAAGCGGCGAGACTTCCGCGCTCGAGCGTGCACAGGCGCTCGTGCAGAGCAACAACCGCATTACGGTCGCCGATCGCGAACGGCTCCTCGGCTACCTCGAAGGTTCGGGGGTGAGCATCCTGCCCGAGCCGCAGGTGCTGCTCACCGCGGCGCCAAAGGTTCCGGGCCTGGACGGGCGCAAGATGTCGAAGTCGTACGGCAATACCATCGGTCTGCGCGAGGATCCGCAAGCCGTCGCGCAGAAGCTGCGCGCGATGAAGACGGATCCGGCGCGCGCACGTCGCACCGATCCGGGCGATCCGGACAAGTGTCCCGTGTGGGATCTGCACAAGATCTACTCGGATGAGGCGACCCGGAAGTGGGCGAGCGAGGGTTGCCGCAGCGCCGGCATCGGTTGCCTCGACTGCAAGCAGCCGCTCATCGACAAGATCGTGGAAGAGGTGACGGCGATGCGGCGGCGCGGCCAGGAATTCGAGGAGCACCCGGAGCTCATTCGCGATATCGTCGCGGAGGGCGCCGAGAAGGCCCGCGAAGCGGCACGCGAGACCTTGGAAGACGTGCGCCGCGCGATGCATTTGCGCGCCGAGTGAGGAGCCGGTCATGAAACCTGAGTTGACGCTCGTGGCCTCGAACGATGCGGCGCCCGCGGCGGCCGTGGTAGTGCAGCCGGAGCAGGTGGAGATGACCTTTGCCGTCGTCAACGGCGAGCCGGTGATGGAGCTGCCGCGCGATCTGTATATACCGCCGCAGGCGCTTGAGGTATTCCTCGAGGCCTTCGAGGGCCCGCTCGATCTTCTTCTCTACCTCATCCGCCGCCGCAACCTCGCCATCCTCGACATCCCGATCGCGGAGATCACCCGCCAGTACGTGCAGTACATCGGGGTCATGCAGGAGCTGCAGCTGGAACTTGCGGGCGAGTACCTCGTCATGGCCGCGACGCTCGCCGAGATCAAATCACGGATGCTGCTGCCGCGGCCGCAGTTCCCGGGCGAGGAGGCGGACGCGGATCCGCGCGCCGAGCTCGTGCGCCGCCTGCAGGAATATGAACGCTTCAAGAGCGCGGCGGAGAACATCGACCGTCTGCCACGTCTGGAACGCGACGTCTGGAGTGCGAGCGCCGACGTCAAAGACCGCAAGGTTGTGCAGCTTCTGCCGCAGACCACGCTGCAGGAGATGCTGGTGGCATTCAAGGAAGTCGTGGTGCGCGCGGAGTTCTTCGCGCGTCACCACGTGCAGCGCGAGCCTTTGTCGATGCGCGAGCGCATGACGGATATCCTCACTACACTCGCGGCGAGCCGTTTCGTAGAATTCACGCAGCTCTTCCACGCCGAAGAGGGGCGGATGGGCGTGACGGTGACCTTTGTCGCAATCCTCGAGCTCGTGCGCGAGGGGTTGATCGAGATCGTGCAGGCGCAGGCGTTTGCACCGCTGCACGTGCGCGCCGCGATCCCGCAGGCGGCGTTGCGACTGGTCGAGGATTCCCCTTCCAATGAGGTCAGCTCATGAACGAGTCATACCTGAAGAACGTCATTGAAGCTGCGCTGTTCGCCGCCGGACGGCCGCTCACGGTCATCCAAATCGCGCAACTCTTCGACGAGCACGTGCGCCCGAGCACGGCCGAGGTGCGCGCGCAGCTTACGGCATTGACCGCGGACTACGAGACGCGTGGCATTGAAATGAAGGAGACCGCCAGCGGCTTTCGCGTGCAGGTACGCGGTGCGCTCGCGAGTGAGATTTCGCGCCTCTGGCCCGAGCGGCCGCCGCGTTTCTCGCGTGCCCTGCTCGAAACCCTCGCGCTCATCGCGTACCGGCAGCCGATCACGCGCGCGGAGATCGAGGCGGTGCGCGGCGTTGCGGTGAATCCCAATATTGTAAAGACCTTGCTGGAGCGCAATTGGGTGCGCATCGTCGGCCAGCGCGACGTACCCGGCCATCCGGAGCTTTTGGGCACGACGCGGGAATTCCTCGATTACTTCGGATTGAAGACGCTCGACGAACTGCCGCCGCTGGCTCACTTGACGGCGATGGCGGACGTCAATCTGCAGCTCGATCTGGGTGAGAGCGCGCGCGCGGCGCCCGGTGAGGCGGCGGACGCCAGCACGGCGGCGGCGATGTTGGATGAGGACAGCGCCGAGGACGATGAGCAGCCGGCGTCTTCAGCCGCGGCGAGTGAGCTCGTCGCGGCCGGCCCGCAATTCGACTCCTGATCGCGTTGCGCAAGAGTGCTTCGCGGCGCCCCGAGCCCGCCGAACGTCTGCAGAAGGTTTTGGCGCAGCTCGGGCTTGCCTCGCGTCGCGAGGCCGAAGCGTGGATCCGCGCCGGACGGCTGACGGTCAACGGGGAGCCAGCGACACTCGGGCTGCGCGTGGGGCCCGACGATGAGGTGCGCCTCGACGGCCGCGTCGTGCGCCGCCACGGGGCACCGGAGCGGGTGGTGTTTCTCTGCCATCGCTCACCCGGGGAGCCGCTCGGGCGTCCGCACGAGGAGCCGGGCGCAGCTGCGATGATGAGCCGACTGCCCGGTCGCGCGGGACGGCGCTTTATTGCGGTCAGTCCCATGCCGCGCAGTGACGGCGGACTTGAGCTCCTCACCTCCGACGGCGCGCTTGCGGTGCAGCTGCAGCGTGCGGCGCGTCACGTTGAGAGCGAATTTAGCGTGCGCGTGCGGGGCGAGCTCACCGACGTGCAGCGGCAGGGCATTTTGAGCGGCGTCCTCGATAGGGGTACGGCGCTCGCCGTCGAGAGTTGCGAGAGCGCGGGCGGCGAGGGTGCCAATCGCTGGTATTCCCTGACCGCGCGCGGTGGCAGCGGCAAGGATGTGCGTCAGCTATTCGAGCGTCAGGCCGTACTCGTGAGCCGGGTATTGCGCACGCGCTTTGGCCCGCTGACGCTCGCGCGCAATATTGCCCGCGGCCAATTTCGCGAGCTCACCCGCGAGCAAACGCAGGCACTCATCGCCGCTACAACTGACAGTCGAAGCTCATCCCCGTGACGCCGCGACTGGCGGGCCCGAGGAGCGCGACGTACGGACCCGTGAGCGTCGCAGGAAGCGGCAGCGTCTCCAGGTCCTCGGCCGGGAAGGCTTGCCGGCGCATCCGGGTGCGCGCCCGTCCGGGATTGAGCGCGTTGACGCGGATTGCGGTAATGTTTTCAAGTTCTGCCGCGAGCGTCTGCGTCAGCCCCTCAATCCCGAATTTGGACACCGCGTAGGCGCCCCAGTAGGCGCGCCCGCGGCGCCCGACGTTGCTGGTCGTAAAGAGCACCGAGGCGTCGCGGGAGGCCTTGAGGAGCGGCAGCAAGACCTGGGTCAATGCGAAGGCGGCGGTGAGGTTGACGTGCAGCACGCGGCACCACGTCGGCACATCGTAATGCTCGATCGGCGCGAGGATGCCGAGGAGGGCGGCATTGTGTACGAGTCCGTCCAGACGTGAGTAGCGCTCGAGAATCGCAGACGCGAGCGCGTCATAGTCGCGCGCGAGCGCCGTCTCCAGATCGAGCACCCCAATGCTCGCACCGGCAGCGCCTGCCTCCTCAATCATGGCATGCACGGTCTGAAGCTTTCCCGCCGTGCGGCCGATCAGCACGACTTCAGCGCCGTGCTGGGCGCAGGCGAGCGCGACGGCGCGTCCGATGCCATCGCTTGCCCCAGTCACCGCAATCACTCGGCCAGCGAGCTCATCAGGACGGGACGCAACGCTGCGCGGGTCAAAACTCATGCGCGGCCGTGGCTCATGATGGCGGCGGCTCGCGCGCCGCCGCAGGCGCCGATTCTGCGCTTGGCAGGCTCGTCTCCTGGCGAGCGAGCTGCGTGATCGGCTCGAGCGCCGGCAGAGGAGTGTCGGCCGTGACCCCGAGGTCGGTGAAGCGTCGCGCCTGGGGGAGCACTTGTCGTTCGAGGGAGCCGACGGCAGCATTGTAGGCTTCAATCGCGCCGCCCAGTCTTTGGCCAACTTTGCCCAGATGCCCCGTGAAAGTGCCGAGGCGGCTGTAGAGCTCCTGCCCGAGGTCACGGATGATTGCCGCATTTTGCGCGACCGCCGCCTGGCGCCAGCCGTAGGCGACAGACTTCAGGAGTGCAATGAGCGTCGAAGGCGTGGCAATGATCACGGCCACCTTGAGCGCATTGTCCATGAGCTCCGGGCGCTCCGCGAGCGCTGCGCTTAGGAATTGATCGCCCGGCAGAAACAGCACGGCAAACTCGGGGCTCGTTTGAAACTGGGCCCAATAGGCTTTGGAGGCGAGCTGCCGCACGTGTGCCTCGAGCTGCTGTGCATGACGTTTCAGCTGCAGCTGCCGCCCCTCCTCAGTCGGCGCCTCGAGGGCCTCCAGATACGCATCGAGCGGCGTTTTTACATCGATGACGAGGTCGCGCCCGTCGGGCATGTGCACGACGAGATCCGGCCGCAGCACGCCATCTTGGCCTGCGATGTGCTGCTGCTCGGTGAAGTCGCAGTGCGCGGAGAGCCCCGCCAGCTCCACAACGCGGCGCAGCGTGATCTCTCCCCAGCGGCCGCGCACTTCGGGCCGGCGCAGCGCAGTCACGAGCGCGCGGGTTTCACGCTGCAGCTGCGCATGCCCGCCTGCGAGCGTCTCGATCTGCACGCGCAGGCTGGCGAAGGCGTCGCGCCGCTCGCGCTCGAGGCTTTGCACCTGCGCCTCGGTGCGCTCGAGCGCCACCCGCAACGGCTCGATGAGCTGGCTGATGGCCACTTCGCGCTCCTTGAGCGCGCTCTCGCCAATGACGTGTTCGCGACTCAAGGCCTCGCGCGCCATGCGCAGGAAAACTTCGCTATTGGCGCGCAGCGTCTCCCCGGCCACCGAATCGAAGGCCGCGCGCAAGCGCGCATCGGATTGTGCGAGGTCGCGTGCGGCGCGCCACTGTGCAAGGAGAAAGCCGGCGAGCATGCCGATGGCGGCGCCCGCGATGAGCGCTGCGAGCGCCACGGCGATAACGGCCCCGGGGCTCACGCTTCAGTTCTCAAGGTGCGCGATGTAGTTCACCGCCGGGTCGCGCGTCAAACGCACCGCCTGCGTGAACGGGCTGAAATCGATGCCCGCGATTTCACTCATGCGCAAACCTGCCGCGCGCGCCCAACGCGCAAGCTCGGCGGGGCGGATCAGCCGCTCGTATTCGTGGGTGCCGCGCGGGATGAGCTTGAGGAGATACTCGGCCGCGACGATCGCAAGAACAAAGGACTTCAAATTGCGGTTGATGGTGGAGATGAACACCGCGCCCTGCGGGCGCACCAATCGTGCGAGCGCCGCCACCGTTGCCGCGGGCTGCGGCACGTGCTCGAGCATTTCCATGCACGTGACGATGTCAAATGTAGCGGGCGCCGCGCGGGCAAGCTCCTGCGCATCTTGCAGCCGGTAGTCAATCTTGAGGTTCTCCGCCGCCGCATGCAGGCGCGCGACCTCGATCATGCCGGGTGCGAGATCAATACCGGTGACGCGCGCGCCGGCGCGCGCGAGCGTCTCGCACAAGAGGCCGCCCCCGCAACCGACGTCGAGCACACGGGCACCGGCGAGGGCGGCGCGCTCGGCCACAAAGCGCGCGCGCACGGGATTCAGCAGATGCAGAGGGCGAAACTCGCCTTGTGGATCCCAGAAGCGCGGCGCGAGCGCATCGAACTTATCAAGCTCCATGCGATCAGCGTGGGGCGCGGGCGCGCCCGAGGGGGCAGCATCGCTTGTAGGGGTTGGCGGCATATGCACAAAAAGCACGCTGAATCCAGGCCTCGCGAGTATATCGGGCTGCACCTGTAACCGCCTCAAGATCCCATGCAATGCAGCGCTGCCGCTGCGCTTGCAGGGTGGGCACTGTGCTAAAATTTCGTTTTCGCTCAAGCCAGTTCGCATGCCCGAAATCGCCCGCGAAGTCCAGGCCGTCAATCTCGAAGACGAGATGCGGCAGTCCTACCTTGACTATGCCATGAGCGTTATCGTCGGGCGCGCACTGCCCGACATTCGCGACGGGCTGAAGCCTGTGCACCGGCGCGTGCTGCATGCCATGCGCGAGCTCGGCACGGACTGGAACAAGCCCTACAAGAAATCCGCGCGCGTCGTCGGCGACGTCATCGGCAAATACCATCCGCACGGCGACACCGCGGTGTACGACGCAATGGTGCGCATGGCGCAGCCTTTTTCCATGCGCTATCTCTTGATTGACGGCCAGGGCAATTTCGGCTCCGTCGATGGGGATCCGCCGGCAGCGATGCGCTACACCGAAGTGCGCATGTCGGAGATCGCAAGCGAGCTGCTCGCCGACATCGACAAGGAAACCGTCGATTTCGTCGCGAACTACGATGAGTCGGAGTCGGAGCCGTCGGTATTGCCCGCGCGCGTGCCGAATCTCCTCATCAACGGGGCATCGGGCATCGCGGTGGGCATGGCCACCAATATTCCGCCGCACAATCTGACCGAGGTGGTGAGCGCGTGTCTTGTGCTGCTTGAAGAGCCGTCGCTCACCCTCGCGGCGCTGATGCAGCATATTCCGGGCCCGGATTTCCCGACCGCCGGGATCATCAATGGCGCGCAGGAGATTGCGACCGCCTACCGGACCGGGCGCGGGCGCTTGTCGGTCAGATGTCGTGCGCATTTCGAGGACATCGGCAAGGGCGACCGTCAGGCGATCATCGTCACCGAGCTTCCCTATCAGGTGAACAAGGCGCGTCTGCTCGAGCGCATCGCCGATCTCGTGCGGGCGAAGGACATCGAGGGGATTTCGGAGCTTCGCGACGAGTCCGACAAGGACGGCATGCGCGTCGTCATCGAGCTCAAGCGCGGGGAGGTGGGCGAGATCGTCCTCAATAACCTCTATGCGCAGACGCCGATGGAGACGGTGTTCGGCATCAACATGGTGGCGCTGCAGGATGGGCAGCCGAAGCTCCTGTCGTTGAAGGAGATTCTGGAGGCGTTCATCCGCCATCGGCGCGAAGTGGTCACGCGGCGCACGATTCATGACCTTGCGAAGGCGCGTGAGCGCGCGCATGTACTCGAGGGGCTCGCGGTGGCGCTCGCCAACATCGACGCCATCATCGCCGTGATCAAGGCGGCGCCTGCGCCCGCTGCGGCGCGCGATGCCCTGCAGACGCAGCCTTGGCCCGCCGGCATCGTGCCGGAGCTCTTGGCGCGCGCGGGCAGCGTTTCGACCCGCCCCAGCGGGCTCGCCGCCGATTTGGGCCTGACGGAGGCGGGGTATCATCTTTCGGAGGCGCAGGCGCAGGCTATTCTCGACATGCGCCTTAATCGGCTGACGGGGCTCGAGCAGGAAAAGATTGTCAGCGAATACCGCGAGCTTCTGGGCAGCATCGGCGATTTGAGCGATATTCTCGCCCGTCCGGAGCGCCTGACGCAGGTCGTGCGCGCAGAGCTCGTCGAGATCCGCGAGAGCTACGGCGACGCGCGCCGCACCGAGATCAGTCGCGACCATCTGGATCTGACCACCGAGGATCTCATCGAGCCTCAGGATGTGGTCGTGACGCTTTCACATGCGGGGTATGCGAAATCGCAGCCCGTCGCCGAGTATCAAACACAGCGCCGCGGCGGTCGCGGCAAAGCGGCAACAGCCGTAAAGGATGAGGACTTCGTGGAAAAATTATTCGTCGCGCATACTCACGACACCGTCTTGTGCTTCTCGAACCGCGGACAGGTGTACTGGCTCAAGGTGCATCAGCTGCCGCAGGCGGGCAGAAACGCCCGCGGCAAACCCATGGTCAATCTGCTGCCCCTCGAGGAGGGGGAGAAGATCAATGCGGTTCTGCCGGTGAAGCAGTACGACGAGCAGCATTTTGTGTTCATGGCGACGAGCCAGGGCACGGTGAAGAAGACGCCGCTCGATGCCTTCTCGCGGCCGCGCTCGGCGGGCATCATCGCGATTGACCTGCATGACAATGACCGCCTGGTGGGAGTTGCGCTCACCGACGGGCAGCGCGAAGTCATTCTGGTCACGAGTGGCGGCAAGGCGATCCGCTTCCCCGAAGAGGAAGTGCGGCCGATGGGTCGCGAGGCGGCGGGCGTGCGCGGCGTGAAGCTGGGCGACGCTCAGGAGTTGATCGCCCTCATCGTCGTCGGCGAGGGACACATACTGACGGCCTCGGAGCACGGCTACGGCAAGCGCACGCCGCTCGAGGATTTCCCGGTGCACGGCCGCGGGGGACAGGGGGTCATTGCGCTGCAGACGACGGATCGCAACGGCGCAACGGTGGGCGCGGTGCAAGTGACGCCGGGACAGGAGCTCATGCTGATCAGCTCCACCGGCACTCTGGTGCGCACCCCCGTGGACGAAGTTTCGATCGTGGGGCGCAACACGCAAGGCGTACGTTTGATCAGGCTCGCCGAAGGGGAGCGCCTGACGGGAATCGAGCAGATCGATGAGAGCTTGGATGGCGCGCCCGACAGCGAAGAGGTGAGCGTCGAGGTTCCGCCGCAAGTGTGACCGCTCCGGAGCGCAAGTCGCCGCGATCTGCGCGCGGCCCCGATGAAGCTTGCGGCCGCCGCCGTTTCC